>OLHG01000867.1_pt1 | contig 20435 bp, 18 predicted proteins | sample 1605971 | NCBI WGS metagenome assembly OLHG01 (sample SAMN03283289) | human gut metagenome | biome: human-associated habitat; material: feces | host: Homo sapiens | place: Peru | collected 2012 | reverse complement strand
CAGCAAGGAGAGCAAGCGGGGCGCACCCCGTATGCGCCGGCTGTCCGAATATCTGGGCCAGTCTTATTTCGATTATCTGGCCAGCCTCCCGGATCTGGTTATCCTGATGGACGAGGCGCACCGCTACCACGCCGATGCCTCCAAGAAAGCCATCAATGAGCTGCATCCCATCCTTGGCCTGGAGATGACGGCTACGCCTACCGACGAGAAAGGGAAATCCTTCAAGAACATCGTCTATGAGTACAACCTCGCGCAGGCCCTTGACGATGGCAAGTACGTGAAGATTCCGACGGTTGCCAAGCGAAGGAACTACCGAAAAGGTGATCTCACAGACAAGGAGGTGGATATCATGAAGTTGGAGGATGCCATCAGTATCCACAAGAATACGAAGAAGCATCTGGAACTGTATTCCAAAGACCACAACTGCGAATTGGTCAAGCCCTTCATCCTCGTGGTCTGTAAAAACATAGCCCACGCAGAGGAGACGAAAAAGCTTCTGGAAGAGGAGTTGTTCAACGGCGAGTTCAAAGGAAAAGTGCTCCAGATTGACTCCTCCACCAAGAAAGAGGAGGAAGTTGACAGGCTGTTTGTCTCGTTGGAGAAGCCGGACAACGAGATTGAAATCGTCATCCACGTCAATATGCTCAAGGAAGGATGGGACGTGACCAACCTCTACACCATCGTCCCGCTCCGCACCGCAGATGCACCTATCCTCGTCGAGCAGTCCATCGGCCGAGGCCTGCGTCTTCCTTACGGAGGCAAGCGTACCGGCGTCCGCGACGTGGATACGCTCACGGTGATTGCCCACGACAATTTTGAAGCCGTCATCGCCGCCGCCCAGAAGGGCAATTCGGTCCTGAAACGCCTGTCTTACATTGACATTGAAGACCAGGACTACATCACAGAAAAGAGCGAAGTGGTCAACGCCCAGACGCAGTTCGACTTCAAGATTCAGGAGATTCAGGAAAAGGCCAAGACTGAGACCGAGAAGAAAGCCGCCGAAGTGGTATGCGATGCCCGTAAGGCTGCCTGGGAGGTGATTTCTGACATGCCGCGCCTGATGGGACAGTCACTCTCCGCAATAGGCCAGACGCTGATACATACAAAGGAAGACCTCAAGAAGCCCGAGATGGTGAACATCATCAAGCAGTGCACCATCCAGAAGATTGAGCAGGAAGCCCAGAAGGAATCCCCTCTGTTCGCCGAAGAATACGCAAAACCGCGAATCGAGGAAGTTGAACAGGTCATCCAGAAGATTATCTATGACTACGTGGAGAACATCATAGAAATCCCGCGTATGACCGTCCAACGGGAGCAATTCAAGGCTGAATACAAATGGTTTGACCTCGATACCCGGATAGGCTTTGACTACCCCTCAACCCCGGAAGAAATCATTCGCCAGGGTCTCGTGGACAAGGTGACAGAAATCATGAGCGTAGAATCAGGCCGCACCTACGACGACCCGGTGGACCAGATTGTCTCCGAACTCATCAACTACGATGACGTGGACTATGATGAGAACGCAGATTTGCTCTATTATCTGGCCGAAGCTGCCTACAAAGCCATCGAGGAACACGCAGACAACAAGAAGGATGCTCCCAGAATCGTGTACAACTTCCGCAAGGGAATCGCCAAGACCATTTACGAACAAATGAAGGCCCACTTCGTCATAGAGTCTCTGGGCTATTCCAAGCCCAAAGTCCTGCCCTTCACCGGAATCGTACAGCAGCACCTTATCGCCGTAGAAGGATTTGGACGCATCGACTACCGCACCGTCGTTAAGCCGGCCCTGGTCCGCAAGTTCATCTACACCGGTTTCTTGAAGTCCTATTACACGGAAAGCAAGTTCGACAGCACGACAGAGCTGGACTTTGCCAATGTCCTCGAAACCGACAACGCAGTCCTCCGCTGGCTCCGTCCGGCACCCACCCAGTTCAACATCTATTGGGGCAACGGCGCACATCGTTACGAGCCTGACTTCGTGGTCGAAACCGCTGATGCCATCTACCTGGTGGAAACCAAAGCGGCCAATAACCTTGAAGACCCGGATGTCCTGGCCAAGAAGAAAGCAGCCCTGGAATACTGCAAAAACGCCAGCGAATACACCGCAGCCAACGGCGGCAAGCCCTGGAAATACGCCCTCCTCGCCCACGACGTCGTGGACCGTACCTCCAGCTTCCAATACCTGATGGCCTTCGCATAATATTAACAACACACGAGATATGAAACCCGACAGAATGTCCACCATTGAGGCTTGTATCGATGATATTCGTTCAGCCTACGATGACCTCGAAATGGTCAAAGATGAAGAGCAGGACGCATTCGACAATATGCCCGAAGGACTACAGGAGAGCGAACGGGGCGATATGATGCAGGAGGCTATTGACACTCTTGATGATGTGCTGATGACGCTCAACGATGCGTTGTCAACCCTCGACGAAGTTACGAGCCCCGTCGATGAAGACCTGATTATGGAGAAGGATCCTTGGGATGACCTGGAAGAAGGCGATGCCGTCATCCACAAAAGCTGGGGCGAAGGTGTCATTACCAGCCTTGACGGGAAATACTGTTTTGCCAAATTCCCCGAGAAAGAGGCCCGTTTCGGCTTCCCGGACGCATTTGAAAGAGGTTTTTTACAGATTAAGAAGTAGCCGCCATGAATAATTCGAGAAGAAAAACCATTGCCAGAAGTCTGGCCACCCTTCAAAAGGCACACGAGAAACTCCAAGCCGCACTCGAAGAAGAAAAGAAGGCCCTGCAGAACATCCCCGATGACGACGACCACGAAGACCAGCGCGACGCCATCGACGAACTCATCGGCAACCTCGAAGAAGGCATCTCCACCCTCGGCGACGCCATTGAGAGCCTTGATTCCGCTGACTTTTAATCACCACCCCTAACGTTAGCTCCGCATTACCGCTATGAAGTCCGAAGAAGTAGCCCTCCCGTGGTTCCCTATAACCCCGGATTATATTGACCAGTACCACGACAGCGTCTTAAAGTACCTGCGCGATGCCCAGGCCGAACACGGCCAGGATCTGTCTAACGACAGTTCGTACATAACAACGCTCGGCCTGCTCTCACAAAGAGCCGAACAGATTTTTGCCGAGGTTTGTGGCATGCCTCTTCGAACAGCGGAAGAGATTAGCCATTCAGATCTGGAAAAGGATATTAAGATTCTGGCCGCAGCTGCATATCTGGATGATGATCCCTAAGCCACTGCCCGGAAAAGATATCTGGTAATGCTCACCTATCTTCTGGCGTTGCTAAATCAGACTTTTTCGACATACTCGTACCTCTATTCATCAGATTTCTTAAAGCAGAAAAGATTGATAATGCAGGCTATAACCTTGACTCAATAATAAACTATGATACGTTGAATTTAGTCAAGGCATTAAACAATGCCTCAGTGCAAATATGCAAGGAAGACGCCTGGTACGAGAACCACGGAACCATCCGTATCAATACAGATAGCATCTCTCTCTTCGACCTCAACCGCTTTTTCATAGGGATGAAGAAGAAAAGTGGCACAAGCTTCAAGCCTACTATCACTGCCGAAGATGATGCCATTGAGATTCTCCAGGATAAAAAAGACAGAAAACTATTCACTATCAACTCTTTCCTCAACACCCTCTCAGATATCCTTCCTGAGGCCCCCGAAGAAGAGAAAAAGAAAATCTATGCTGATGGAGATGTCCTTACAGTACGAGTATTGAATAAATCATACGACACCATCTTTGCCGAAAGCGTTGACCCTGCCTACGAAACGGTGGCTGGTCAGATAGTAATGGTGTCAGCATCAAATATTCGTGGTATATATATGATCGACATGGCCAGGGTCATCAGTCTGGGTTCCCTGATTAACGTCACTTACCGAAATGATGGGCCTTATTTCTCTATTGACGAAACACTTCTTTTGTGTTTACCGGAACCGGAGTTCAAAGACGGTCTGATTTACATCGCTGCGCAGCAGACCGATGGTTCCGTTGTGGTTCCGCATAATCTGGCGGGAAATGCTGAGGCCAATGCCGGAGCCTTCATTCTTGGTGGTGAAGAACGGCACGAAGATTTGCTCCTGAGCGGAGACCGGAATTGGCGTGCCGTCATTGGCAACGTCGATAATAACCTCATCATCCTTGCCCATCCGGGCGGAGATGTCGATATGTTTCGCGCCGGCCTGAAGAGCGTTTTTGATGAGGTTGATAAGGATTTGGGATATCTGGCCCTCGTCGGCGTAAATCATCAGATCATCTTCTTCTGGGCAGTATTTGCAGATGGCTCCGCAGTTGGCGGCAAAGACGACCTTCTGAAAGTCCTGGGCGGCAACCATGAGATGGTCAACGACGTGCTCACAATGGCCTACTTTCCGTTTGTCGACAACCTGTCATACAACCAGTTGAGCCAGTGGCAGAAGGAAGTGAAGGCTCCATCGGAGCATGAACTCAATAGCGTCAATATCACCCGCCTGACGCAGAGCATAACCGAGAAGCACAGGATGGACCTGTTCAGATGCAGGGCCGGACGGGTAGGCAAAGGTGAACTTTGCGCGGTTGACTCAACATCAATGTCGACCTACGGCTTCAACCTTGTGGACATCCGATGGGGCAAGAACAAGGAGCGCCTGCCGCTTCGGCAGACACTGGAGGTCGTAGTGTATTCATTGACCTCGCACATGCCCATCTACTATAGGGAGCTGCCGGGCAACATGCCCGACTGCAGGACAATCGAACTCATCATGAAAGAGTTGGAGCATGCCGGGTTCAGGAATCTCGTGCTCGTTACGGACAGAGGGCACGAGTCCATGAAGAACCTTGAGACGTACATCGCGAAGGGCCAGAAGGTCATCACAAGCGTGAAGGTCTCCGGCGGTGACGTCCTTGGCAAGATCAGGGCGATAGACATGAGCCGCTGCTTCCCTCAGGGCATGACGATCGCGCCAAAGGACAACCTCTACTACGCCCAGTATGACATGGAATACTCGGTCGGGGGCAACGGGGACAATGTGATAAAAGCCGACAACTATAAGCTCAACCTCTACTACAACCCGTCAAAGCGCGGCGAGAGGATATGTGACATCCAGCACGCGGTGTCGGAGCAGTCCGCGGAACTCGACATCATGATCCGGACCAAGGAGCCGGTCGCGGACCGCGAGGACGCTGCCAGGAGGTTCAACCTGCTCGATATCACCTTCAATGCCGATGACACCGTCAAATCATACGAAGTCAACCAGAAGAAACTGGACACGATGCTGCTGACGGCCGGCTTCTTCGCGAACAAGACAATCGGCGTGGACTTCGATCCCATGCAGGCAATGGACAACTACGGCATGCGTGACGAGCAGGAGAAGTGCTTTGCGCTGCAAAAGGGACCTCTTGGACATGACCGACTCCGAACTTGGTCCGAGGGAGGCAAGAGGGGAAGGATGTTCATCTACTTTGTGGGTCTCATCCTGGCTTCGTACGTACGTTCCGTATGGCAAAGTGATGAAGTACTCCGCAAGAAGTTCACATCGACAGAAGCAGTCCTTGCCGAGATGCGCACGATCAGATGCGTGGAGCACACCGGAAGGATGAAGTTTATCACTCCGTTTGTCGGCTCTCAGGTTGACATATGCAAAGCCTTTGGCTTCAGCATCCCCGACGGCTGCGCTCCGGTCTACGTCTCCAAAGCCAAGAGCTTGACCAGAAAGAGAGGCCGCCCAGCCAAGGCAAAAACCGAGAATCTGGAATTATAGGTATATTAAATTGAAAAACTCAGATAGCGATACTGATTATTATTCGAAGCACCCTGAGTACAAAATAGTTTATTTGGTGCCGGATGAAACCAAACATATTAATTCCAATTCAACTTCACGTCCGGTTGACTATCCTGAAGACTTGCCGGAAGAACTACCGATGAAACCAAAAGTGATGACTTTTCACACGGATATCCCTAAGTGGTTAGGAGGATGCATGAAAGGACTGCCGGCAGAGAATACTCCGCTCAGAAATTTGATTGCCCAATATATTGAATATTGTAAACAGTTATAAGGAAATGAATGAGATAGAGAAGGTTTTGAGTTTTTTAAAACTGCAGAAGACTGGAACTCGTTTGTGGAACTCTCCAATATGAAGGACATGATGGTTCGCGAACTGAAGAGTCGTCTATTGACTGAGATGAGGATAATTGCTGAATCCAATTTGTCCGGAGCCGGTTGGGAGTATGATGCTAAGGATGATTATATATCCATTGTTTTACAGAAACATTATTCACTGAGTATTTGTATAGAGTGGAGCCACTGGTCTTGGTATGAACGAGGAGCGGGGATATGGATTAATCCTTCTGAAATCATTCCTGATAAATTTATTGGGAAGGTTAATGCCAATGCCGATTTGAAAGGTTTTTTGACGGCCAATGGCTTTCATGAGAGTCGGGAAAATGCGTGGTATCCGTTTATGAAGACAATTCCGGCAACAGTGTTTCACGATGGCAACAATGATTCTTGTAGGCTTGAGGAAGAATGCCTGTTCAGGGCTATACAAGATGCGAAAGGGTTGGCGGACAATTTATGGGAGGAAGTATTCAAACCATTTGTGGAAAATAAAAACGTAATAAGTATGTTGGTTGAAGCTCTTCAATAGCATACTTATTACGCACTGTTTTTGAAATTATTACCGTAGAGGCTAAATCTTATAATTCCCTGCCATCCTCCTGATGTCATCAACCATTTCGTCGCGCAGCTCTTCCGGCTCCAGCACTTCGACAGAGGGCCCGAGTCTCAGCAGTTCCTGCTTGAAGTCGAAGGTCGGGACCAGTCGGTATCTGTAGACGGTGTGGGTGTCGTCCGATTTCTCCTCGATTTTTTGCTGGGAGCTGTGGAGAGGCAGGGTGTCGAAATCATATTTGAGTATCAGGTCTTTGAGTGTCATTTTTGGTAGGGATTATCGATTTTGTGTTTCAGGGTCTCAAGATAACGGTCAACGTCTGAAATGCCGACCTTGTCAAGGACTTCATCTGCATAGTCCTCGAAGTAGTCCCGGCAGCGCTGCAGGAGTGCGGTTTCCAGCGGAAGACCTTCCGGGCGTGCTGCCGCTTCCTTCAAAAGCACATTCTTGAAGCGTGGAAGATCATATTTATTCCACCAGCGGAGCCTGTTCTTTTCCTGGTCGGAGAACTGCTGGACAGTGAGTTTGACTTCTATTGAGAAATCATTTATGCGCAGAACGTCCGGAATGGACCAGTTCATGTGGGTGCATAGCGCATGGAGAGCGTAGCATATGGTGATTTGTGACAATTTAGGATGCACGAGAGGCCCTTCCGCCCAGGAATTACCGTCATCCAGGTCATTTGAGCACTCCAGATCCTTGTCCGTGGCCAAGGGTGATTTGTCCTTCAGTCGCGACCAATCACAACTAACATCTGCCATGCCAGGCTTATGTTTCTCCGTCTCCTGCAGGATGGCGGCCATACGGATGAAATCTGAGCCATAGTATTCGTCATCCTCCAGACGCAGAACTGAGTACGGAATGTCGAATATCGGGACCAGTCGGCTTTCAATCATGTAGTCGTCATCCATATCGTCTTTCTTCATCACCAGCAGCGCCCGTACGAGGTCTGCCGTGCGATGATATGTCCCGTTGGTCATTTCCAGAAGCAGCTCATTGACCTTTTCCAACCTCTCGACCTCCCCAGGGGTGCAATGGCAGCCGAAGAGGAGATTCAGGATGAGGCAGCGGTCCGACATCAACTCCTCAATCTCATTGACCTTCATCTCGTTCCGGCTCCAATCAAGGAACCGGCGGTAGTGCTGGTAGTCGAGGGGATCGCCGGTGATTCCGAGAATCCGCTGCTCGAGTCCTGCGAGTTCAAGTTTGAGTTTGGCCTCGTTCATCGAACGATAGTCCGGTTTGTCAAGGTTTCTTTTCATGCCGTAAAGATATAGTTTAAAACTGCCAAAAAAGTGGCAGGTGGACCGCCGTCTGTCTCAAAAATAGTAGTGAACATGGCATTATTTGCTGAACTTGGCTTGCCTGGTTATGAGTTCAGCCAAGAGAACGATGGTTGCCCGGCAGTCCTTTTTGGCGGTCGATAGGATCAGAGCAGTATTGCTTGCGGCCGCAGTCTTTGCATTTGAAGCCGGCCCAGATGGTATCGAATTGGTTCATTGCGGCTTCGACCAGAGCGGGTTCATCTGTCAGGATGCCTGCCTCGAAGTTGCGGTTGCGTGGGCTTTTCATTCCCAGACCTGCGCCGGTGAGATTTGCCGAGCCGATGTAGGCAAGCTTGAAGTCAAAGATAATCAGTTTGAAGTGTACTCTGGGGCACAGAACCCGCTCCAGTCCGGAAAACAGTACTGGATAATGGTCGAAATCCTCCCTGAATTTCGGGCCTGGTTCTTTGGCATGGATGAGACGGATTTCACGCCCTTTGCTGATCAGGTCAGCAAGTACGCCAAGGAGAGGACGCTCGCCGACATACAGGTCCTTTATGTCGGCAGTCCCGATCCAAAGATGTTTTTTCACGTTTGCAACGCGAGCTATGACTTCCTGAAAGTGCGCTTCGTCTGCGATGTACTGTATCATACTAATAACTGTGAATTTGTGAGAATATGTCAAGGTTACAATTGACTGTTCCCAAATTTGACGAAACGTGAACTAATCATCCCAATCGAGCAACTTTGTACGGAACATCTCCCATAGGATGTTCCATGCCTTGATGAATCGAAGGCGCTGGGCATCGCACCAGAAATTGTGACCGTCGCAATCCGGACCAGTGAAGCGTTCTCTGTTCCGAAAATTGACGTAGCGGGAGAAATGTTCCGAATCAAGGCATGGTTCATTTCCTTCATCTCGTTTGTATTCCGATTCGCCTCCCCAGTCGAGGATCACTTCCATTAGCCCGATTGCCCGTTCCATCTGGTCGGCATAGACAGGTCCGTCGGCTATGTAAGACCATTCGCGCATATATTCTGCCATCATTCCCAGTTTGACCTTCATTACGGACATGAGATGATACCAGCCCCAGTTCTCATTCAAGGCGGCCGCCCACCGTATGACCAGACTGTCGTGCCAATGTCCTTTGTTCTTGGACCTGTCCTCTCTGGCCAGATGGCCTTTGAAGAACATATCGTCACTGTCTTCTCTGGCCCTGAGATATTCGGCTTTAAGATCATCCTCTGACATCCTTATCTTTTTGCCGCATAAATCCGCAAATTCGTGCAGAAACTCATGAGGGTATCGGTTCCATTCTCCTTCTACATCGTATTTGTACTGCTGAAGCAAGTGACCGAGTTGATTGTTCTCTTCTTCCTTGACCCATTTGACCAGACCTGAATCAGCCATCTGGACAATAGTGTCATAGATGTATTCATGGCTGATCTGGGGATGCTTCGTATGGATTTCTTTACAGATGGCACCGATGCTCTCGGGATGATCTTTTGGCGTGGTTTCAAAGACATCCTGGTACAGGTAAGTACGATAAGGATGGAAGAATGTGCCGAACTGGTTTACGAGAACCGGACTTCCCAGGGTATCTTCTCCGCCCCAACTTTTCCATATCTCATAGAACTCTTTTCTTGTCTTTTGAGTGACTGCTCCAGGTTCGAAAGAATCGCGTGTGATCGAGTCTATATCGACATCGCTATCGGTGTAGACTTTGACATCCTCGAATTGGCTGTCGACATCATCATTGACCTTCCCTTTAAACCGACGGTATTTAGGAGTGACATTGACGGCATAGAACCTGTGCTTATATGCGTATGCGATCAAGTAGAGGAGCAACCTGGAGTCGGCATCCTCGGCGTGCCAGACGAACACCTCATCGTACTCCAGACCCTCATTGACAGTTTCAATGAAGTTCATCAAGTCCCGATACAGGTCGCCCGCCTGATACGAATTGGGTTTGTGCCATGATATGACCGTTTTCATCATCTCGACATCGGTCAGGTCTTCCGGCAGATAATGAATGTTGGTCGGAACGGGGTATTGGGTCACCTCGTGGTCTGATTTGTCAGGCCCCTCGCCAATCCATTTCCCGACGATGCGTGGCCAGATGCTTCCGGAAGGTATGATGTGCAATGTCTTACCCATACTTCATGTCCTTTTCTTGCAGACAAAGTTAAAACGCGCCACTGTAAAATTATGGCAGTAATGATTTGATTATCATTTAGTTATTCAATATTTGTCAAATTGAATTATAACAATTAACTTTGAGTTTCCAGGATGAAAGCCTAAATGATTTTTTTTGAAGGATTGCTGGATGATATGTAAGATTTAGAGTGTAACTTTAAAATACCCTCTTGAGTTTAACAATGTTAATAAGTAAGATAATACAGCATATGGATATTGATTTAAAAGAAGTAGTACGACTGTTAAAAATAGTTGATTCTTACGAGGCTAAGAGGTCGGAAATTGAAAGAATCTATGAGAATAGTGGTATTCGCTATAATATTTTCGACGTTCTAAAATTGTCAACTTCAGAAGTCCGACTTCATTCTTCCATTATCGCATCATTGCTACAATCAGATAGACATGGAGCCAAAAGTGGTTTTTTGAAAGAATTCCTTCGCATCCCGACACTGAATTTGAAGGATGGTTTTCTTGACATATCAAAAACAAGTGTAGAAGTTGAAAAGTATATTGGCCAGTGTACTGATAGTACTGGTGGGAGGATAGATATTTTCATAACTGATGAATCTAATAGTCTTATCATTGAAAATAAAATATATGCACGTGACCAGAATAATCAGTTGCTCAGGTATCATAATTTTAAACCTGATGGCAAATTGGTCTATTTGACATTGTATGGTGATACGCCGAATGAAGAATCGTTGGGATCTTTAAGTTTGGATGATATTACTATCTTGTCGTATCGAGACGATATAATTCCTTGGTTGGAAAGATGTGTTCAGCTAGCTTCTACCCTTCCATATGTAAGAGAAACTATTAATCAGTATATCAATACATTAAAACAACTTACCAATAGTTATATGGCAACAAATGATGATATAATTAAACTTATTGGACAACCAGATAATATTTGTGCAGCCTTTGCAATTAGTGAGAATCTTAATGCTTCCATAAACGAAGCAATGAATTCTTTTTTAGTTGGATTAAAAAAGAAACTTAATGATTTGCCATTCAAATGTATAACTGAAGTGGAGCAGGGGAAGGACTGGTTGAATTGTCCTTCAGAGCAACTTCAGTTCGTGCATCAGGACTGGAAGGAAATTACGTTTGCAGTTGAATTTGAAGGAAAGAAGCTCTCAAATATGGCTATCGGACTTTTAAAAAAAGAGGATTGCGAAGATATTCGGAATGTAAGTGGCGCTAATGAACTCGCTCAGAGGCTTGGCTACTCAGACAAGAAGAATAAATATTGGTTCTGGGGATATCCTAGTCAGTTTCAGTATCGATATTGGTATAATGGAGAAACCATTCAGAAACTTATGGACGGAAGTATGGTTGAATGGTTTCTCGACAGGTTAAAAAATGCTGACGAACAATCAAAGGGACTGACTCTATAATTGGTCTTTCAGCTCAGGTTTCAATTCACGGACAATCTCGAGGACACGTTCCTCCAGGAATTTGTATTCCTCTAAATAGAAATAGTCTTTGACGACTTTATGAATGCGCCGATTGACATTGATGTACACATTTGGGCTCCTGAAGGATGTAAGTCCATTAGGAAAGGAGATGTTGCCGCTCTGCCGGAAAAATTATGAGCCCTGTTCCCGGAATTGAATTTCCGGAAGAGTACGGCAAGTATTGAACAGGAAATCTTTTTTGAAAGGGTAGTGTTTTTCTGCCTCAAAAACGAATTTTCTGCATCAAAATAAAGAAAATGATGCAGAAAGCAATCGAAATGAGGTAGATTACTTGAAGAAATAGTATTTGTCGGTCAGTTTCTCGAGTTTATACTTTTCCACCATCTCTTTTTTAGGAGTACCGCCCTTAGCTGTTTCGAGTTGCGTAAGAATGATGATGCGAGTCGTGGACTGAAATTTAAGCCTCAGCCCAGCCGTCAATCGTCTTGGAGTGTATTGACTTGAATCTTCAATAATTGGTGTTTACAAATACTAAGCTATAAGCAGAATGAAGCACTATGATCCAACCATGACAATATAGAATCCTGTTGTGAGTTGTAAAATTCTGTCTGAAATGGTCTGAGACTGGCGTTGAGAGAGTTGTGTTTTTCTTTATTAAAATTTTCCAAAATGGATTATTTGATTTGGATTATTCAAAACGGATAATTATTTTTGCTAAAAATGTAGCTCGTTATGAAAACAATACATAATCCGTTTATAACCAGAGGGTATATTCCAGATGAATGTTTCTGTGACAGAGTCAGCGAGACGCAGAGGTTGGCAAAATCATTGATGAACGGGAATGATGTGGTTCTGTTCTCGCCTCGCAGAATGGGCAAGACGGGGTTGATAACGCACGTGTTCGAGCGGGAGGAAATCAAACGTTCTTACTACACGTTTTTTGTTGATAATCTGCACACTACAAGTCTCAGAGAGTTCACTTTCTTTTTTGGTAAGGAAGTGTTCAGGGCGTTACAGCCAGCCGGAAAAAAAGTCCTTGATAAGCTTGTAAGTGCGTTGAAGTCGCTTCAAGGCAAGATAACCTACGATTCCGTTACCGGACAGCCGTCGTTCGGTGTGAGCCTTGGGGATATTCAGCGGCCGGAGTTCACATTGGAAGAGATATTCAATTACCTCGACAATGCGGGGAAGCCGTGCCTCGTCGCGATTGATGAATTTCAGCAAATAAATGAATATGAGGATGGTAACGTCGAGGCTCTCCTTCGCGGGCATATTCAGAAAATGAAGAACTGCCATTTCGTGTTTGCGGGAAGCAAGAGGAGCATTATGAGCGCGATGTTTCAGTCCCCGGCTCGTCCTTTCTATAAAAGTGCTGATCCATTGGAACTGAAGGCTCTCGATAAAGACATTTACTCAGATTTTGTCGGGAAGATGTTCAATGAATATGGCAAGAGGATAGCCAAAGCGGTGGTTGAGTACGTCTATGACTTGTTTGAAGGATATACTTATTACATTCAACGTGTCTTTAATGAGGCTTTCGCGTCGATAGATAGGGGAGAGGAGTGCTCTATTGACGTGATACGGATGTCAATAGACAACATATTGTTGATGAATGAGGTTCAATTCGCCGAGCTGATGTCTAGCCTGACAGAAAACCAAAAACGAGTTCTGTCCGCCATCGCGAACGAGGCGCGCGTGCGTAATGTCAACACGTCCGCTTTTATTAACCGCTACCAGCTATCCACCGCCAGCGTTGTCAACGCCGCCATCCGCAAACTCCTCAAGGAAGACATCATCACCGTTGATTTGAAGGAATATTCCATCCCAGACAAGTTCCTATGGCTCTGGGTTAATCGGCAGTACAATAACGCTTGATGCTGGATCAATGGCAAGTGGTGGTGTGGCACTTAATGGGTTGATAATAAGCTTAATAAGTAAACTCGTAGTGTCGGTTTTCGTACCACGAGTTTGCTTATAGTACTGATAAATAATAGGTTATCTGCCACGACCCTCTGTGTCATCCTGAAAAAAGTTTACCAAAAAAACTTTTTTCAGGACTAGACGCTCCCTATTTGTCCGGTGAAAGGCTGTGGTCGCCGGACAAAATGGCTAAAAGGCACGGTATGTCCGGCGCAACGGTGCTTTGGGTGGACAAATCGCACTGAGATGCGAAGAGAGGAGGCCCAGGAGAGGAAACGTAGCAATGATGGCAAGTGGCGGAACACAAGTGACGTGTTTCCGTCACGATGATTCTTGCGTGGAAATGTGTATATTTCCTCTAAAAAACTGTTTCTTTCTTATGGGACGGGCGTAAAAATCGCAGATTTATATGTAAGTTTGTAAGTTTTTAGTGAGCGTTATGGAATATGCCGTTACGTGGTTGCCGGAATAGAGGGGAAGTTGCCGAGGCATATTCAGATGACTTTGAGAATTTTTAAAGTACAACAATACTATGACACAGGACGAACTGTTCAAGGTGCTGGTGGCACATTGCAAGGAGTACGGGTTCATATTCCCGTCAAGTGAGATTTATGACGGACTGGCCGCGGTCTATGACTATGGCCAGATGGGCGTCGAGCTGAAGAACAACATCAAGCAGTACTGGTGGAACGCTATGACAAGGCTGAATGAGAACATCGTCGGCATTGATTCCTGCGTGTTCATGCACCCTAAGACTTGGGTGGCTTCAGGCCACGTGGCGGCGTTCAATGACCCGCTCATCGACAACAAGGACTCCAAGAAGAGGTATCGCGCCGACAATCTGATCGAGGACTATCTCGGCAAGATCGAGGAGAAGATGAACAAGGAGGTCGAGAAGGGCCGCAAGAGGTTCGGAGATGCCTTCGACGAGGAGCAGTTCCGCGCCACTAACCCTAATATTCTGAGGGAGAAGGCGAAATATGACGAGGTTCACAACCGTTATGTTGCAGCCGAGCAGGCCAACGACCTCAAGGAGTACAAGCAGATCATCCTTGACTGTGACATTGTGGATCCGATTTCCGGCACGAAGAACTGGACTGATGTGCGTCAGTTCAACCTGATGTTCTCTACCCAGATCAGCAACACCGGCGAGGCGGACGACAAGATCTACCTGCGTCCGGAGACGGCACAGGGAATATTCATTGAATATCTCAACGTCCAGAAGACGGGCCGCATGAAGATTCCTTTCGGTATCGCCCAGATCGGGAAGGCGTTCAGAAACGAGATCGTCGCGAGACAGTTCATATTCAGAATGAGAGAGTTCGAGCAGATGGAAATGGAATTCTTCTGCCGTCCTGGCACCGAGATGGAGTGGTTCAAAAAGTGGAAGGAGAACCGCATGAAATGGCACGTCAGCCTCGGGATGGGTGCCGAGAACTACCGTTTCCACGATCACGAGAAACTGGCCCACTACGCCAACGCCGCGACCGACATCGAGTTCAACTTCCCGTTCGGTTTCAAGGAGTTGGAGGGAATCCACTCTCGTACCGACTTCGACCTCGGCAACCATCAGAGACTCTCCGGAAAGAAGATCCAGTACTTCGATCCGGAGACCAACGAGAGCTACGTTCCTTACTGCGTGGAGACTTCCATCGGTGTGGACCGTATGTTCCTCGCAGTGCTGAGCCATTCCTACAAGGTCGAGCAGCTTGAGAACGGCGAAACCCGCGTGGTGCTGGGCATCCCGGCGCCGCTTGCCCCTGTCAAGGTGGCCGTGCTGCCTTTGATTAACAAAGACGGCCTGCCGGAGAAGGCTCAGGAGGTGATGAACGATCTCAAGTACGATTTCAACTGCCAGTACGATCCTAAGGACTCCATCGGCAAGCGCTACCGCCGCCAGGACGCCATCGGCACGCCGTTCTGCGTGACCGTTGACCACGACTCGCTGAATGACAACTGCGTCACCATCCGCGAGCGCGACACCATGGAGCAGAAAAGGGTTCCGATCGCCGAACTCCGCACCATCATCGACAAGGAAGTCAACATGAACAACCTCCTCAGGAAGTTGTAGTGTGTAATTGAATATGCCCGGTTCCGCGTCCGCCAGTCTCCCGATGACGCCGCCGCTCCGCCTTCGAAACCGGCATCCATTAGCGTTGGCAGACAACAGCCTGTCTGTCAACGAATAAAGCGAACTCGTGGTACCGAAATCCGTACCACGAGTTCGCTTTTTCCGCACGTAAACAGCATCTTGGGTGCCAAGTGTTTTTCCTTAGCATCAGAAGTCGGATAGGAGTGGTTTTGGGAGTCGTTTGCAAAGACGCCTGGAAAAATAACTATAGAGGAAACTCTTCCAGTAAGCCTCCCGTCATCTATGATTCCTGTTACCTCCCGTGCGCCATAGCGCCTGTTTCGCTCACGAGAGCCTCCTCCTGTTACCTCTCGTGCGTCATGGCGCCTGTTTCGCTCACGAGAGTGGCCTCCTGTTACCTCTCGTGCGCCATAGCGCCTGTTTCGCTCACGAGAGCCTCCTCCTGTTACCTCCCGTGCGCCATAGCGCTTGTTTCGCTCACGAGAGTGGCCTCCTGTCACCTCCCGTGCGCCGAAACGCCCGAATTGCTCACGGGGGTTGCCGGATCTCTCTGGACAGATGATTCTACAGACTTGGTACGGGAGAGGTTCGTGGCACTGTATTTGAGTTCATTTACTAAAATAAAAACTTTACATAATGAAACATTTATTTGTTGCTGTGATGGCGATGATGGTCTCTGTCGCGGCTTTCGGGCAGGAGGTCCGTAATCCTAGTTTCACCCGCGGCTTCGCCGGAAACGTTGAGGCCGGAGTCCTTTTCAAAGACGGTTTTGCCGGAGAATATGTGAACGTGTCATCGGGGTACAATATTCTTCCCGGGTTGTTCGCCGGGGTGGGAATCGGGATAAAGAACCAGAAATTCCACTCTCTTTCGGATGTTAATTCCTTTTTGGTACCGACCTTTATCCAGTTGAGGTACAGTTTTCTGAACAAGTCCATAAGTCCTTTCATAGATCTTAAAGGTGGTTTGATATCTGATTATTCAAACTCCATAAAAGATATGCCACGGGGGTTTCCGGATTCCGGATGCGGCCATTTCTTCAGGGTAGGAATCGGAGTTGACTATAAGAGGTATTCGATCTACGTCGGTGACGACTGGTCGCAGATTTCGTATTCAGATAGCGCCCTAAGCAATTATGCATGGGTTTTCGGCATCGGGTACAGATTCTAACGGAAATATCTTGTGGTGGGTAACTGACTGATTAATAGTTAATAAAGCAATCGTCTTCAGGTGTAACTAGCTGAAGACGATTGCTTTTATTGTTGATTATCAGGTGGTTGGCTGCCACGGTGCTTTGGTGGAGGTCACTTCGGCTGGCCTTACTGCCCGTACGGGGTATAGACTCCGAACTCGGCGAGGGAGAGGAGACCGGTCCATTTGGTGAAACGGACGCGGACGGCGTCGGCGTAAACCTTGTCGAAACGGTGGATTTTCACGCGGCTCTGAGTCGGGGTGGTGCCGCTGAAGACTGTGTGCCAGGTGCCTTTGTGGAGATATTCAATGACATATTCCTGCATCACGCCGGGCTTTGGTTCGGTCATCACTACCATGTCTATCAGGCTGCCGGGGTCGAGCTCTACTTTCCAGAACGGCTCCTTGACTTCGGGGCTGGAGACCCAGCAGGTGCGGAAGTCGTCGTCGTTGGCGAAATCCATGATGTCCATGTCGTCGGACCAGGAGGAGTCGCACGGTTTGCCGATGGCGATGTTGATGTCGGTGATCGGCTCCATTGTCTCGGCCACGTCCACGATGTGGCCGGTGTTCTTCCAAATCTTGCCTATGCGCTTCAACGCGTCGATGCAATTCTGATCCATCAGGCCGTCACGGTTCGGGGCGGAGTTCAGGATGTAGGTGCAGTAGGCGTTGTTGTACGGGATGATGTTCTCGGCCACGATCTTGTCAACATCCTTCAGGGGCGAGCCCGGGAACTCGGTCTTCCAGAACCAGGTCTTCTGCAAAGGGTAGCAGGCCATCGCCGGGAGCTGGTTGGTCTCCGGGGAGATCTTCTGGCCGGCGCCCTGCTCGTAGCAGCGGATGTCGGAGTAGAACAGAGCCTCGGAAGGGTATTTCGCCCCGTTCAGATCCATCACCAGGCAGTTCGGCTGGATGCTCTTGATGAGGTGATAAAACTCTGGAAATGAGACATCTGAATATGAAATCCTGCCCCACGGGGCATCCCACCCGTCGAACATTATGGTGTTGACGGGACCATATTCAGTCAGAAGCTCGCGGACCTGGCTTTTGAGGAGGTTGATCTTCTCCGGAGTGTACGGCAGGGTCGGGCGGATGCGGTGATGGGTGTCAAGGATCGAGAAGTGGAACATTATCTGCATTCCGGCCTTCCGGACGGAATTGACCAGTTCCCGCAGGACATCCCGGTGCAGAGGCGAACTCATCACGCTGTAGTCCGTGGTCTTTGTGTCCCAGAGGCAGAATCCGCTGTGGTGCTTGACCGAGACGCAGATGAATTTCATCCCTGCGCTCTGGGCGGCCTTGACCCATTGGTCGGTGTCCAGTTTGACCGGATTGAACACTTCGGGGCTGAGGTCGGGATCGGTCCAGTCGGCTGTCTGGTAGGTCGGGAGGCCGAAGTGAACGAACATTCCGAGCCTCAGGTCCACGAACTCCTGCTGGAGTTGGTGGAGACTTTTTTCCTGCGCCGCCATCATCATCGGAACGGCCAGCAGGGCCAATAGGGTTGAGATGTACTTTTTCATAGTCGCTAAGATACGAAAGATTTTTTGTAACTTTATGCCGACAATAGAACCTTTGCCGATCCGCGGACATCCAGCCACTATGTATTTGGCAAATGTGCTGCGTGTTATTTAGAATTACTTAAAACATTGATAATGAATTCAAAAGAAAGAATTGCCAAAGCCTTGACTGTCGCCACCGACACCAAGGTGTTCGAGATGGGCTGCGGAGTCAGCTCACTGGCTCCCGAGGAGTTCAAGAAGTGGTTCCCTGAAAGCAAGGCTGCCGTTGTGGTGGCAGACCTTAACACTTGGAAGGTTCTTGGCCAGAAGGTGTACGATGAGTTTGTGGCCGCGGGTGTCCACACGGATAAATATGTCATCGAGACGAAGGAGTTCCACGCCGACTGGAGGTACGTCGATATGGTTGACCACATCATCGCCGGAGACTTCTCCGCCGCCAAGGCTATCGAGAATGATTCTGAATATGTCGAGCCGGATGCCGAGAATGCTTTCAGACCGACTTCGGAGGCTGAATATGTCGCCGTCTCTGTTGGTTCCGGTGTCATCAACGACCTCTGCAAGCTGGCTTCGCATCACTACGGCCAGTCCTACCTGACATTGCCGACGGCGGCTTCCGTGGACGGTTTCTCGTCGTTCGGTGCCTCGATTTCCTACCATAACTCCAAGCAGACATTCTCCTGCCCGGCTCCAAAGGTGATCATCGCGGACATTGACGTGATCGCCTCCGCCCCGAAGGTGATGACCGCCGCCGGTTACGCCGATCTTGCCGCCAAGGTTCCTGCCGGAGCCGAGTGGATGATCGCCGACCTGATGGGCACGGAACCGATCAAGCCGGATGCCTGGCACGTGCTTCAGGACTGTCTTGATGACCTTCTGGCTGACCCGGAGGGTGTGGCCAAGGGTGACAAACAGGCCGTTGCCGATCTGTTCGAGGGGTTGACTCTCAGTGGAATAGCGATGCAGGCCGCACAGTCCAGCCGTCCTGCTTCTTGCTGCGATCACTTGTTCAGCCATATTCTTGACATGACACATCATCGTTTCAACGGCAAGCTTCAGTCTCACGGATTTCAGGTGGCCATCGGCACGCTGACGATGTGCGCCGTGTTCGATGAGCTGTTCAAGATGGACCTCTCCAAGATTGATGTTGACGCTTGCGTCAAGGCTTGGCCTACGCTTGAGCAGGAGCAGAAGAGGGCGCTTGAGATATTCAAGAATTTCCCTGCGCCGGAGCTTGGCTATACCGAGATCACCAAGAAATATGACGATGCCGAGACTGTCCGTGTCCAGCTGACAAAGGTGAAGGAAGGCTGGCCGGAGCTTAAGAAGAAGCTTCAGGGACAGGTATATTCATTCGCCAAGATGCAGGATCTGATGAAGAAGGCCGGCGCGCCGTACGATCCTTCGATGATCGGCGTGACCCGCGAGATGCTCAAGAATATGTTCCCGAAGGTCCAGTTGATGCGTTTCCGCTTCAATGTGCTTGACCTTGCGAAGAGGGGAATGTTCTACGATCAGCTTGTGGAGTCTGTCTTCGCTCCCGGCGCCGCTTGGGATCTGACAAAGGAGAGGAATTAGATTTTTTCGTCGGCGGACAATTACTTTTGAATATGATCGGTGCCACTGGTGATTGTCTGCCGGCAAGATATGTATTAGGAATATGACAGTGCGTGGAACGGGTGTCCGTGGCTTTGCGAAAGGCCGTGCGTTCGTGGTCAGAGACTGCGGGCAAAGGAATCCGTTCGAGGACATCCCGCCCGGCAGCGTTCTGGTTGCCGAGCGGTTGTCGCTGTCTGACTCCACGCTGATTGATTTCCGCAACGTGGTAGGAATTGTCACTCAAGAGGAAGACATTGACGGTCAGGTATGTGTCCTTGCTAAAGGCATCGGCATTCCGGCCATTGTCGGCATAACTGACTGTTTCAAGGAAGTCGTGACCGGTGACCGCCTCATGATCTGGAATCTGGATCTGATGATCAATCCGGATCTCGACACCGTCATCGCATACGAGAAAACCCGTTCAGAATCCGACTCACAGCTCAGCCTCAATCTTCCGCATTCGACGTATTATTAGTCTATCAACATATTGATGTGATTTATAATGTTCAATAGTTCGTTAATTTTTCCAGTGCCTAAGCGGCCCTGGCAGTAAATAAAACCAGTTCTTTGAAAAGTTTGTCAATAA
>OLHG01000862.1_pt1 | contig 20534 bp, 15 predicted proteins | sample 1605971 | NCBI WGS metagenome assembly OLHG01 (sample SAMN03283289) | human gut metagenome | biome: human-associated habitat; material: feces | host: Homo sapiens | place: Peru | collected 2012 | reverse complement strand
GGTGAAAAATGGGATTTAAAAGAAATAAAATCCACTGGTAAAAATGTACTTGATAATAGAGTTAATGGTTTAAAAAAACAAGCAAATAATTTTATTTTTGATATAAGTAATACGACTATATCTATTAAAGAAATAAAAAATCAAATAGATAAATTATATGAATCACCAAATAGAAAATGGATTAATAAAATTATGCTAATTAAAAATCAAAAGTTAATATGTATTTATATTAGAAAAAAAGATTGACCATCAGCCAAAAAGGGCCAATGACCAATCTCAAATGTATTCACAAATACATTCTACTATATAATATACGAAATGTCAACAAAATTATACATGTAAACGAAACACAAAGAAACTAAAAATTTTTGTTAAATTGTAAAAACTAAAAAGCAAAATTAATATCTTTCTTGTTTAGTAATTTTTATTGTGGTAATATATTTGACACAAGGGAAGGTATATATGGAGTATAACAATATACATATAGATGATAAAAAATTGGATGTAAAAGTTTTGAAAGAATATTTAAATGCTTTAGATAAAGTTTTAGAAAAATACCCTAAATTAATAAATAGAATAGATTTTATAGGGGATTATGCAGATTCATTTAAGTTAACTGAGGTTATAACAAAATTTGAATATAATTCAAAAACAAAATATTCTCTTTGGCAAAAAGCTAATTATTACATGACTTCTTATGCATTTACAAGTTTAATGAAAGATTCAGATGCTGAAAAAATAAAATATGTATTATTAAGTATTAATGAGAAACTTAATTATGACAAAGTCTATAAATTAATTAATAATTGTTTAAATAAAAATTTGTTGTATGCAAGTAATATTGAACAGCTTTTATATCATGAAGTAGGACATATGTTTTCTGGCCTTTTTAAATTAATAAAAAAGGAAGATTTATTTGGTAGAGTTTTTGAATATATGCGTGTCCCTAGTGAAGAATTTTCTTCATACTCACTTTCCTCTTTTGAGGAATTTATTGCAGAACATTTCTCAAAGTATTTAAGTAATCCTACATTTAATGAACCAACTGAATATATTGGAAATATGATTGATAAATATTATGATATTTATAGTGATACTAATGTACTATGTAAATCTAATGATCTACAATTAATTAGAAAACCAAAAAAGTAAATAATACTGATGAATTGTCTTGATTAATTTAAAAAATATTGTTATTATTAATTTGTAAAGTAAATTAAATTTATAAAAGTTTTGTTGGGATGCGTTTGCATCTTTTTTTTCGCGATAAAAAAATAGAAAGGAGGTATTAATTACATTTTATTAAAGAAAATAAGTAATATTTTAAACAATGCAGTTAAAAAATATGGCAATGATATTATCGGCAGTTATGCTGATAAATTACTGTTGAAGTATGTAAAAAATATAATCGAAGTACCTTATTTAAAATGATACAATTCTTCAGTATCTTTTCCAATGAAAAATTCGTGCCAATGGCGCAACAATTAACATAAAGTCATTATATTGTTCTTTTATCTTTTAATTGTAAAAGGTGCGCCGTTCGCGCACCAATTATCGTGGAGTCAACTTTAAAAAGAATGAGATATTTTTCCCTTTTAATTGAAAAAAGTGCGACATTGTCGCACTAATTATCGAAAAGTCAACTTTAAAAGTAGATGAAAAAATAGTTGCAAGAAAATTTAAAATAATAATGGAAATGGAGGCAAAAAATGATAAATTATTATGAAAAAATTAAACAAGAATTATTAAATAATGAAATAAGTAAGCTAGCTAAAAGGGTTTCAATTAATAATAGTGATTTAACTACTTATTATAATGTAGGTAAAATGCTGAGTGAAGCTGGTAAAAGTTATGGTGAAAATATAATTGGTAAATATTCTGTAAAACTTACTCAAGAATTGGGTAAAAAATATAATACAACAACTTTAAAACGAATGAGACAATTTTATCTTTTGATTGAAAAAGGTGCCCGATTTGGGCACCAATTATCATGGAGTCATTATTGAGAACTTATACCAATAAAAAATATATGTGAAGTAAACTACTATATTAATATTTGTGAAAAAGAATTATTAACTAGAGATGAACTTAGAAATAGAATTAAGTCAAAAGAATATGAAAGACTTGGTGAAGAAACTAAAAATAAATTAATTACAAATGAAGAACTAAAATTACCTGATTTAGTACCAAATCCGATATTAATTAAACATGATAATAATCAAGAAAAATTGACTGAATATGTTCTAAAACAAGCAAGACTTAACAGTATAGATAACTTTTTTAAACAGTTAGGTAGTGGTTTACTTATGCTTGAAAAAGGTGCGACATTGTCGCACCAATTGTTTTGAAGTCAACTTTAAAAATAGATGAAAAAATGCTTGCAAGAGAATTTAAAATTGAATGAAAGTGTATAAATGATTAATTATTTTGATGAGATTAAAGAATAATTATTAAAAAATGAAGGCTATGCTATGGTAAAAGACTATTCAAAAGAAAGAAAGTTCTTACTTATTTTGAGGTGAGAAAACTTTTAAGTGGGAAAAAAATTAAAGCATAGTTCAAAAAATTAGGCATTTTTATGATATTTTTAATAAAATAAATTTGCCATTTTTGTGTACTTGGATGTATAATTTTAATTTTTATTTTAAAAAAATTATGATATAATTTGGATAGTAATGAAAGTAGGTGTAAATTTGAATAATTATTGTACCAATTGTGGTAAAAAATTAGGGAGGAATGATTCAATATGTAAATCGTGTAATACTCCTATAGTGAATATACCAGACAATTATCAATATGAATCCCCTTTAATTAAAAAAACAAAAAAAATGGTTTTAGTTATTTTAGGAATTGCTTTATTTTGTATTAGTGTATCCTTGACAAAAAATATAATAACAAGAGTTCAAGCATGTAAATTTCAAAAAAAATATATTAATCCGTATTTAGAAAAAAATTATAAAAATGTAAAATATAAAGTTAAATACGATTCTATTGGAAAGTGCATTATATCAGGTAATTGCAAATTTGATCCACTTTTCGGATGCGATGGCGGTGCATGCGAAGAATATGAATATCTTAGTAAATATGAATGTAAGGCATACTACTTTGAAGTAGAAATAAATAACGAGAAATTGTTATTGACTTTAGTTGATAAAAATGATGAAACTTATGTAGTTGAGGGTGAAAATATTTATGGTAAAAATAAGGATGTGAATATTGATGAATAATTATTGTAGAAATTGTGGAGAAAAAATAGATATAGATACAAAAGTGTGTCCTAAATGTAGTACAGAAGTTATTAAACAAAAAATAGATGTGCAGCAAAAAGAAGCAGTGATGAAAGAATTTAATAAAAAAGAGAATTTGTACCTTTTGATAATAATATCTTTATATTTAATTGGTCAACTTTTATCATATATAAAACTTTCTGAAAATAACTCATTTATAGATAATATTAGACCATTATTTTTATTAAGTTCCATATTAACTTTAATATATGCAAGAATTACCTTAAGAAAAAGTATAAAAATTAAAATCTTATTTTGGATAGTAATTGGGGTATTTTTAGCATATATAATTTATTTATTAATAATAATTTTTTCTTGTGTTGGAATACTTAATAGAGGTCGTTATTAAAATGTTAAATACAAAAATACCAATTTATGGAATTTTTATTATATTAGCATTTACTTTTGGATTATTAAATATATATCAAAATGCTAAAAACTATTTTTTATTAAAAGAGGAACTTATTGGTTTTCTATTGTATATAATTTTAGGTTCTCTTTTTGGATCAAAGTATTTTACATTTTTTATGTATTATAAAAAATATAATGGTGTATTTAATTTTATGCAAATGGGATTGTCATCGTATGGTGCTGTTATAGGAATTTTTTTAATAACATTTTTATTTTCCTTTCAATATAAAAAAAGTTTTAAGGAGTTAATTTATTTAACATTACCATCAGTTCCCCTTATGTATTCACTAGGAAAAATAGGTTGTTTTATATCCGGCTGTTGTTATGGAATTAGTTATAAAGGCCCATTTAGTATTACTTATAATTATTCTTATAGTGCCCCTAAAGGGGTAAGCTTATTTCCAGTTCAATTTTTTGAGTCAATAATTTTTTTTACTATCTATTTGGTTATAAAAACTAAAAAAATAAGTATTGGAAAAACACTTATAATATGTGGTATTTCCAAATTTATTTTAGATTATTTTAGGATGAATCATTTAGGAAAAATAATAACAATTAATCAGATAATTAGTTTATTATTTATTATTATTGGTTTTGTTTTATTATTTGCAAAAGAAAAAAGAAAAAGTAAATCTTAACAAAAACTATCTTCCATTATTTGAATTGATTAAATTAACAATAATTAAGTTGATGTTCTTAAAAAAATGTTAAATATTCAAATAAATGTCTAATAATATTGATAATAGTTTTGTTTTAAATAATTTATTTTTGAGTTAAACAGGAAGTGTAAAATAATCAATTTATAATTGAATATTCTTCGGATGAAAGAATATTTGCAAGAGAATTTAAATTAGAAAGTAGAGTATTAAATTAATTTAATTATAGATATTTATTCTTAATAATGTTACAATTAATTTATGAAAGAAAAGAAATTAATACCACTTAAAATTACAACAGAGTATTCATTACTTAAAAGTTTAATTAAATTACCTGATTTAATTTCTTTTTTGAATGAAAATAATATAAAAGAATGTGCTATATGTGATGAAAATTTAAATGGATTTATGGATTTTTATTTAAAATGTAAAGAAAATAATATAAAGCCAATTATTGGTCTTGATACTGTATATGAAAGCATGCATATTTATGTTTATGCTAAAAATTATTTAGGTTACCAAGAACTTCTTAAAATTGATTATTTAAAGGATAATATGAATCTTTCTTACTTAGAAAATTCTAATTTACTTGTGATTATTCCTTTTAAAAGTATAGATATTTATGAAAAACTTAAGTATAAAGATAATGTTTATATAGGTTTTTGTAATGATATAGAAAAAAATAATGCACTTCTTATAAGTGATAAAATAGTTTATGTTGATAATGTAAGATGTTTATATAAAAAAGATATTACTTATCTTAAATATTTAAAAATGCTTAATGATAATTTTGTTTATAATGATAATGCTTATTATAAAAATTCTACTTTAGAAAATATTAAAACAACTTATGAATTTAGTAAGCAAATCAATTTAGAAATTCCATTTGATAAAAAATATATACCTAAATTTAATAACAGTGATAATAACTATGAATATTTAAAAAAACTATGTATTTTAGGATTAAATAAAAGATTTAATGGAAAAGTATCTAATAAATATAAAGAAAGAATTTTATATGAACTAGATGTTATTAATAAAATGGGTTTTGTAGATTATTTTTTAATAGTTTATGATTATGTTTTATATGCTAAAAAAAATGATATTTTTGTAGGACCTGGTAGGGGTAGTGCAGCAGGTAGTTTAGTAAGTTACTCTTTAGGAATTACGGATATTGATCCAATTAAATATGATTTGTTGTTTGAAAGATTTTTAAATATAAATAGAAAAAAGATGCCAGATATTGATATTGATTTTGAATCTGATAAAAGAATTAATATGATTGAATATGTAAAAAATAAATATGGTTTTGATAAAGTAGCTGTTGGACTTACATTTAATAATTACAAAGCAAAACTTATTTTAAGGGATCTTGCAAAACTTTTAAAAGTGGATTCTAATGTATTTGATAAATTTATTAAAAATATTAATAGTTCTTTATCTTTAAAAGAAAATTATCAAAATGAAAAAGTTAAAAAATATATTGAAATGTATAGTGAACTTAAAAACTTATATGATATTTCTTATCACCTTGAGGGTCTTAAGAAAAATACCTCAACTCATGCAGCTGGAGTAATTATATCAAGCGAAAAGTTAGGTAAAATTATTCCTATTTCAAATGAAGATGGAACTTTAAAAACTGGTATTGAAATGCCTTATTTAGAAAAAATGGGTCTTTTAAAAATGGATTTTTTAGCACTTGAAAAATTAAATATAATAAGTAAAGTATCTAAAAAAATTAAAAATTTTAATATAAATAATATACCTCTTGATGATAAAAAAACTTTAAAAATATTTTATGATGCTGATACCGACGATATTTTTCAATTTGAATCAAGTTATGCAAAAAGTGTATTAGATAAACTTAAAATAACTAGTTTTAATGAACTTACTGTGTCTTTAGCACTTGTTAGACCAGGAGCAAATAAACAAATAGATGAGTATTTAAAAAATAAAAAAGAAGGTATTAATTTAACTGGTGATTTAGCTGATATTTTAGGTTCTACTTATGGCACGATTATATATCAAGAACAAGTTATGAAAATATTTGAAAAAGTAGGTGGTTATTCTTTATTTGAGGCTGATGATATAAGAGTAGCAATTTCTAAAAAGAAAGAAGATATTATTAATGCTCAACATGATAAGTTTGTTTCTGGAGGCATAAAAAATGGTTATTCTAAAGAGTTTGTTGAAAAGCTTTTTAACAAAATTAAAGAGTTTGGAGGATATGGATTTAATAAATCACATTCAGTTGCATATGCATTAGTTTCATATCAAATGGCCTATTTAAAAGCAAACTATCCTAAAGAGTTTATGTTTTATCTTTTGGAAAATAACAAAGATATTTCTAAATGTGAAAAGATCCTTTCATCACTTAAAAATAGTGGATATAAATTACTTAAACCTAATATTAATTATTCAATAGATAAATATGCAGAAAAAAATGGTTATATATTATTACCTCTTAACATTATAAGAGGATTAAATGATGACATAATAAGTAAAATAATAAGAGTTAGAGAAAATGATTTTAATGATATATTTGATTTTTTTGTTAAAACAAATAGTTTTTTAAATAATGAAACTTACTTAATTCTTATTAAAAGTGGTGCTTTAGATATATTTAAAATAAATAAGCAAACAATGATAAAAAATATTGATGTTATTTTAAATTATGCAAGTATTTATTCTGATGGTTTAGGAAAACCTATTTTAACTAAATATCCTGAATATGATGATACTACTTTAAGAGAATTTGAAATATTATCTTATGGAATGTATATAACTAATCATCCATGTAGTAAATATAAAGATGTTATAAAAGTAGAAAATATAAAGAACTATTTATTTAAAAATATAAATATGGTTTTGCTTATTAAAAATATTCGAACTATTAAAGATAAAAAGGGTGGTGAAATGGCTTTTTTAGAGTGTGAGGATGAAACTGGTAAAGTAAATTTAACTATGTTTTCGTCTTTATATGCAAAAAATAATGATTTAAAAGTTAATGAATTAATTAGAGTCAATGTAAAAGTGTCAAAGAGGTTTGACAAATTAAATGTTTTAGTTAATAATATTAAAAGAAAGTGATAGGGTAGTTTATGGATAATGAAGTACAAAGATTTTTTGATAGTATAAATTTTAGTAGTGATGCTTTTATAGGTACCACAGTTAAAAAAGTTATATTTAATAGAGCAAGTAAAGTATATAATGTTGTTTTAACTTGCCCAAATATAATTGATAAGCAAAGTGTAGATGCACTATTTTTAGCGTGTAAAAATAAAATTAAAGGTAAAAGTGATTGCTTTGTAACCTTAGAGTATGAAAATATGGATGAAGATATTTTAAATGTTTATTTAAATGAACTAATTACATCTTTTTATATTGATAAACCATCATTATCAAAAATTCATATTACTTATGAAGATGGGGTTGCTAAAATAATTACTCATTTTTCTATTGAAAGTAATATTATTGAATATGATTTACCTAAAATTAAAAATTTATTTAAGATGTATGGATTAAATATAGATGTTGAGATTCGTTTAGATGATAAAGAAGCACAAAAAATTAAAGAGGAAATTGAAAAAGAAAATGAAGAACCTGTAGTAAAAGTAAAAGAAAATCCAATGATAATGGGTGCTCATGTAGAAGGAGAGCCCACTAAACTAATTGATATTAATGAAGAAGCCAAAAATATTATTTTTGAGGTGTACATTTTTGGAATGGAAACTATTGAAAGACAAGGTAAAAAGGGCGCATTTTATATTAATAATTTAAAAGTATCTGATAAAACTGATAGTTATTTAATGAAGATAGTTAAGTTTGATAAAGATGAAAATGATAATATAATAGGAAGACTTAAAGTAGGAAGTTGGATTAGAGTATTTGGCTCTGTTAAAATGGATGATTATTTGCATTCCTTTATTATTGAACCTCGTTCTATTGAAAAAATTGCCTCAAAGGATGTGACTATTTCTGATAATGCTGAAGTTAAAAGAGTAGAACTTCATGCTCATACAATGATGAGTCAAATGGATGGAGTAACTAAAGTAGACCTTGCAAAACATACAAATGAACTTGTTACTAATGCAATTAATATGGGTTATAGGGGCGTTGCAATTACTGATCATAATGGCTGTCAAGGATTTCCAATTGCTTATCAACTTATTAAAGCTCACAATAAAAATATTGAGGATCCTACTAAACATTTTAAAGGATTATATGGAACTGAACTTACACTTGTTGATGATGTGGTACATATTGTAAAAGACCCAATAGATGCTCCCCTTAAGACTTCAACTTTTGTTGTATTTGATACTGAAACAACTGGTTTTAATGCTGCTTCAGGTGATGTAATGATTGAAATTGGTGCTGTTAAAATCGAAGATGGTGTTATATCTGATAGATTTGATGAATTTATTAATCCAGGGTTTCATATACCAGATAATATTACCGCTTTAACTGAAATATCTGATGATATGGTATCCTCTGCCGATACAGAAGAAAATGTTACCAAAAGATTCCTTGAGTGGACTGGTGATCTTCCTATGGTTGCTCATAATGCTAAATTTGATATTTCTTTTATTGAAATGGCAATGAAAAAATATAATTTAGGTAAGTTTACAAATGCTGTAATTGATACATTAGAGTTATCAAGAAGTTTAGATAGGGGTTTTGCTCGTCATAGTTTATCAGCTCTTGTAAAAAGATATAATGTTCCTTTTGATGAAGAAAGTCATCATAGAGCAGATTATGATGCTGAAGGAACTGCTCTTGTTTTTAATAAAATGATTAGTAAACTTGAAAATGAAAAAATATATAATGTAAATGAACTACAAAATTTAGTTTCTAAAGAAGAACTATTTAAATTTGGTAGAACATATCATTTTAATGCAATTGCTAAAGATAGGGTAGGTCTTAAAAATTTATTTAAAATTATTTCTCTTGCAAATACTACTTATTTATATAAAACACCAAGAATTCCAAGAAGTGTTTTAAACGAACTAAGGGAAGGTTTACTTATCGGAAGTGGTTGCTATGAAAGTGAAGTTTTTATTGAGGCAAGAAGTAAGTCAAGTGAGGACCTTGTATCGATAATTGGCTTTTATGATTATGTTGAAGTTCAACCAAAAGAGTGTTATGGTCACTTAATTCAAACTGGTGATTTTAAAAATGATTATGAATTAGAAAATCATTTAAAAAAGGTTATTAATGAAACTAAGAAAAATGGAAAGATTATTGTAGCTACTGGAGATGTACATCATTTTTCTAGAGAAGATAAAATATATCGTGAAATTATTATTAATCAAAAAGTACCTGGTGGTGGACGCCATCCTCTTGCAAAAAATAATATTAAAGTAATACCTTCGATGCATTTTAGAACTACTGAAGAAATGCTTTCAGATTTTAGTTTTTTAGGTAAAGATCTTGCTTATGAAATAGTTGTTGAAAACACTAATAAAGTTTTAGATATGGTCGAGGAAATCGAAGTTATTATTGATACTCATGGAGTTCCATTTTCACCAAGAGTAAGAAGTGATGATGGAAAAAGTTATCTAGATTGTAAAAGAGTGGTAACTGACCTTGTATATGATAAAGCATCCTCATGGTATGGTAAGAACTTACCATTTAATATTGAGGAAAGAATTGCTAAAGAACTTTATGGTGATATAGTTTATACTTATTGGCATGAAAAACTTCAGAAAGAAAATCTAAATATTTCTGATGAAGAACTTACTAAAGAAACATTTAAAAATTTACATGAGACAATTATTACAGGCTATGATAAAGTAAATGAAATTGTTACAGAGTATGTTGAAAACCATTGGAGTGAGGATGATGGAGAGAAATCCGAAGATGCTATTAAGAAAAAAGTTAAAAAAACTTTAGGTGGTATCATTGGTGGAGGATTCGACCCAATTTATCTTATTGCTCAAAGACTTGTTAAACACTCAAATGATGAAGGCTTTTTAGTAGGTTCCCGTGGTTCAGTAGGTTCTTCCTTTGTTGCTACAATGATGGGTATAACTGAAGTTAATCCGCTTTCTGCTCATTATAGATGTTTAAAATGTCAAACTTCAATATTCGAAGATGAAAATGGTAACACTTTAGGAGCCACATATTCATCAGGATTTGACCTTCCAGATAAGAAATGTCCTAACTGTGGGGAAATGATGAAAAAAGATGGACAAGATATGCCATTTGCAACATTCTTAGGATTTAATGCTGATAAGGTTCCAGATATCGATTTAAACTTCTCTGATTTAAATCAAGCAAGTGCACACGAATATACAAAAGTATTATTTGGTGTAGATAATGTTTATCGTGCTGGTACAATTGGTACTGTTGCTGAAAAAACAGCTTATGGTTTTGTAAAAGGTTATTTCGAAGATAAAGGTATAATGAATAAAAGTAGTATAGAAATTGAGCGTCTTGCCATGGGATGTACTGGTGTAAAAAGAACTACTGGTCAACATCCAGGAGGAATAGTTGTTGTTCCAGATTATATGGAAGTATCTGATTTTACACCATTCCAATTTCCTGCAGATGACCCAGAAAGTGCATGGAGAACAACACACTTTGATTACCATTCAATCGAGGAAGACCTTTTAAAACTAGATATTTTAGGTCATTCAGATCCAACGCAGCTTCGTTTAATTCAAGATTTATCAAAAACTGATGTTTCAAAAGTACCTCTTGATGATAAAGATACTATGTCAATATTTTCTTCGACTGATGTACTTGGTGTAACTAATGAACAAATTATGTGTCCAACAGGTACTCTAGGAATACCTGAATTTGGTACAAACTTTACAATAGGAATGGTTTCAGAAATTAAACCTACAACTTTTGCTGAACTTGTTAAAATAGCGGGCCTTTCTCATGGTACAGATGTATGGCTTGGTAATGCTCAAGAACTTATTAAAAATAATATTGTTCCTTTTAAAGAGGTTATTGGTTGTCGTGATGATATTATGGTATATTTGATTTATCATGGTGTTAAACCAATAAAAGCCTTTAAGATTATGGAATTTGTTCGTAAAGGAAAAGCCTCAAAAGATCCTGCAACTTGGGAAGAACATAAAAAGACTATGGAAGAAGCTGGTATCGAAGATTGGTTCATAAATTCTTGTCAAAAAATTAAGTATATGTTCCCAAAAGCTCATGCTGCTGCATATGTTACATCAGCCTTTAGAATTGCTTGGTATAAAGTACATATGCCTGTATACTTTTATGCATCATGGTTTTCTACAAAAGCGACTGCCTTTGATATTGAGGCAATGATTAAGGGTTATGATGAAATTAAAGAAAAAATTATTGATATAAGAAATAAAGGTTTCGAAGCAACAAATAAAGAGGGTGGAACACTTGAAAGTTTATCTGTTGCTTTAGAAATGGCCGCAAGGGGACTTAAAGTACTTCCTTTTGACCTATATAAAAGTAAAGCTATGACCTTTGATGTCGCAGATGATAAATCACTTATTCCACCATTTATTACCATTGATGGACTTGGTGAAACAGTTGCTAAAAATATTGAAAATGAAGCTAAAAAGCATCCTTTTATTTCAATCGAAGATTTCCAATCAAGATGTAAAGTTTCAACAACACTTATTGATAAAATGAAGGCTATGGGTATTTTTAAGGGTATGCCTGAAAGTAGCCAATTAAGTTTATTTTAGAAAGGAAAAAGTATGGATAAATTTATTCCAGATATGTATTATAAAAGCATATTTGATATTAATTATAAAAAATTAAAAAAGATGAAGATTAAGTGTATTGCCTTTGATTTAGACAATACGCTTGCCTCTTATAAAGAGGATGTTCCCTCAAAAGATATAAAGGAACTTCTTTCGATTATTTCTGATGATTTTAAAGTCATTATATTTTCTAATGCCACTAAAAAAAGACTTACTCCTTTTAAAGAAATATTAAATCTTGATACTTCATATTCCTCACGAAAACCATTTTTAAAAAAATATAAAAAAATTATGCGAATTTATAAATTAAATCCCGAAGAAATTGCTTTTGTTGGAGATCAACTTATAACAGATATTCTCGGAGCAAATAGAAATGAAAGCATAAGTATTTTAGTAAATCCAATCGGAGCTTTTGAACCTCTTGGAACAAAAATAAATCGTTTTTTTGAAAAGTTTATTTATAAAAAATTAAATAAAACAGGTGTTTTAAATAAAGGAGTTTATTATGAATAAATGCATTGGTTGTGGTGAAACATTACAATATGAAGATATAAATAAAATAGGTTATGCAGTAAAGGGTAGTGACATTTGTAAAAGATGTTTTGATTTAACTCATTATAATAAAAATATTGAACTTAACAATTATATAGATAATAATAAGTTACTAGAAAATATTAATAAAAAGAAAATATTTACAATATTTTTATGTGATATATTATCACTTTCTAATGAAACAATTAAAATATATGAAAATATACAAAATGATAAAGTATTTGTTTTAACTAAAGTAGATATTTTACCTAAAAATATTAAATATGAAAGTATAATAAGAAATATAGAAAATAGTTTTAAAATTAAACCATTAATATTTTCTTACAAAAATACTAAACTTAAAAATAATTTATTTTCTTTAATAGAAAAACATAAAAAAGTATTAATAACCGGTATTGTTTCAAGTGGTAAATCAACTTTAATAAATACTTTATTTGATGAAAATATTACTGTATCACATTACCGTAATACAACCCTTGATTTTATAGAAATAAATAAAGATAATTTAACTATAATAGATAGTCCTGGGTTTGATACAAAGGTTATAACAGAGAGGTCTAAAAATATTTTAAAGGAAAAAATAATTAATTTAAGAAAAGATTTTGAACTTACAATTGATAATATTTCTTTATATAGTGATGAAGATATAAATATATGTATTTTTATGCCAAATTTAATGGTTAAAACATATAAAAATAAAGATAAATATAAAATGGTAAAGATTAATAATAATACAGATTTAGTATTTGATAATTTCTTTATTTACTTTAAAAAAGGAGCAACTATTTATTTAAATAATGATAGTTTTAATTTAAGAGAAAGTATTATAGGTAAAAAATATGAGTAAAATAAGAGTAATGAATGAACTTTTAGCAAATAAAATTGCTGCGGGTGAGGTTATTGAAAAACTTGCCTCAATTGTTAAAGAACTTACTGAAAATTCTATAGATGCAGGAGCAAGTAAAATAGTTATTGAACTTCTTAATGCTGGTATGGATGATATTATTGTTACTGATGATGGAGAAGGTATGGACAGTATTGATGCTAAAGAATGTTTTTTACGCCATGCAACCTCGAAAATATATAAAGAGGATGATTTATATTTTATTGATACTTTAGGCTTTCGTGGTGAAGCCCTTGCCTCAATTGCATCAGTATCTGAAATTGAACTAAAAACTTGTAATGGTAAGGAAAGTACTTACATTCATTTAAAAGGTGGTGTAATTGATAAAGTTGAACCTTGCGAAGAAAGAAAAGGTACAAGTATATCAGTTACCAATGTATTTTATAATACACCAGCAAGACTTAAATATTTAAAAAGTGAAGCTAGTGAACTTGCAAGTATTACAAACTTTGTAGAAAAGTTAGCATTATCTGAAAAAAGTATTGCTTTTACACTTACTAATAATGGAAAAGAAATAGTTAAAACAAGTGGTTCAGGTAACATGTTAAAAGTTATCCATGAAATTTATGGAGCAAATATTTCTTCGAATATGCTTGAAATAAAAAATAGTAATAATGACTTTACTATTTATGGTTATGCTTGTAAACCTCATATTTTAAAAAGTACAAAAAATCATATGATTACCTTTATTAATAATAGGGTTATTAAAAATTATGATATTAATGAAGCAATAAATGATGCTTATTATACTTATAAACCCGAAGGTAAATTTCCAGTTGTAGTTCTTAATATTGAAACGGATCCAACCGTAGTCGATGTTAATATCCATCCGACTAAACAAGATGTTAAAATTTCTAAAATAAAAGATTTAAAAGCGCTTATTACAAGTACAATTAAAAAGGCATTATATGAAAGTTTACTTATTATTAAGCCTCTTGAGGATGAAAAAACGGAAGAGAATAATTATGAACATTTGCAGTTAAATAATAAGATTAATGATTATGATATACAAAATATTTTCTCTAAAAAAGAGGAAGAAAAAATTGCTTTACCTGAGGAGGAAGTTAAAAAGTCAGATCAATATTTTATGGATTTCGAGGAAAAAGAAATTATTAAAAACGAAGAGTTAAAGTCATTAAAACTTTACCCAGTTGGCCTTGCTCTTGGTACATATATTATTGCTGAAAATGAAGATGGTATTTATTTACTTGATCAACATGCTGCTTATGAAAGAATAAATTATGAAAGATATATGCAAAAGTTAAGAGAAAAAGAAGTATCAAAAATAGGTATGCTTATTCCAATTACTATTGAGTTTACTTCCTCAGAATATAATATAATAAAAAATAAACTTGATATGCTTGCAAGTATTGGTATTGATGCTGAAGAGTTTGGTATAAATACACTTGTTATAAAAACTCATCCATCTTATTTAAAAGAGGGTTATGAAGAAGAAAGTGTACGAAAAATAATCGATATTATTTTAAATACTGATAAAGATTTTGATAGAGTTAAGTTTGAGGAAAAAATTGCAATTACCCTTGCTTGTAAAATGAGTATAAAAGCAAATCATCATATTTCAATGGAGGAAATCACTTATATTTTAGATGAACTTGTTAAATGTGATAATCCTTACAATTGCCCTCACGGAAGACCAACAATTATAAAATTTAGCATATATGATTTAGAAAAAATGTTTAAAAGAGTTATGGATTAACCATAATTTTTTTATTTAAAAATATTATTTTTTTCTAGGAAAATGATGTGAACTATAGTATAATGTTTATACATAGTAAAGGGGGTTATTGTCATGAGAAGACTAAACATTTTTGTAGATGAAACTGGAGATTTCGGTTTTGAAAATGGATCATCACAGCTTTATGGTGTTTCATTTACATTCCACGATCAAAGTAATGACATTACTTCAGAAATAAATAATTTAAATAATCGTTTAAAAAGGATTGGCTATACTGGTATGATACATATGGCTAATTTGATTATGAAACGCGAAGATTATAAAGATTTTACAATTAATGTAAGAAAAAGTATTTTTAATTCAATTTATAATTTTACTCGAAGAATTCCAATTAAATATCAAACTATAATAGTTGATAAAAAATATATTGATAATTGTTCAGTATTAAGAAAAAAATTACTTTTACAGATTAACGATATGATTAGAAAAATCAATAATTATTTAAAAAAATTTGATGTAATTGTTATGTATTATGATAATGGGCAAGAAATACTTGGCAAAATATTAGATCAAATTTTTTGTAAATATAATGGTTTTGAACACAGAGAGTTATTTGATCATAAAGAAAAAAGATTATTTCAAGTTTCAGATATGTTAACTTTTATTGATAAATACAATTATAAGTATAAAAACAAAATGAAATTTACAAAAGGTGAAAAATATTTCTTTACAGATGAAGAGATTAGACTTATTCTTCGGGAAATTGATAAAAAAAGACTATAATTAAAAAAGCAACCATAAAGGCTGCTTTTTTAAGCGGTGCTTGGCACCAACACGGGTTTGGTCCTTTTTACAGACCAAGACAGATATATAATATATCTATAATAATATTATATTTCTCTGTAAGAAAATTATAACAAAAAAAATTCATAATGTAAATAAAAAAACAAGAAAAAAACCACAAAGGTGGTTTTCCCCAACTAGAGCGGCGTACTTACATTACGCTTAATTATACTAATCGACATCTAGCTATCGACCTGACAAGATTTCTCTCCGGTAATAAAATAATACTAAATGTTACTATCAACGTCAATACTTTTTAATGTATTTTCATTTTTAACAATTAGTATATTTATATTATATTAACAAGCAACAAAAATATACATAAATTCACTATTTTAATTAAAAAAACAACCTTTAATAAAGATTGCTTTTTTAAGCGGTGCTTGGCACCAACACGGGTTTGATCCTTTTTACAGACCAAGACAGATATATAATATATCTATAATAATATTATATTCAGACTGTAGACAAACCCCAGCTTTTAAAAACTAGAGTTTGTCTACAGTCTGTAAAATATAGTTTGTGTAAAGACCATATTTTTTCTTTCTTTTTAATTGTAATTAAAGCCTAATTATGGTATCATTTAAAGTAGAGAGTAGGAAGGTTTTATGAAAAGAAAAGGAATGTTATTTATAATTGGAGCACTTTTGATATGTAGTGTATTTTTATTAACTGGTTATATAGTTCATAATAAGAAAGAAAGTGATCCTAAACCTAATATTTCACTTAATAAAAATAATAATTTTGATTATAAATTTATAAAAGAAATAGATAGTAATGATAATAGTTTAGTAAGTCCTTTATCTATGGCTTATTTACTATCAATGATTCAAAGTGGTGCAAAAGGAAGTACTTTAAATGAACTTAATATTGCTCTTGATAATTATGATTTACAGCCTATGGAAAATATAGATAGTAAAATATCAATGGCAAATAGTATGTGGATTAATAATAGATATAAAAATGATATTAATAGTACATTTGCTACAGCACTTAAAATTAATTATCATAGTGAAGTTTTATATGATGAATTTGAAAATGCTAATAATATAAATAAATGGGTTTCAGAAAAAACATATAATATGATTAATCAGTTATTTCCTAGTGATAGTGTTAATTCAGTTGATACAATTATGGCTTTAGTAAATGCTATTGGTATTAATTTTAAATGGGATGAAGAGTTCAATTGTAATAAAACTTTAATGGGTAACTTCTTAGACAAAAATGTTTATATGATGAATTCTAAAGAAAAATATATAGAAAGCGATTACTATACAGGATTTATAAAAGATTATGAAAAACTTTCTGATAATTCGCAATATGAGTTTATTGGTCTTCTTCCTAAAAAAGATATTCAAGATGTAATTAATAATTTATCAAATGATGTAATAAAAAAATCTATTACTGAAAGTGAAGCTCATATTCAAATACCTAGATTTAAATATGAATATAATGTTAGTAATGTAAAAGATATCCTTGAAAGTTTAGGCATAAAAGATATGTTTGATAAAGAAAAAGCAAATTTTGGTGGCATAGCCAAAGATATTTATGTAAGTTCAATTGTTCAAAAAACATATATAGATTTTATGGAAAGTGGTACTAAAGCTGCGGCTGCATCTGGAGCATCATTTGATATAAAATCTGCAGCTGAAGAAAAAAAAGTTATATTTGATAAACCATTTGTGTATTTAATTAGAAAAAAAGGAAGTAATAATACTTATTTTATGGGCATTGTAAATAGTCCTATAGAATATGATGAAACAAAAGATGTTTGTGAAGGGTAGGAAGAGTTATGTTTGGTAAAATACTTTATATTAGTGATAGTATGGCATATGTTCAAAATCTTGCGGGTAGTAATGTTCAAGCAGATTTAATGAATATGCATGTAATATTTGAAAGTAATGGAGAACGTATTTTAGGAGAAATTACTGAAGTTAACAGTAGTGAAATAAAAATTCGTTTTTTAGGTGAATATCAAGGTAATAGATTTTTAAATGGTGTACTTAGAAAACCACTTTTATCTTCGACTATCAGAATAATTAATGGTGAAGAGTTAATGGCTCTAGTAGGAACATATTCTGAAAATAGTTTTGTTTTAGGCCAAAGTGCTATTTATAAAAACTTTACTGTATGTCCAAGTATTAATGATTTATTTTCAAATCATTTAGCTATATTTGGTAATACTGGTTCAGGTAAATCTTGTGGTGTTTCAAGAATGGTTCAAAATATATTTTTAAATAAATTTGCAAAAGTAAAAAATGCAAATATGTTTATTTTTGATGCTTATGGTGAATATAAAAATGCTTTTAGTTCAATTAATACAATTGATCCAGAGTATAATTATAAATTTATTACCACTAATCCTAAGGAGGCCACTGATGTACCACTTAAAATACCTGTTAATTTATTAAAACTTGATGATTATGCACTACTTCTTCAGGCAAGTAAACATACACAACTTCCAATACTTGAAAGAACATTAAAACTTTCTAAAATATTTGCTACAGATTCACCTGAATCTAGAAAATATAAAAATCATTTAATTGCTAAAGCTTTACTTGCGGTATTATTCTCATCAGAGACTACTGCTCAAAAGAAAAATGAAATATTTACAATTATAGAAACTTGTCATACACCAGAATTTAATTTTGATACAACTATTCAAGGACTTGGTTATACAAGAAGTTTCTCTGAATGTTTTGAAATTGATTCAAATGGTTATTTTGGTGAAAGTGTTTTAATTACTGAATATATTTTGAAAAATATTAATGATGAAATTGAAAATATTGCTCCAGATGAAAATGCATTTTATTCACTACTAGACTTTTCCAAAGCATTAGAGTTTACTTTAATTTCCGAAGGTTTCTTACATAATGATACTCTTGTGGACGATGCCTCAATATTAAAGGTTAGACTTACCACAATTCTTCATAGTGAAGTTGGTAATTATTTTGATGGAACTAAACATTATACAAATACTGAATTTATTGATGCTTTAAAATCATTTAATGGTAAAAAAGCTCAAATAATTAATATTAATCTCGAGGATGTTGACGATATTTATGCTAAAGTTATTGTAAAAATAATGTGTAAATTCTTATTCGATTATTCTAAGTCTTTAGAGCAAAGAGCAAGTATTCCATTTCATTTATTTTTGGAAGAAGCCCATAGATATATTCAAAAAGATAATGATACATTCTTACTTGGATATAACATATTTGACCGTATTGCAAAAGAGGGAAGAAAATATGGTGTAATTCTTGATATTATTTCTCAAAGACCAGTTGAAATATCTGATACAGTTATTGCCCAATGTTCAAATTTCTTAATCTTTAAAATGACACACCCTCTTGATATTAAGTATATTTCAGAAATGCTTCCAAATATTAGTGCAGATATTATTGAAAAACAAAAAACGCTTCAACCAGGAACTTGCGTATCATTTGGTAGTGCCTTTAAAATACCAATGATAGTTAAGATGGAAATGCCTAACCCAATGCCTTATTCATCAAACTGTAATGTTTCCTCTTGTTGGAGGTAAAATGAAAAAAGAAAAGAAAAATTATTGGAAAATATCCTTTAATATTTTAATATTTTTAAATGTTATTGTTTTTTGCTACGGTATAATAAAATACTTATTTCCAAGAGAAAATCCTAATCTTTCACGAATATGTCTCACTTCAGCAGTAAATTGTACACAATGTAATAAAGGTAAACGAAGATGTCAATATTATGATGACTATGCGGTATTATCAAAGGATACTATAGAATGTAATTGTGAGGTGCAAAGTGAAAAAAAATAATTCATATAGGAATTGGACAATATTTTTAGCATTACTATTATTAGCTCAGCTATTTATTTTAAAGATTTTATATTACCCAGATATTATAGAAAAACCTGTATTATATTTATATCCAACAGAAAATACAAGTATAAAGGTTAAGTTTGAACATCCTGAATATTTAACAACAACATATCCTAAATATAATGATGGTTGGAGTGTAGATGCTGATGCTAATGGCAATTTATATGATGAAAATGGTAAATATTATTATGCTTTATATTGGGAAGAAGATTATCATAATAAACCTTCCTTTAAAGAGGGATTCTATGTTGAAAAAGAGGATGCAATTGAGTTTCTCGAGGAAAAACTATCAATAATTGGTCTTAATGATAGAGAAAGAAATGAATTTATAATGTACTGGCTTCCGATACTTGAAAGTAATAAAAAAAGTTTAGTATATTTTGAATTAACTGAAAGCAAAGAAAAATATAATAAATTAATAATAAATCCAAAGCCAGATAGTTTATTAAGAATTACAATGCACGTAAAAAAAGTAAATAGAAAAATTAATGTAAAAGAGCAAGAACTTCCTACATTTAATAGAGTTGGTTTTGTTGCTGTTGAATGGGGAGGAGTAAGATATTAGGGTCTTCAAGTTTTAGTGTGATAAATCCAAAATAGAGCTTCAAGATCTAGTGTG
>OLHG01000859.1_pt1 | contig 20565 bp, 21 predicted proteins | sample 1605971 | NCBI WGS metagenome assembly OLHG01 (sample SAMN03283289) | human gut metagenome | biome: human-associated habitat; material: feces | host: Homo sapiens | place: Peru | collected 2012 | reverse complement strand
GAGCGGCGGTCTCCAAAACCGTAGGCTCAGGGTTCAAGTCCTTGTGCCCCTGCCAAGATCACCGAACAGGTTTTGTTCGGTGATTTTCTTTTTTTCCTACTTTTAATTGCTTTTACCGTACCAGAAGTTCGGGTTTCGCCCACCCGACTTTTCGCTGTTTTGTGTTTTCCCTTATTTTTTCCCTTATTGGGAAGAATTTGTTTCCCTTATGGATTCATAGAATCTCTGCATTCTTGTGGCACTATCACGCTTCATTTTTTCTGTTACATGACCGTAAACGTCCAACGTAAAAGCTGCTGTGGCATGGCCTAGGTTGGCCTGCACGGTTTTGATGTCATCCCCCGCTTGCAGAGAACTGACTGCAAAACTGTGCCGCAGGTCATGGAACCGAGCTCCTGGAATACCTACTCGTTGAACCACAGCCTTAAAGTGCTTGACCACCGTGCGCCTTACAAGATGCTTTCCAAGGGCATCTGTAAAAACCAGGTCATATGGATTGTCCCAGGCATCACCGGCTTCAGCACTGGCAAAGTGCTGGTTGCGCCACTCTTGTTGAAGTGCGTCCATTACAATGGGTGCCGGTGTGATCGTCCTGCCTTTTCCGCTTTTGGGGCTGCAGAAGAAGTATTCACCATCTTTGCACTGCAATTGCTGCTTTACATAGATGACTCCGTTTTTGAAATCCACATTGGACCATGGAAGTCCTAAAAGCTCTCCCTGACGCATTCCTGTGAAAATTGCCACGGTGAATAAATTGCTGTAGCTGTCCTGATCTGCTTCTTTGAGAAAGGATGCAATTTCATTAGGCTCCAGCGGCTTGATTTCCGGTTTTTGAGCTTTCGGTAGAACACATGCGGTCGTGGGATTCTGTGAAATATAGCCGTTGGCGATTGCCTGTTGGAGTGCTTTATGAAGAACGCCGTGGACATTTTTAATGGTCTTGGCTGCCAGAGGGGTTCCTTTTTTATCACTCATTGTATTGTAGAACCTCTGAATCATATGCGGCTCTAATCCGTCCAATCGAACAGCGCCCAAAGCAGGCTTGATGTGCGCATTGATATGGTTGTTGTAATCCTTGATCGTCAATGGCTTTACACCACCGAGATACTCTGCTTTCCAAATGTCCAACCATTCACCAAGGGTCATTTTACAGGGTGCGATATAAGTACCGGCGGCGATAGAGGATGTTGCCGTCTGAAGCTTCTGACGGACTTCCTTTTGCGTTTTACCGGAGATGGAACGCTGAACCTGTTTTCCCGTTCCGGGGTCAAAGCCGACGGTGTAGCGAGCTTCCCAGAACGTATATTCCTTTCCGTTTCGTGTAACCGTCTTTTTACGAATCGTGCCGATTCCTGCGGCGCTTTTTCCTGTGTTGCTTCGCGGCATGATAAAATCCTCCTTTCGCCGCACAGCAGGTACGGCTAGATAGTATCAGGAAAGCTCTCAAAAAGCAATGATGTCAAACGTACTACAGGCATCGGGAAATATATTCTGTAACGGCTTCCCTGGGAATACGATATTTCCGGCCAATGCGAATACTACGAATCTGTCCGGTGCGGACAAGACAATATGCCGTGTTTCTTCCGATAGAAAGCAGCGGCATCAAATCCTCAACGCAGAGCAACAGGGATGCTTTCTCGTATTGCAAAATCTTTTCCAACGTGATCACTCCTTATTTGATATTTCCATGATTCAAAATCACATGAATGCGCTGCTGGATTGCTCCCGCAGCGCATGGTATCTGACTTTGAATGCCCGATTTCCTATACGATTTATGTTTACATAACTATTGAAAAAGGGCACACTAAGACATCTATCTAAATTCCAACCAATTTGCCACGCTTCCCGGTTGGAGGGTATGATATAAGCCGCCTTTGGTAAGGCTGTCATAACTCTGCAAGTACCGCTGCTGTCAAGCTGGCGTGTACCGCAGGGCTGCCCCCTAGTCCATGGGAGTGCGTGAGCAAGTTCCATTTCACCACAGTAAAAGAGGATACCCCAGATACCAGTTGGAGCCGTTCGGTTCGTAGATCGCTCTTAGGGACTTCTGGGATGAATCTCAGAAGCCCCTTGTCATGGCGGCGAACCGGCAATCTCTTACAGGGTGTGTGTACTTATATCATCTTGTATTCAGGTTTCAAGATACAGAGAAGGGAGTTGTGAACTTGTCCCTTCACCTATCGCCGATTTGATGGCATTTTGTCTATGCTTTTTTCAGTTTGCAAACAATCTTTTTTTCGGCAGCTGCAAGGGATTGGGAAATTGCCTGATGACAGGTACCCTCCATTTTAGCGATCTCGTAGGTATCTTTTCCTTCTCCGTAATACAGCAGCATTCTTCTAAACTGGGTTTCTGTAAGAACAGAATGCACTTGGAGCAGCAATGCAAACTGTGTGGTCTTCCAAATACGGTGATTTTCTTCCTCTAACTGAACATCCTCAATACCGAAGGAGGCAGGCAGCGCAAAATCGAGGTCATCTAGGCTTACTGTGTGGTTGGAATGGATATGCTCTTTCTTCTCTTCGGAATGGCATTTCATATTGGTCCAATTTTTCCATTTACGAAATTCTTTCTTGCTGGAAAAAGCATCTTCGGTAAGGCGGATAATCGTGCCGTTGGCATCCTGGTAAACAATGGCCGTTGAATCTTTTTTATTGAGAGCATAGTCGCTCCGGTTATTAAACATCAATATTCCTCCGTTTCATCTGATCAGTGTTGAGATTCAAATGAGATGGAGGAGAGCGGCACCTGGGGCAGAAATATATTTCAGTGGTTAATGTAAAACCAAGCTTATGACAGAAATGAAATTCACTCTATTCTGTTTCGTATCAGCGAATCGGGACAAGTTCATATTTTTTCCTTTTGAAAGCTGAAATATATTTCGGTATCTAGCGATAATCTGTCGTATTCAATCAGAATCCACTGTAATGTAAAATACTACAGAGGTGAATTATATGTCTGAGTATTCGCGGGCTTTGGGGGATACAGTAAGAGCGGCCCGGAAAAAGATGGGGCTATCCCAAAATAAGGTCGCAGCATTGATTGATGCGGATGAACGAACGATTATGAATATCGAAACTTATAATGCAAATACAACAATGGATGTTCTGTATCCATTAATCCGGACCTTACGTATTGATCCAAGGGACATTTTTAATCCGGAAATGGCGAAGGAATCTCTGGAACATTACCAACTGCACACGTTAATTGACAGCTGTAGTAAAGCGGAAGCGGCAACGTTATTCTCTGTTTGCCAAACTGTGTTATCTGCAATGCGTGACAACGATGGAATACCAATCAAATAAAAAGAGCCTGCCTCCCACATGTAAATGGGAAGCAGGCTCTGCGTATATCGTCTGGCTCATTTGCTTACGACCATTTTTAGTTTTACGACATTGATTAGGGTTTCTGTTTTGCACTTAGGGCAAAATAGCGGGAAATTGACAAGAATCGTATCCGAATAAACCTTTGTCCTGGATTTGTTGCCACAGACTGGGCATGGAACCCACAGAGAGGCTTGTATCTGTAGTATTTCACTCAAGTTACGTTGCATATGTAAATACTAGGCATGTAATGGATGGTGTGGTGTTTCTGAATAATAAATGGGTTTACTGTATGCAGTTCCTATGCGATGAACTGGGTGACATGACAATCCCTAGATGGGCGGCACATCCAATTCCACCGGCGAGAAGCCCAATAAGGGAAATACTACCCATGATTCCAGCCACGGCAATGGCAAGCAAAAGGAAAAATAGGTCTGCAAAGAAGATACGCAAGGGAAATATCCACCACAGTTGCCGTGCTTCTAACCCGCTGAGTGTCAGCGCTTGCCATTCCGACTGTGCTTCCGTTTGCTCTCGCCTATGCTGCCCCATCATCTGGGCAGTAGCACAAATTAGGAGAACGACAGCAGAAAGGAAAGTTTGGTAAATCTGCTGCTTTGTCAACCTCCAGCGCTCAGGGAGGGCTTCATCGTAGGAAACGGATATTCCCAGCTTCTTCAATGCCTTGGCTCCGCTTTCCAAGTCCTCTGTTTTTCCCAAACGGAGTAGCAGGTTGATACTTTCCCCTTTGGGAAGTACCCGTGCGGCAAGGGTATAGCTCATATAGATCACTGGCTGTTCCAGTCCATCCTCAAAGATTCCGCAGAGAATGGCTGCCTGTTCTTCCTCTCCAATGGTCATGCCCACTGTATCATTGACTGCCAGAGTGACCTCGCTCTTGCTCTCAGTAAGAAAATGCTCCGCGGCATACTCGTTCAGCACTAAGAAGGGCATGTTGGTGTCGTTGAGAAAGGGGCCGCCCTGATTGAAGGACAAATCCAGATAATCCGCCAGCACCGCCGTTACCGTCCCGGACAGGGCAGCGTCCTTGGAGGTCAGCTTGGATTCAAAGGAGAGTACCGGGGTGACCGCTTCTACAGAAGGCGCTTCCAGGTATTTCTCTAAATCCGCCTGCCCGGTAACTGTTCCGGGCAGAACACAGGGCGTATCCAATTCGTGCCGCAGCACTCCATAGGAATTTGCTGTGGTGATCAGAAATAGGAAACCAACACACAGCATTAATAAGGTAGCTTTTCCATATCGCCCCGTAGTACGAAAGGCAACCTTAAAGATGTAAGGGACAGCTTTCCCGGTTTTATTTCTATTGGATAAACCGGATTGCTCTAGCTGATGCAAGGACCACACCTCCCTCAAATACCACCATCGTAATTAGGAACTGCTATGTTATGGCGCAGACCAATTACTTGTTAAGATAACGTTTTTTACGAGGGCAAGCAAGTCACCAGCCGATCCCTCAAAGGGCGATTCAATAAGTGCTTCCACGCAGGCTGTTTGAACATCATCTTGGGAAACCAACATTCTTACACAGGCATCTTCACGTTTCAAAATCCCTTTTTGCGCCAGGCGGCGAATGTATGTGGTAGATTTATCCCAACCTAGCTGCGTTTTGCATAGCTCTACCAGCTTGGAACTGGCTATAGGCTGGTTCGGCCAAAGGATCCTGCACAGTTGATGTTCTCTTTGGGAAAGGTCATAATCTGGTTTTTCCATATGACACCTCGAATTGAGAACGCCTCAAATCCATGCGTGTGACTGCTATCTTACAGATAGTTCCCACCCCTGTGCTTTTTCTTTTGGATGAACAGAATCGTTCCAACTGCCGCAAGGATCACACCTCCCAAAATGGTCACAGAAACCCACCAAGAGCCTGCCCGCTGTTCTTTCTTTTCTTCTTCCGTATTATTCTGAGGAAGCTGTACCACCGGGCGGTTTACTGTGGTATCGAAGGTAGCCTCCTGGCTGTATTCCTGCCCGGTTTCATCCTCGTAAATCAGGGCCACCGTGCCGGTGGTATTGCCGTACTGAGGCCCGTTTTCATTTCCGGCACTGGCGTTCAGTGTGATGATGTATAGCTCCACTTTGGTGTTCTTGGAGGTTCCCGCTTCCATAGTGCCGATATAGCCGGTATTGGAAGGCACCAAGCCGAAGCCGGAAACCACGCATCGGACATTGTACATGGAGGATCTGCCCATGTTCATTACCTGGAAGGTAACAGGAACCGTCTCGCCCACGCTGACGGAATCCGCAAACCTTGGCATGACCAGCTCCATATTGGCAGGCTGCTGGATCTCTACCACCGTGGAACCATTGGAACTGAGGTTCAGGGTCTTGCTACTGTCATACTTGAAGGAGAAGTTGATGGGATACTTCCCGGAGGGGATGGCTGGCTCTGTGGAAAAGTGCAGGGTCAGCTCCACTTCCCCGCCCTTGTCGATTTTCTCAATGGGGAAGATATTGCTGTCCTCCTCCAAATCAATCTGGACATTGCCCGTGTCCACGGTCACCAGCATATTCCGCACATATTTTGTGGTAATCGAGTTTTTCAGAGTGACCGTCATGGTAAAGCCTTCTCCCGCCTGGGCGGTGTTCGGCTCCAGAACGGTTTTGCTGATATATACTACCGGCTCAGCGGTGGGGGTGTCCACCACCGGCTGGGCGATTTTTTCGATTTTTCCGTCGGTGATGGTAATATACAGGGTAAAGGTGGTCGTAATAGCGTTGCCGGAGGCATCAAAGCCGGAAGTGGTGATGGTAACGGGATATGTGCCGTTCCGGCGTTCATCGGAAAGCTGAATTTCATAGATCACAAGGTAAACTTCCTGTGCTTCACTGCTATTCTTTGGGGTCACGGATTCTAAATAAAAGGTCTTTCGGAAGTTCTCCACCACGAAGGGGGAGCTGGCGCTGGTGTCCAGGGAGATGGAGGTGTCCAGCTTATCGTCCCAAAGGGCACCGCTACACTTCAAGGGGAGAACAATTTTCATAACCCCGCCGCTAATCCGGGGCAGGTAGCCATCCTCATAGGCCATGTCCATGCCGCTGTAGATATGGCTGCTGTCGATCTCCAAAACTGTGGGGATCTGGGGAAGGCTTGGCTCCGTGGGATCAGTTGGTTTTGTCGGGTCAGTGGGGTTAGACGGATCGCTGGGGTCAGTGGACGTAGTGGGATCGGTGGGGTCACTGGGCTGCGTAGGAGGTGTTTCGGGCTGCGGAATTACCACATTCAGAGAAACCGGCAAATCGATTGCCTGTGCCGGATCGCCCATGTCCACTGTTACCGTCACCGGATAAGAACTGGGCGCTGCGGAAACTGGCAGGGAAATTTCAAAGTCCGCAAGATAGACATTTTCTGCAATCTGACCATTCCCAAGATCCAGATTTTGAGATGTAATGGACATCTTCTTTTCTTCTGCGGTCAGAAATGCGGCACTTAGCGTTACATTGATAGGAGCCGAGAGGCCGCCCTGATTCAGCAGCGGGAGAATCAACCGTAGTTTACCATCTGAGACTGTGCCAGAATATCCGTCCCGATAGGCCTTGTCCATTCCGGGATATTGCCTATCCATATCGATAGTCAGAGAATCCGGCGTAAGTACAGGTGCTGTCGGTTCCGCCTGAGGTAATACAGGAGGCTGAGGCTGTGTCTCTGGCTGGATAGGAGCCGGTTCTTCCAGAATAGGCTGGGGCTGTGTCTGCTCCTGTGTTTTTGTGGTCATGGCTTCAGCAGTGCTTTCCTGAGAGGCAGGTTCTGTCTCATCAGCGAAAACGGTAAGACAATTGCCAATGAGGAGGCATAGGGCCAGTAGAAGGGAAACAATTCTTTTTTTCATGTTCATTACCTCCCGGAAATTTGCGCTGTCCAGTCTATATAAGCAGGCGCAGGGGCACTGCCAAAATAGAGAAACGCAAGATCCTCTGTCAAAATGGTCTTTACTTCCTGCCAAACAAGTTCGGCATCCTTTCCGTTTAGATGCTCAAAGGAAGCGTTCAGAATCAGAATCGGCGGGTTCAAAACAATGGCACGGAGCAGGGATGTCAGTGCCAGTGTTCGGGGTGTACACCGTTTCCCTGGGTTATAAAGGTCATGCAGGGGCAGATACTCAAAGGCATTTTTACGAATACGGGTTCGTATCTCGTCCCCCGATAGCCCTGCCAACACCATGGGCAGGCGCACCTGCTCCAACAGGGTCAGTTCCGGCAGGAAGCCGCCGCCCTTGGGGACGGCTCCAATACTGTCCCGGCGAAATGCTGCCCGTTCTGTTTCTGGCATGGTATAGGGACTTTGCCCCAGAATGGTTACACTGCCCTCATCCGGTTTTTTCAGCCCGGTAAGCATTCCAAACAGAGCATTGCAGCTTCTCTCACTGCCTTGTACATAGCAGTGTTCCCCTGGGCGGATGGTCAGGGAAAAGGAACCCACCTCCGGGAAGTAGCTGCGGATGTTTTCCGCAATCAGTATATTTTCCATTTACCGCACCACCGTTAAAATTCCCGCATCCATTTCACAGACCGTATCGCATAATTCGTCAATGTCCATCTGGTTGTGGCTGGCAAGAATCACCGTCTTGCCCTGATACCGGAGGTTTTTAATCAGTTCCCGGATATGCAGGACCCCGTCCTTATCCAGACCGTTGAGGGGTTCGTCCAGAATGAGCAGGCTGGGATCTTCCATGAGAGCCTGGGCCAAGCCCAAACGCTGGCGCATACCGAGGGAATATTTTCCTACCGGCTTCTTCAAATTGGGATCAAGCCCCACCAACTGGATGGTATCCCGGATGGTGTGGTCATTGGCGATCTTCCGCAGGGAAGCCAAAAGCTTCAGGTTTTGGAAGCCGGAAAGATGGGGCAGGAAACCCGGTGTTTCAATAATGATACCGATATCCTCTGGGAAGTCCGTTTCCTTTCCCACTTCCACATGGTTGACATAGATTTTCCCTTCATCCGGGCGAAGAAAGCCGCAGATGCACTTCATAAGAACGGTCTTACCGGAGCCATTGTTGCCAACGATGCCGTGGATCTTGCCCTTTTCAAAGGTGTGGGAGACGTTTTTCAGCACCTTTTCTTCACCAAATGACTTGCTTACACCTAAAACTTCTATGCAGTTGTCCACGTTATCCCTCCGTTCCTGTGAAGGTGAACTGGTATTGTTTGGCTGCTCGTATGGCAAGGAAGAAAAGCATGACAACCAGACCGGTAAAAATACAATATGACTGCCACATCCGGGGCAGTTTGTCGTAACCGAAGTTGTGCATATGGTAGGTGGCCTGATTTAATGGCGACACCCAGCCGATGATGACATTTGCAATGTAATAGGCTTCATCCGGCAACTTCAAAATAAGCTGGATCGTGTCCGGCTGCATGAGGATGCCATACACACTGTAAACCAATACGCTGACCACGCCTGCTACCTGTCCAAAGCGGAGGTTACACAGAAGCATGAGCATGACCATGACGGAGGTGTAGCCCAGCATCAGGAAAAAGATAGACACCATGCTCTGATAGGGCCAGCTCATTTCCAGGGTTTTTACCAACGCCGGGATGGCAACCCGTTTTCCGGCATTGGTGTACCCTAAAATCGCCGCTGTGGGACTCCACATATTGGCGGCGAAAGACTGGCGCATAGAGAAAAATATGGTACAGATCAGCACAAACAGTAGGTATACAAAGGTAGCTGCCAGAATATAGATCACCTGCCCGGTGATCCAAGTCCTCCGCTTGGTGCGTACCAGATACAGGGGTGTGCCGGAGGACAGGAAGGGCATATCCGCAAACAGCAGCACCAGCAGTACCGAGGACAGGAGAATGGAATTGCTGTCACCGAAATTCCAGATGAACACTTCAACAAGCTGCATGGTGGTGTTATGATCTACGGCGAAGGTCACTGCTTTGTCTGAAATGAGAAAACACATGATGAATGTGAGCAAAAAAGTGACCAAAATCCGTGGATTTCCCCACCACAGGCGAAAGTTATATCCGGCGATGGAAACAGACTGACGAATCTCGTTCATAGCTGCTGTAACCTCCTTTTCCCCCGGACGTAAAAGACCAGTCCGCACAGGAACGTCAATTCCAGCAGGAATAGGGCCGCACTTCCGATTCCATAGGGCCAAATCTCCGGGTTCAGCCAGTTCTTGGGGTAGAGCAGCCAGGCATCCGGAAAGTACCGTTCGTAGAGAATGACCAGCAGGTAGTACACAATGAAGGGGGATGCGTAGGCGATGTATTTGCTCTCCATAATGGTACTCATAGTCATGCCAACTACTGCCCATAGGCCGCCATTCAAGGCCAGCAAGGCTAGCTTCCCAACAAAGCGGGTTTCAATAGGCGTATAGGCTTCTGCCACTCGCTCTATCGGTGTAAGAATTAGCACCGTCAGACCATAAGCTGTTCCCATCCCCAGCAGTACCGCTAGTCCACCGCACAGCCAGCAGGCAAGCACCTGCCCTATGAGATATTGGGAATTACTTCCCCGAATCACAAGAAAGCGGGCAAACTTACTTTTGATATCCTCCAGATACCTTGCAGCTAGTGGAACTGCTGCCAGTATCGGCAAAAAGGATGCAAGGATATCGGAGGAGAGGGCATCGGAGAAGAAGACATTATGATATCCTTGATAAAGATAGGCCCTTTCCTGCCTAATTCGGAGCAGGGGTTGGAGATAACCGAAAACATCAAGAACTACAAAGGCAACGACTGCCAGCCAAAAACGAGGGCCAAAGCCCCGGTGGAGTTGGGGCGTGATTTGATTCATTTGTATGCTTCCCCCCTCCTTTTACGCACTTTATTATACTAATCAAGGAGTATAATGCTGCTGTCTTCTGCTTAACTGATTATTGAACCATCTACGGCATTAATCCAAACAAGTGCCGGAGCTTCCTCACTTACTATACGATGGTTTGCATAGTAGCATTGACCGCTTTTTTCGCCTATATACTCAACATCACCCTTAAGGATGAGAACAGGAATGTAATAATAGTGGTCATCAGTATTTGCAATTGGCACTCGACCCATTCCGTATTCAGCCTCTGAAAGTGTGACATTACAAAGGATTCGCTCTCCTTTTGTGTCTTCAAGAGGAATGCGTGATTCTTCTGGCAGGCCATAGGCATCAGAATCACTAAGGGACATATGTTGTTTAACTCTCGCTATCAATTCATCAGCAGAAAAAGTTTCAACATTTTCGTTACGTGTCTCAATAATATCTATTGGTGAATCTAAATTGAAATAAACTAAATCACCGTTGGCCGAGAACAGGAACTCCGCATAGGTCATACCATAGGTGGCAACATAAGCATCTTGGTAGTTCCCCATATGTTGACCTAAAGTTGCAATGGTACCACATATTACAGGGGCAGCAACAACCTGAATAACGTATTCCTCGGTATCCCCAATTTGCTTCGATTCAACTTTTGCATTAGCAATACTCCATGACCCCAACTCCATCTTGTCCAACATTTCCTGTGCTTTATTGCTGGCAGCGTCAATTTGCTCCTGGGTAGGCGGTTCAGTTCTACAAAGCATCGAACGGTAAATCGCCATATCCACAGGATAAAGATTCAATCCCTCTGTTAGATTAAGATTCAAACGATTAATCTTGTATTCCGTATTTTGTTTTGTAATTACAGAAAGATTGTATTCAATCCCGTTCTTTTCTGCATTAACATATAGAACGTCACCTTCATCCTCAGCCAAACGATTAGCAATTTCTACGTCGCTGTTATTATAATGTCGCTCCTTCTTCAGACTCCAGTCAGTTAAAATTCTCGGATCATTTTCAGGAGCAGACTCAAGTTTGTTGTTCCAAATGTCTATAAAATCTTGTATATATTCTAGATATGTAGCTGCACCACTTTCTCCCATTAATTCAGTCAAAGATTTTTCGTTGGCATAAGCAGCCAACCTGTTTATCATCTGTAGATATTGACTCTTCGAATATTGTGGATTATCTGAAGGACGGCGTTCATAGAAATTTACATTTCCAAGTAAACTTTCTGCGACACGCCTAATATCATCAGAAGTAAGGAAGTGTGGAGCAACCTCAATGACTTTTTTGGAGTCTTCAATAACTCCTTTTTCGATGTCGATATGAAATGTCACGCTTCCATCTGTGCTTGAAAATTCATCGCGCCACTTTAGCGGAACCTCTGTGGCAGCTGGTTTTTTCTCTGATGAAATGGCATTGTTTATTTTTTCTTGAAAAACGTTATCATTTTTACTAATTACAGCGTTTTGTTCAGGTACCTTCTGGCATCCACACATTACGGATATAAATAGTGAGAACGCTATAACAACTGATAAATATCTTTTCATTTTGGCTCCTTTCATAAACCCCTAGGGTATACTCCCATTGGGGGAGTATACCCTAGAATGTTACAGGCCCGCGAAAAATCGGGGAGTTTAACCAACGGCTACCGATACTGTCATGTTACCAGCGATTACAGCACCAGGGTTATCAAGGTTACTGACATAGCCATAATGGGTCGTTCCCTGCAACAGGTTTCGCATATCCTCATGAAATTTAAAATCTTCCGGAGCGTCACTTTCGATATAGCCTGCAGCGGAACCTGCGGGGAGATACTTACCTGCGCTGGGACTGTAATAGCAAACTCCTGCTTTCATACTCAAACCTCTGGATTGAGTAAAGTTTCCTTCAGCCCAAACCGTTGACCCTAAAGTCATATAATCAGAAGGGACAAAGCATTTCCCAGATGCCTGTGTAGAAAGGAAACTTGTAACATTTTTAGCATACATGGTAAAGGGGAGACCTGCAGCACGTGCGCTAGTGACATATCCCGCTTCGGGGCCATTTTCGAGCTCGATCGGCATAAGATCACTTACGGGATCCAATTCAGTAGCACTTACAGACAGAGCCATGGATGCAAAAAGCATACAAACCAGTGCGAGAGCAAACAGACGGTGAATCATTTTCTTCATAGCAATCCTTCTTTCTTAAGGTTGTTGAATTCAAATTTACCATCAACCGTTACTCCTTATTGCTGATGGACTGCAATAACCTTTCGGAAATCTTCAAACCGCATGCAAGTTCTCAGATTTGGAGTTTTCACGAACTGCTGATCAGGCAGATTCATGCATTAAAAAGCATTTCAAATCAGTGAATTGTTACAACACAGCACACCTAATTTATCCTTAAAGTAAATGCCACAAACAAAATAAGACTGATCGATGCTTTTGGTACACTTTGTTGACTTTTATGGAAAGGAAATATTTTGAGCATGCTTCTTTAACGTACATGGAGTCAGCATTGTACAGAGCATCCAAAATACTTTATGGTTTACAAGCATTGCCCTTCGCTTGCGGCTTTTTCCGAAATCGCCAGCGTTATTTTGCTGGCAAGCAAAAACACAGCAGCTATCAGTTCGCCAAATGTCATATATAGAGTAAAGGATAGAACTGTATTATATTTTACCGACGAGAGCGAAATCAGCAGTAACACGGAAGTAATGACAATGCTAAGCATACGCTTTTGAGGGATTTCCTCATCGGAAAGGGGCTTGTTTGACGCAGGAATAGGGGAACACAGATATACCGTTAAAACTGTAACAATACTGTTGGTTAGAATTGCAAGCCTTATCCCTGCGTCATGCAAATGCAGCACCAAGGCGATGAAAATTAGGTAAGTGCCACAGAAGGTAATGAAACATCTCAATGGCGTCTTGGCATGAAAACCTCCGGCGGAAACCCTCAGAGGAACAAACCCCACAAGGAATGGAATCCACGCAAGGGGTAAAGCAGCTAAAACAGAGATTACCGCAATGCAAAATATATTTACTAACGTAGATAAGAGCAGCTGAACACCGTACACATATGCCTCTGAGCTTTCGCTCGGAATGATCTGCTCACTTTGCCAAGTGCGGACAATCCTTTGAGATATTCGATACAGCATTACTTTCTCATCCCTGCCTGACGAGAAATCATTTCCTTCAGATTGGCGGGTTCATCCGGCTGGTAAGAGAGGAAAAAGCAGGTGGAATTTGACGTTAAAAACGCAAGTGCCAGTGCCAACGGTGCGAAGAATGCACTTATCATATGCAACGTGTTCTTTCGTGTTTTCATAACATGTACCTCCCAGTAATAGTAAGAATAGGTTTTTAGTATTGTTACAGGTTATATGGTAATAAGTTTGTCAAAAATATGCAATAGCTCTGCCGCAAGAGGTCAGAATTGCGCCGTGAAAGGGCGAAATACTCGTAATAGAATACCAAAAACCTATTATTGCTAAGTGTTTGCTTTGCGTTTTTCCTGATATTATATGGCAAAGCGAGGTGTTGCTTATGGATCCCCAGAACGAGCTTTCAACAGTAATACGAAGAGGCCGGGAAGGAAAAGGCTTAACGCAGGAGGAGCTTTCTCAGATTATTCACAAGTCTGATAAATATATCGGTGCTGTAGAATGTGGACGAATTATGCCACCATATGCTGTTTTGAAGCAGATTGTTCAAGTGCTTGAAATAGATGGAAATACTTTTTTTTACGAAAACGCAAATGAAGGGGCAAGCAAAATGGCCGACATTTATTTACGGAAAATGGATCCAGCTACGCAGAAACTTGCTATAGAACTTTTGCAAACTATGGCTAACTTTCGATACCCCAAAACACATAAGAAAAACAAATAGGGAAAGGTGTCCATTCGGATCTGACGAACCAAATGGACACCTTTTCTTAATTTGCATAATGCTTCCAGGTGTGATATTATATTCGTATGAAATTACTATATCAGGGAGGTGATTTCTGTGCGGATTGCAATTTGTGATGATGAAGCCGATCAGCGTGAGGTGATGCTATCATTTGTCCGTCAGTACAATCCAACGTTGGCTGTAGATGCATACGATGCTGCCATAGACTTACTACTTGCAGTCGAGCAGATTCCATACGACATTGTATTTATGGATATTGAAATGCCCGCACCAAATGGTTTTGAGGTTGCGCAGCAGCTAAAAGTCAAATCAAATTCCCCACTGGTGATTTTTGTAACCAAGAGTAACTCCTATACCATTCAGGGCTATGGCGTTGCTTTCCGTTACCTTGCCAAGCCAATTTCATATGCGATGTTTTCATCCGTCCTCTCCCTGGCATTAAAAGAACGGGAACCCGCAAAAGTTTCTATTGTCTGTGATGGTGTTTACCGTGTTGTCACTGTGAATCAAATTCTATATTGCGAGGCTATGGATCACAGGCTGACAGTCCATACGCTTGAAAACTGTTTTTACTCAAGGATGCCCCTCACAGAATTTATCTCCCAACTGCCTTTGGAGGATTTTGCGCAGCCTCATAAAAGCTATCTGGTAAACCTGAATTATGTGCAGAGTGTAGGATCAAATGATGTGGTACTTGCTTCAAACCAAAGCGATATCCCGATTCCGCTGAGTAAAGGAAAGAGAAAACAATTCATTCAAAGGTTGGGTGATTACATTGGCAGATAATTTCATCTATTCGCTCGTTGAATTGGGCACGGTTGCTGTTGAAGTGGTATTGATTCTGTTATATTGCAATCGCCTGAATGTAAAATCCACTATGTCTACTGGCATAACTGCTGCGTGCTATGCGCTATTCCTGACACCATTGGCTATTATGAGTTTATGCTCGGCCATGCCTGCCTGGCGCATTGGGTATTCTTTTGTTGGACTGGCTCTTCTTTATCGGTTCTGCTATGACATTGATTGGCCTAACAGCATATATTTGACGGCCGTTTTCCTGATTTTATCGCTGGCTTCAGATATATTATGTTCCTATGCTTTTGAAGTAATTGGAATTGAAAACAACGGCCTTTCAGGAAGTGCCTTTGAACGAATTGCCTACAATGGAATTGCGAAACTGCTGCATCTAATCTTGATACAAACTGTTCCTTTTTTGATCCGGAGAAAGCAGCCCCGCATTTCTTTTGTCGGGATCATTCCATTGCTTACTGCCCAACTTGCCAGCTTAATAATCTGCTTGTGCCTGTATTTTACTGGCGTTAGTACCGGAGAAGTTCCTTTAGGAACCATTATTGGTGTAGTCGCAACACTCTATATCAATATCGTGATATGTTTTTATGTAGAAGCAATCAGCGCCAAGAATGACTTGGAGCGCGAAAAGGAGCTGATGGAGAGGGAGTACCAGCACGATCTAAAATATTATGAATCCGTCAAGAAAAGTCAAGAAGAGACTCGCTCTTTGTGGCATGAAATCAAGAAGTACCTCAATACAATTCACACTCTAGTTGACGGCGGTCAGAACAGCGCCGCCGTACAATGCATGGATGAAGTTGAGCAGCATTTTGGTGGGCTTACAATCAACGTTGATGTGGGAAACAGTATTATTAACAGCATTTTGAGTATTGGGTTGCACCAGGCACAGGAAAACCACATTCCGTTTTATATAGATGCTTGGGTTTCCACAGACCTAGGTGTACTACCGCAAGACTTATTTATCATACTTGGAAACGCAATTGATAATGCGATTGAGGAATGCTGCCAGATTCCGGTAGAGCAAGAACCGCATATTCAGGTATCTATCCATCAGAGGGGGAAAATGCTGGCCATTAAGGTGGAAAATCCTTGCCGTTCTCAGTCTACGCCCAAACCCGGTAAGATTCACGGCTATGGGTTAAAAAATGTGCAACGGTGTGTTGACAAATACAACGGCGAGCTTCAGGCGACCATACAAGAGGACGTGTTTCATTTCTTTGTGCTACTGAATATGAAGTAGGAAACGAAGAATTTTGATTTTGTAATCAGGGCAGGCAATGCTAAGAAAAAGTTGTGGCTACACCGCAGCAGAAAACCACATATTCCGCTGCTGAAGTGGCTGCATTGGAAGAAAGCATCCTGAAACTGAAAACGGGAAATGACGAGCTGCGGCGGAAGCTGAAGCATATGAATGAGGTCTTTGCCAATGTTCAGAGAGCCCGTTTCGGTCAGTCCAGCGAAAAAACAGCTATGTTCTGCACGACCAGACCATTTTTTTCAATGAGGCGGAAAAAGGGCAAAATACCAAAGCGGAGGAACCGACACCGGATACCATTTTGGTCCCTCAGCATGAGCGGAAGAAGCGCAGTCAGGCTGAGATGCTGAACGGCCTCCCAGAAGAGGAAGTGCTTCTGGAACTGCCGGAAGACCAACTGGTCTGTGGCAAATGCGGCGGGAAGATGAAGCCCATTGGAAAGAAATTCCTGCGCCACGAAATGCAGATCATCCCCAAGCAGATGAAGCTGCTGGCTTACTACGCCGTTACCTACGCCTGTAACAGCTGCGAAAAGGATACGGGCTTTGCCCATATCGTGATCGTGAAGCCGCCGGTTCCGCTTATGAAATATTCCCTGGCCTCGCCCTCGACTGTGGCGTACATCATGACCCAGAAGTATGTGGATGGCCTGCCCCTGGCCAGACAGGAAAAGATGTGGGCCAGAGAAGGGATTTCCCTCAGCCGTGCCACCATGGCAAACTGGGTGATCCAGTGCAGTCAGAGTTGGCTGAAACCTCTGCACAAGCACATGAAGCAGGAGCTTCTGACCCATTCCGTGATCCGCGCAGATGAGACCGTTGTGCAGGTGCTGAAGGAGGACGGAAAACCTGCGACCTCGGAATCCCGGATGTGGCTGTATGCCAGCGCCGCCCTGATCCGGCACCAGGTGCGCCTCTTTGAGTACCAGCCGGACCGCAGCGGAAAGCGGCCGGAGGCATTCCTGAAAGGCTTTACCGGTGCTCTCGTGACGGACGGTTACCAGGGCTATAACCTGCTTACCCAGGTCACCCATTGCGGCTGCTGGTCTCACGCCAGAAGAAAATGGCGGGAAGCAATGCCGGAGGGCGCAACGGTAAAAAACAGTAAAGCCGCTGTTGGCTTCCAATACTGCAACAAGCTGTTTGCACAGGAGCGGAAATGCGCTGCCTATAAACCCAAATATCGCCAGGAATACCGCCAGAACAAGGAACTGCCCCTTCTGGAGGAGTATTATGCGTGGCTAAAAACAATCCACCCGGAAAAGGGCAGCAAACTGGAAAAAGCGGTGCGCTACAGTCTGAACCAAAAGCAGCAGCTCACAGCATTCCTATCTAACGGCGAGGTGCCGATCTCCAACAACCTGGCAGAGAACGCCATCCGCCCCTTTACCCTTGGCAGAAGGAACTGGCTGTTTTGCGATACCACAAAAGGAGCTGAGGCCAGCGCCATTGTGTATTCCCTGGTGGAAAGTGCAAAGGCAAACGGTATTGAGCCCTTTGCCTATCTCCAGCATGTGTTGGTGGAGCTGCCGTACCTAGGGAAAAACCAATCCCACGAAGAATTGGAATCGTTCATGCCTTGGGCACCCTATGTCCAACAGGAATTCGGTGTGAAGAATTCGGATGCTTATGTGAATACCTATCTCGACTAACATGCAGGCCCGCAACCACGGGCCTGCATGTTTTATAGACGGGTGGTTGTTTAGCGCTTACCAGAGAACGCCATCCGCCCCTTTACCATTGGACGCAAGAACTGGCTGTTCTGCGATACGCCCAAAGGTGCCGAAGCCAGTACTCCATGGTGGAAAGCGCAAAGGCGAATGGTGTAGAGCCCTTTGCCTATCTACAGCGTGTGCTGGTGGAACTCCCATACCTGGGGAAGTCGCCTTCCCATGAAGAATTGGAAGCTTTTATGTCCTGGGCTCCCGACATCCAAGAGGATTGCAAAATCCCCAATTCCGATGCTTATACAAATACATATCTTGAGTAACAGCAGGCCCTGGGTGTGGGACCTGCTGTTTTTGTATGTGGGGGGAGCGGGGGGCGTTGAGCGGTTACAGATAAAGTATTACAGCTATCCATTTTTTCCTTTCTGAACTACGGCCACGATACAATTTCTTTATACATCGCTGTGCCTCTGAAAAATTCACATTGTACTGGGGATTAATGCAGGATAATTCCTTATTATCAATGCAAGAGGAAGCTATTATGAGTATTACAGTTTTGGAATTTATCGAGGATTTTGCGCGCAAACTGAGTGCCGACCAAGTATCTCTATTTATAGGGGCGGGCGTGTCAACAGAAATAGGGTTGCCTGACTGGAAAATGCTTTTCTCTGATGTGGCAAAGGCACTATCTCTTAACATCGAGTTGATTGATGACTATTATCAACTATCTCAGTACTATTGCAACAAATATAGCATCAGCGATCTAAAGCGCTTAGTGGCTTCAAAACTTCAAACGATTGAAATTGGTAGTAAAACACTCGAAAGCTTATTGGATTTAGACTTTAAATCTATTTGGACAACAAATTTCGATACTGCAATCGAGAACTGTATGCTCAATAAGCGGACAAGGTACTATAAGGTTCATAATGACAAAGACCTTTCTTGCATCAGTACTGGCTCAATGCCTGTACTTTATAAGATAAATGGAGATATAAATGACCTTGAAAATATTGTTCTTACGCAGAGTGATTGGGAGAACTTTGAATATACACATCCGACAATGCTCACATTCTTGAAGAAAGAATTAGTTTCTAATACATTTCTATTTATTGGTTACAGTTTCAGAGACCATTTGATTAAGACGGTATTAAGTCAAATTCATCAATTTGTCGGCAATCATGGAATACACCATTATGCGATTTTTCGAAAGGAGAGCTCGCCAGCATTTAATTGCTTCATGACAGATCTCGAAATAAACTATAATGTTAAGCCGATACTTATTGATGATTATTCGGAAATACCTTGTATCCTGTCAGAAATTTACGCCCGCAAAATCAAGCGTAATATTTTCATTTCCGGTAGATTAGATGCCTACTCGGATGAAGTTGAATACTTTGCAAATACTCTTTTAAGCAATTTATCTGTAACGTTGCTTAGTAACGACTTGAATATCTGCACCGGAATGGGAAGAAAAATAGGTTATTTTGTTGCTGGTCCGGCAATCCAGTATCTTTTATCAAACGGTATCACTCAACTCGATAAAAGGATACAAGTTCGACCGTTTGATGATAACTTAGATGCAAATGATTTTACAAAATATAGAGAATACCTGATTGGGCGGAATAACATAGCGATTTTTGTCTTTGGTCAAAAGTTTATAGGTGGTAACTCTACGAATTCCGAAGGCGTTATTGAAGAATACAAGATAGCCAGAAAACTAGGAAAAATAATCATACCAATCGGTAGTACTGGCTTTGCAGCGCACCAAATTCTTGAAGAGATTAAGCAGGAAATAATCCAATATCCATACCTGGAACCATATATAGACATTCTAAGCATGGAAAAGGATGTTAGCGCATTATCAAAAGCCGTATTGCAGATTATCAAAGATGTTCTATAGAATCATTTAGTATTAGTATCATTGCTAGAGAGAAAATACTTAGCGAAAGGTGATCTAGCGCAACATTAAGACCGGTAAAAACATAAATTCTTTGAACAATTTTGCATGCGTAGCTACTCTCCTTGAGTAAGTGTTTCGATTTTATGTATAAATAAGCAGAATAAAGGAGGGCAATTCTTGCCGAGTAGTTTGGAGTATCAATATGAAGATAGGCATCAAGCAAAGAATACATATAATCTTTATTGCTATTCCTCAGATAATTGACGCATTCTGAAAGAGATCGATATTTTCTGTTTAAGACTTCATCGTGAAGCATTCTTTCTATAATTTGATTTGCGACAAATAGTGTGCCAGAATGCTCTCCTATTTCGTTGTATATTATTTTCTTTATCCAATTGTAGTCTTGCGGTAATTCATCAGCAGACATGCGATATAAAAGGGGAAACAAAATAATTTCCCCCTTTTCATATAGTAATTGAGCATAATCTAGTTCTTCCTTTGCACAATTACTTGAAAAAAAGTTTTTAGAAATGACGAAGATTACATAGTGACTACCGCTAATTCCTTTTTTGAAATTTTCTTCATACCGATTGTCTCCTAAAAACATATCATAGAAATCGTACCATACTTCAAAGCCATAATTCTTTAAGTGGAATACTAGTGATTCAACTACGGTATATCTATCGCCACTTGAATATCCTATAAAGATCATAGTTTATCTCCGTATTTTACTCTCGAAATTCATTTGATAATAAGGAATTATCCTGTATTAGATGCCTATATTTTACATCATTTTTATCAAAAATGCAACGTTATCCTATCAATATTTTTATCATTTTCTCTATTTCGTCATATTTCTGTGCCATATGATATAATGCTTTCTCCAGGACATAGAAAGGATGCATTTTTATGGATAAAGAAAAAATAGAGGC
>OLHG01000856.1_pt1 | contig 20601 bp, 20 predicted proteins | sample 1605971 | NCBI WGS metagenome assembly OLHG01 (sample SAMN03283289) | human gut metagenome | biome: human-associated habitat; material: feces | host: Homo sapiens | place: Peru | collected 2012 | reverse complement strand
TGTTCTTGCGGATTATTCGAAGTTCGGATGCATCAGTTCTGTGACATTTTCAGCTTTTGTGAATGCAAAGATTCTGACAGACAACTGTCCGGCGGAATTTTTGTATAGTATAGTGGACATATTTATATTTTATACTATCAGCCAGATTTTTGAAGTCTGGCTGTAATTTTTTGTCATGAAATGGAAAAAGAAGAATTAAACAATAGAAGAAATAATTTTTACTGTAATTTAATTTATTTTAATTGTTATTTGGATTAGGATGTCAAAAGGCATGCAAATTCCGCTTCATCGGATCACGCATTCTAATAAAGTGTTATATTTTTTTCGTAGTCATTATTTTTAGATTACTAGGAAGGGTGTTTTTAGCAATATTATGTATGTGAATTATTACATTGTCATTCATAATGTTGTGTTGATGCTTATGTATCTTTAAGAAGTTATGTTGACCGAAGCTGGTAAACATTAAAAAACATGGAATTATTGCATTTAGTGGCAAATCAAGAAGTTTTTTGAGCTTATAGAAGTACTACATAAGATTCTTGGTTCTTTATAAATAATATTTAAAAGAAAATTTGTTTTTTTTTGGGTTTTAATCGTTATACATTATAGAAGGATAATAATTTATGAGAGAATTAGAGCAGAAAAACCGGGAGATAATTTTATGTTCGAAAACAAACGACTGATCAAACTTACAAATAGCAATGATAAAATAGATCAAGTAATTCAGAATAATTATATGAGTATATATAAGTATTGTTATTATCATGTAGGTAATAGTGATCCGGCTCAAGATATAACTCAGGAAGTTTTTTTGAAGTTTCTTAAGCATGTAGATAGGTACAAAGAGTATGGTAAACTGAGAAACTATTTATATGTAATTGCCAAGAATTGTATCCGTGATTATTTGCGAAAAGCAAAACAAGTAAATTTAGAAACAGTTATAGAAGGATTTGATTCTGGAGGGATTGATAGGAAATTAGAACAATTAAATATTTGGGAAGCGATAAATTCACTCGAAGAGATAGAAAAAGAAATTATAATTTTGAGATATTATCAAGATTTTAGAATCAAGGATATTTCCCAGGTTATGGGTATTCCAGCCTCCACAGTAAGATATAAACTAAAGAATGCGGAAAAAAGTTTAAAGAGAAGATTGGAGATATAAAAATGTTTCAGAATCGCTTAAAAAAGGAACTAAATAAAATTGAGGTACCTGCCTATGATACACATAAATACAAAGAAACAATTGCAAAAGCGAAAAAGATAAAGTTGCATCCAGAAAATTTAAGAATGAGTAGCACTGAATTTTTTTGCGATCAGTTGAGATTTATAAAAACAGAAACATGGATTTTAAAAATTATTGTTTCTGCTTTAGTATTATATCTGCTGATTACAGAGCAGATTAACATAAGTAGTTGGTTTTGGACATTAATCGCAATTTCTGGCCCCATTTTATGCCTCATTAATGCAAAGGAATTATGTAATGTCTTTCAACCGGGGATGTTGGAAATACAGATAACAGCAAAGAATTCTTTCAGCAAAGTTTTACTGGTTCGCTTAACTATATTTGGATTGTTTGATCTATTGTTTTTTGTGACTATGGCACTTGGCATATCTATGTTAAAACAAACTGTAATTTGGCAAGTTATTTTATATGGAATAGTTCCTTATATAATAATGTGCTTTGGATGTATGTTAATTTTAAATAGGAGCAGAGAAGAAAATATACCGTTATATTCGGGGGCATGGGGAGCATGTTTAAGTTGCATAATTACAATACTTAAAATATCTGATGTAAAAATATTTCAAACCTCATATTTGGGCATATGGATAGGGATAGGGCTGATTGCTTTACTTGGTATGATGATAGAAATGCGTAAACTTCTTAAAAGAGCAGGAGGAAATCTAAATGAAATTAGCTATGGAACACCTTTCTAAACAATTTAAAAATAAAATAGCAGTGAAACAAATAGATACTATATTGACGGAAGGTGTATATGGTTTTTTGGGTGCAAATGGTGCAGGAAAGACAACGATTTTACAAATGATTTGTGGAATAATTGAACCTACGTCTGGAGAAGTAAAAATAGATGGTGAAAATAATATACAGATGGGTGAAAGATTTCGGGACATTTTGGGGTATCTTCCGCAAGAGTTTGGTTATACTCCAGGTTTCACAGCACAAGATTTCATGCTGTATATTGCTTCAATTAAAGGTTTGCAGCCACAATATGCTAAGCGAAAAACAAGACAACTATTAAGACTGGTCAATCTTGAAAACGAGGCTAACAGAAAAATAAGGACTTTTTCAGGCGGAATGAAACGAAGATTAGGAATTGCACAGGCTTTGTTAAATGATCCTAAAATTCTTATCTTAGATGAGCCAACAGCAGGATTAGATCCTAAAGAACGTGCATATTTCCGAAATATTATATCTGAAATGTCAAAAGATAAAATTATTATTATATCAACACATATCGTATCAGACATAGAATATATTTCAGACCAGGTACTGGTGATGAAAAAAGGTTGTTTTATTTTGCAGGGTACGCCGGAAGAACTGCTTGATAAAGTTAATGGGGAAGTATGGTCCTGCAAAATTCCAAATAAAGAATGGACAAAATTTGAGACACAGTATTGTATAGCCAATTCACATGCATTAGCAAATCATGTAGAGGCCAGAATCATATCTACAGAAGCTCCAATTGATGACGCCATTAATGTTGAACCGACATTGGAAGATTTATATTTGAAATATTTTTCAGATGAAATGGAAGCAGGGGAGAATAGTTAATGAGTGGAATGATCAAATATGAATGGAAGAAGATCTGGACGAGCAGGTTGACACAAATATCAGTTATAGGATGTAGTTTGTTTTTAGTTTTCTGTATGTGTTCAAGTATTTTTCAAATTACAGCAACAGATGAAAATGGTCAGACCGTTAGTGGAATGACTGCCGTTGAGGTGTTGCAAAATACTCAGCAGCGGCAAGAACTAACACAGGATAGAGTGAATGAAATTGTAGATCAATATTTGGAATATATCAATAACCCAGATACAAGCTCAAACAATGAAGCATACCATTATCTGTCCCAAGAAAAATATAGTACATTTTATCTGCCAAACAAAGAGCTGTTAAGTTTGATAACAAATGTATATGAAGAGCCTGGAAGTGGAAGTGACATAAAAGATGTTCTTGAAAATAATGCAGGAAAGGATTTTACACAGGCACGTCTTGACCGAGATCAAAAATATATTCAATTACTAGAAGAGAATGGGAAACTTACTTCTATAGAAGCAGATTATTGGGAGGGTGAAGTAAAAAAAATATCCGAATATCAGTATGGTTACCATAAAGGTTGGGACATGATTTTGGATGCATTGACATGGCCGGTACTGATTATGATGATTATCTGCATTGGAATTGCACCGATTTTTTCAGGCGAATATCAATCTAAATGTGATTCGCTAATATTGTGTATGAAATATGGGAAAAGCAGGTTGGTTTCCACAAAAATTATTGTGGTGTGGCTATTCACTACTTGTGTATATTGGGGAATTACGTTGATTTATTCTGCGGCATATCTTGGCCTCCTTGGGACAGATGGTGCAGATTTACCAATTCAATTAAAATACCCTGCGGTATCAGTTGGATACCACTTATCAATGGCAGAGGGAACGATTTATGCCTTGATTTTAGCATATTTCTTTACATTGGGAATTGCAGGAATAACGCTTTTGATGTCTGCAGTACTAAAAAACGCATATGGTGTTATTATCATTGCCTTTCTTTTAATTATAATACCGACCTTTTTATCACCGGATACAGGTGGATATACTTGGAGCCGAATGTTGTCATTATTACCATCTAAGATTGCGGATTTTTCATTCCAATTATATACAACCTATAGCATAGGCAAAGTGGTAATAAAATGGCCGGATATGGCAATGATAGTAAATGGATTTGGAACGATTATATTTTCAGCATTTAGTTATTGGATTTTTAAAAAACATCAGGTGAATAAATAGATTAAAATTTGCGCACATAAGGAGAGATGACTATTTGAAAAAAATAAAACATTTAATAATACATTATATTGCATTAAGTATATTTGGAAAATAGATGCGAAATATATTTTGTTGATGGTTGTGATTTCGGTTCTTACAAGTATATTTAATGTCATAAATCTTAGTATCTTAAGATATATCACAGAAACTCTGATGAAAAGAGCAACAGCCTATTTCCTTGGGGTAATAGGAGTTATGTTTCTTTTATCTGTTACTATTGCAATTATCAATGGAAGTGCGAGCTATTTATATGAACCCCTTTTGCAAAATCATTTACCGGAGAAGGAGGGCTTTTCCATTACGGAATAGTCCTCCTTTAAAATGTTGAAAATTTGCTTGCTTATAATTATAAGATTTGAGATCTACAAAGGAATTAATACAGTCACGATGTCCGATATGAGGATACATAGTGGCTATTTTTATGGTTTGGATTTTTTATTTTGGTAGAGTATAAGGGGTTGATATTTTTTGTCGTTGGTTTTGCGAAGACAGAATACCATATCCGGTGTACGCTCAAAAAATCCCAGGTCTTTTTTCTAACTCATACCACATTTGCAGTGCTGTAAGCCAATAAACTGCTGTTTCATCTTCTTGCCACAGCGTGGGCAGATCTTATTATAGTAGTTCTCATAAGAATTCCTCCGGGAAAGCCAGTATTGGTGCTCACGTTCTGCCTGTGTGGTATGCAATTCTTCAAATATCTCAAAAGCTGCCCGTTCAGCATTTTTAAAAGAATAGAATTTTTTTCATTATAATTCCAGAAACTCTTATTAGCGAAATAGATTCCAAAATTTCCATAACGACTTTTTCTATGGTAATATATTCGCCCTTATATTTTTTGCTGTAGATCTGTTTTTCTAGATTAAATCGCCATTCTTTATTATTAAAATTCTTCCTGCGTGAAGTTCGTTTCCTTAAAGTGTCCTCAGCTTTTCGTGGATTCACATAATCATCAGACATCTTTTCCGCACAAACACATCCAACACGCAATTCATGTGGATAGTCCGGATGCTGCATGAGATGTACAAATCGAATTCTTTCATTTCCACACATTTCATATTGCTCATAAGGTATTTCTTCTGTGCTATCGGTCATATCAGCCAAGTCTTCAACGTCGATACAATGCCATCCTTTAGGTGGTATTCCTTCTTTATTCCAGCTGACCTTGATAGTTCTCTTTATGATCCAGAGAGGCAGTTAAACACACATGTCATTGAATTACTGGCCAAAGGTGATTGGATCGATGAACCGAACAATCTTTTGATTACAGGTGGCGCAGGAGCTGGCAAAACGCATGTTGCATGTGCACTTTGCGTCACAGCACTACATCAAATGAGGACTGTTAAATATATCCGTGCGAATTATCTGCTTCAAGAATCCGCCCATGCGCATAGTGACGATAATTACTATGAGTATTCAAACAAGATGGCGGGTTATGATCTTCTTGTTATAGATGATTTTGGATTGATGGACTTAAACCTCGACAAGTGCCGTGATCTATTTGAAATCATTGAAGCTAGAGATTGCCGAAAATCAACAGTCATCATCTCGCAGATGCCAGTAGCGAACTGGTACCAATTGTTTGGTGATAACACATATGCAGACGTATGTCTCAGCCACATGACCTCTAAAGCATATCGATTAGACTTTCCAGGTCGCGATAGACGTGTAGCAAGCAAGTAACTTTATTAACCAACAGGGCAATGATCCGTTCCTAGCGGAACAGCACTCCGCTCATGCGGAGCGAGTGCTCTGTTTTTGCGGAATATGCAAAAGACACGTTAATTAATATATGATTTTATTTGTACCTTGAAAATTTGACACGAATTGCGTTTGAGTTTTGTCTTAGACTGGTGGACTATATGATGTCTGGAAGGAAAAGAAAAACTACGGAAAAGTATCCATGGGTATGGTCAGAACAACATATTTTATTGACGAACATGGAATAATAGTAAAAGCTAATGATAAAGTAAAAGCAGCGGATGATCCTGGAAAAATGCTGCAGGAATTAAGCAGATGAAAAACAAAAGGAAGGAATGGTTGCATGAATAAGAAAAAATCAAATTCAAAAAAGGCAGTTATGATAGGCTGCGGATTCGTAGGCTCAGCATCTGTATTTGCGCTTATGCAGAGTGGATTATTTACTGAAATTGCGTTAATAGATGTGGACAAGAATAAGGCAGAGGGAGAGGCTATGGATATCAGTCATGGAATACCGTTTGCCAGCCCTATGAGGATATATGTCGGTGACTATGATGATGTGGCAGATGCTATGATTGTTATTATATCAGCAGGTGCAGGGCAAAAGCCTGGAGAAACAAGATTTGATCTGGTAAATAAGAATGTGGCAATATTTAAGTCTATTATTCCGGAAATCGCCAAAAGAGATTTTGGAGGAATCCTTCTGGTTGTAGCAAATCCTGTAGATATTCTGACACAGGTTGCAATCAAATTGTCAGGACTTCCTGAGGAGAGAGTTATCGGCTCAGGAACAGTTCTTGACAGTGCAAGACTTAGAAGCAAGCTTGGACAGCATTTATCAGTGGATAGCCGAAGCGTGCATGCATTTATAGTAGGAGAGCATGGAGACAGTGAAGTTGTGGCATGGTCATCTGCCAATGTATCCGGTGTTCCGCTTAGTGACATGTGTGAGATGAGAGGACATTATAACCATAAGGAAAATACGAAGGAAATCGCAGATGCTGTCAAAAACAGTGCCTATGAGATTATCAACAAGAAGCATGCGACATATTATGGAATTGCAATGTCAGCAAAACGTATCTGTGAAGTGATTATGCGTGACGAAAAATCAATCCTACCTGTATCACACATGATACATGGAGTATATGAGATTGATGATGTTGTATTAAGTATGCCTGTTATTGTTGGTGCAGACGGAATTGAATCTGACATTCCGATTAATCTTAGCGGAGAAGAAGCATTGAAGCTAAAAGAATCAGCAGACGCATTAAAGAATATAATTGACACATTAGAGCTGTAAAAAGGAAGGAGCAGAATCACCGGCAGCAAAAGCATGGGCTGAGAAATTCCCGGAGGAATATGCAAAACAGGTGAACTCAAACCCTATGAAACGTTTTGGAGATCCTGAAATTGATGATGATTGATTTCCTGAGATAGTGTATAATGAACGGTAAGAATATTGGGGATAAGGAGAAATTACACCATGTATGAAATAATGACTGCCGATGAGGCAATCCGGCTGGTTCGGGACTGAAACTGATAGAGGTTTGGTGCAACTAACAAGAATAGGAGCGTGACATGAAGAAAAAGAATTCTTATCGCTGGCTGATCTGGATCTTACTGGCTGTAATTCTGATAGGTGTGGCATTGTGGAATATCTTGCCGCCGTATATTGACCGATGGCAGTCGACGAAAGATTATGAGAAACTTGCCGAAGAATATGTCAGTGGTGAATCCGAACCGGATGACGGGAAGCAGAAGAAAAAAGACTGGTGGAGCACCGACATTAAAGTCGAATTTGACCAGTTAAAAACAGAAAACCCGGACATCATCGGCTGGATACGATTCGACGATCAGGATGAGATTGGCATCAACTATCCTATCGTGTACTCCGGGGACAACGAAAAATATCTGCGCAAAGAGATCTTCTCCTATGAAGATGCAGTAGTTGGCGGCAATGTATATAAAGTCGGTTATCAGCCGGGGGAAGAATACCAGACGTTCATTGACGAGATGGTGAAAAATTCGGATTTTGATACCGGGATCAGACCAAAGTCATGCAATAAGATCCTGACGCTGTCTACCTGTACTGATCATGATAGCAGCAAACGATTCGCAGTTCATGCGGTATATATAGATACACAGAAAATAAGTGAGGAATGATCATGGAAACAAAAGAGAAGCCGAGAGCAAACCGGGAAGTTGTTGCAGACGACTGAAAAAAAGGCTATACTCATAATAACCAATTGAGGAGGTGATCTGTACGGAAAATTAAAAAAAACTGCCAGTTGGCTTTGATGATTTCAAGAAGATTCGAGAAAATCATTTTTATTATGTAGACAAGACACAACTTATTGAGCATCTTCTGCAAAAATGGGGCGAGGTGAATCTTTTTACCAGACCGCGCCGATTTGGAAAAACTTTAAATATGAGCATGCTTAAGAACTTTTTTGAAATAGGAACAGATGAGACCTTATTTGAGGGACTTTATATTTCAGAGAATCAGAAACTCTGTGAAGAATATATGGGGAAGTATCCGGTGATATTTTTGTCAATGAAAGATGTTGACGGGTTGACGTATGATGAAGCTGAAAATGCATTAATTCAGCTCATTGGAAGTGAGGCTGCAAGGTTCCCTTTTTTATTAAACAGTGATAAACTTTCTGAAACAGAAAAGGAGCAGTATCGTGGTTTCACAATCATCCAAAACGGGAAATATTGTATAGACAAAGGTTTCTTGATTTCATCATTGAAAGTTTTGGCACAGCTTTTATATAAGCATTATGATCAGAAAGCCATTATTCTGATCGATGAGTATGATGTGCCTCTGGATAAAGCATTCCAGCATGGATATTATAAGGAAATGGTATCGCTGATCCGAGGCTTATTCGGGCAGGCGTTAAAAACAAACAGTTTTCTGCAGTTTGCTGTACTAACAGGCTGTCTTCGTGTGTCAAAAGAAAGCATTTTTACAGGGCTGAACAACTTCAAAGTTTATTCGGCCGATGATGTTCAGTATGACGAAGAATTTGGATTTACGACTGAAGACGTAAAGAAAATTCTGGCAGACTACAACCAACAAGACCATTTTGAAGAAATGAAAGAATGGTACGATGGGTATCATTTTGGAAATGCGGACATTTACTGTCCGTGGAATGTGATTAATTACATCGATGATCTTATGAGTGATTCAAAAGCAAAACCAAAGGCGTATTGGATCAACAGCAGTGGAAATGATCTTGTGAAGCGTTTTATAGACAAGGCTGATACGACCACCAGGGATGAAATCGAGCAGTTGATTACAGGAAAGGCTGTCCAGAAGAGAATCCGGCTGGATCTGACGTATGATGAGATTGATAACAGCGCAGAAAATGTGTGGAGTGTACTGTTCACAACGGGATATCTTACACGGCTTGGTGAGTCTGAAAATGGAATGTATAAGCTGGTGATTCCAAATAAAGAAGTCTTGGAAGTTTTTATCCTTCAAATCCGGGAGTGGTTTGACCGGTTTGTTGCAAATGACCAGGCGTCTACAAAGAAAATTAACTGTGGATTTCTGGAAGGAAAAGTAGAGGATATAGAACAGGAACTGACGATGTTCCTTGGGAAAACAATCAGCGTGCTGGATACAAAGGCACGGAATGAGGAAAAAGAAATATTCTATCATGGCATTTTGATTGGCATTCTGAAAAGCAAATCTGATTGGGCGGTCAGATCGAACAGAGAGTCCGGAGATGGATTCGCGGATATTCTGGTGAAACCTAAGAATCCGGATGCAGGGATTATCTGGTTTCAATATAAAGAAAAGAACCATTTAATATATATGAATATTGTAAAAAGTAGAAATTTTGTTATTAAATTCTCCGCAAACCCTTGAAAATCTTTGTGTGAATCCTCTATTTCGGACAGGAGATAATTTGACAGGAAATTTCAAAGAAGAGTATAATACATATTAAGACATTTTGAATCGGCATGTGTCCGGAAGAAGCTGTCACTGGCAGGTTCTCTGTATTATAAGCAGGTTCGAAATAGACGCTATGGGGGAAAATAATTTGGAAAAAAAACTGACAATAAATGATATAGCCCAGATGTCCGGTGTGGCAAAAAGTACTGTATCAAGATATCTGAACGGGGGAAGCGTCAAAGATGCAACGGCCCAGAAGATAAAAAAAATCATCGAAGAAAATAATTATGAGCCGAATCTGTTTGCAAGGCTGAATGCAAAAGAGAGCCGGATCATAGGACTTACGGTACCTGGATTTAACTCGGTAACAACACCGAGACTTGTAGAAGTAATCGTTGCCTATCTTAAGAAAAATGATTATACACCTCTTATCATGCATACGGAAAATGATATCGAAGAAGAAATACGCTGTATCGAACGGCTGAAGAATATGAATGTAGATGGAATTATGGTTCTTGCGACGGGAAGCACAAAAGAATACGAAGAAGCAGTAAAGAAGTTAAAAATTCCAATCCTGTTTCTTGGACAACGCTTCCCGGGAGAGAATTCTGTCATTAATGATGATTACAATGCAGGATATGCGGTGGGTAATTATATCGGACAACGTAAGTTCAAGGAGATTTATATGCTCTGGGTACCTGAAGATGACCCGGCAGTAGGAGGAGAACGACGCCATGGAGTGATCGATGGACTTATGTCCTGTGAGAAAAAGCCAAAAGAAGTCATAGAGACAACGTTCTTTTATGAAAATGCAATTGAAAATGTACAGAAATTTGTAGATCATATGAAGACACCGGCGGCAGTCGTATGCGCAACAGACCGTATCGCATTTGGCGTGTACAAAGTAATGTCAGAGAAAGGTATACGGATACCGGAAGAAGTATCCGTGGTAGGATTTGGCGATTACGAAGCAGGAGAACTGTTACAGCCGCCACTTACGACGGTAAAATTTGACTGGAAGAACTGGGGGGAGATCAGTGCTGAGTCGATGATCCAGATGATTTTAGGAAAGCCGGTAAGCCCGCTTCAGGTCAACCCGTATGAAATTATAGAAAGAAAAAGTGTAAAAGAGAACTGAGAATCAGGCGGATCTGTCAATTTGACAGACCCGCTTTTGTGCAATATAGACAAATTTAGATATCAATTTTTGGAACCGTTTCCAAAAATGAAATTGCAGTGACGTTTTGCGTTGACATACAAAAGCTGATGTATATAATAAAAACATAGGAACGGAACCGATTCCAAATCAAAATAATACAAGGAGAAGAGAAATGGGAAAGAACAATGAGTATCTGGAAATATCAAAACAGATCGTAGCCAATATTGGTGGAATGGATAATATCCAGGGAACAGCACACTGTGCAACCAGACTCAGGATCGTATTGAAAGATAATGATCTTGCAGATATTGAAAAACTGGAAGATATCGACAAAGTAAAAGGTGCGTTCATAGCAGGTAATCAGTTACAGCTGATCCTGGGAGCTGGAACAGTGAATGATGTATATGAGGTATTTGCCGAGTATACGAATACACAGAATATGTCACTGGGAGATCTGAAGGAAGAAAGTGCGAAGAGGCAGAATCCACTTCAGGCAGTGATCAAAGCGTTATCTGATGTATTTATCGGAATCATGCCGGCACTTCTTGCAGCAGCCCTTCTGATGGGAATTACAAGCGTCCTTGGCGGACTTGAAGTAGTAAAGACACATGATACCTTATATGCGATCAACCGGCTGGTAAGTCTTGCGTCTACAGGTATCTTTGCAATCCTTCCAATGGCAGTATGCTATTCAGCCGTAAAAAGATTTGGCGGGAATCCGGTTCTTGGTATGGTAATCGGAGCAATCATGTTAGACAGTTCTCTTGCCAATGCTTACCAGGCTGCACAGGGAACCGTTGATATAGAAGTTATCCGTCTGTTCGGACTGAAGATTGAGATGGTAGGATTCCAGGGAGGAATCATCATCGCGCTTATGATGGGATTTGTAGTTGCAAAACTGGATAAATTCTTCAATAAGGTAATTCCGGATGTAATCAAGCTTCTGGTTGCACCAATGCTGACAGTATTTATCTCTACGGTATTACTTTTTACACTTGTAGGTCCGGCAGGACGAATTCTTTCTAATGGAATCACAGACGGACTGATGTGGAGTACAGAACATCTGGGAGCATTCGGGTATGCGTTATTTGCCGGAGTTCAGCAGATCGTAGTTATCACAGGTCTTCATCACATTATCGGTGCGGTAGAAGCACAGCTTATTGCATCGACAGGAACAAACTTTTTAAATCCACTGATGTCTGTAGCTTTATTTGGACAAAGTGGTGCGGTACTTGGTTATCTTTCCCTGAACTGGAAGAACTTAAAAGCCAGAGAGCTTTGTATTCCAAGTTTCTGCTCGACATTATTTGGTATCAGTGAACCGGCAATCTTCGGAGTAAACTTACGTTACAAGTTTCCACTGATCGGTGGATGTATCGGTGGTGCAGTTGCAGGTGCATATGTATACTATTCAAAGCTTACTGCTCTTGGATTCGGTACAACTGCACTTCCTGGAATGGCAATTGCTAATCCGGCACATCACGGGTACATTAACTACATCATTGCACATGCAATCGCGATTACGATTGGATTTGTATGTACAGTCATCTTTGGAAAAATGTGGTCAGCACCGGATAAGAATAAAAATGACAAAAAGAACGATACAAAAGAAAATGATACAACAAAGGCAGTTATTACAGAAGAGCCTGGTGCAGTCTATGCAGCAGCAGAGGGAACAGTAAAAGATATCGAAGCATCGACAGATCCGACATTTGCAAACAAGGTACTTGGAGACGGTGTCGTTATCTTTCCGGAAGACGGAACCGTTATGGCACCATGTAAGGCAACCGTATCACTCGTATATCCAACCGGACATGCAATCGGACTTACAACTGCAGATGGAGCAGAGATCCTGATTCACTGCGGGGTAGATACCGTCAATATGAACGGTGAAGGATTTGAGACACTTGTAAAAGAAGGACAGGAAGTAACAGCAGAAGAAGCACTTATCAGATTTGACATCGACCTGGTGAATAAGCATGGATACTCTCCGGAGATTCTTGTTATCTTCACAGAGCTTCCGGAAGGAAAGACCATCAAAACAGAAGAAAAACATATTGCAAAAAATGATAAGATGGTTGAAATCGTGTAAGGATAAGGTGGACAGGAACAGATGAACAAAGAGACATATTTAACAGAATATCCGAAGCATGAAAGTATGAGGGAGAATGTAAAAAAAGATAAAAACAGACTTCACTTTCATATGATGCCGCCGACAGGCTGGATGAATGATCCGAATGGTCTGTGTGAATTTCAGGGTGTGAATCATATTTATTTCCAATATACACCATTTCTTGCCGGATGGGGAACGAAGCTTTGGGGACATTACACAACAAAGGATTGGATTCATTATAAAGAAGAAGAGCCGTTCCTTTATCCGGACGAAGAATGGGACAGAGACGGTGTATATAGCGGATCAGCCTATATCTGTGAAGATGGAATTCACTATTTTTACACAGGAAATGTAAAACTCTGGGATAAAGATTATGATTATATCATGAATGGACGGGAACAGAATACGATTCACGTATTCAGTCCGGATGGAAAGAATATTGCATACAAGAAGCTTGTAATGACCAATGATGATTATCCGGTGAATATGTCCAAGCATGTCAGAGATCCAAAAATCTATAAAAAAGACGGCCGTTATTATATGATCCAGGGAGGCCGTGATGCGGAATCTTATGGCTGTGCACTTTTGTTTTGTTCCGACGATCTGGAACACTGGAAATGGTACGATACGGTGCGGACAGCAAAGCCATTTGGTTATATGTGGGAATGCCCGGATCTGTTCGAGATTGACGGCCAGCAGATTATGACATGCTGTCCACAGGGAGTAGATCAGAAGGGATATGATTACCAGAATGTGTACCAGTGTGGATATTTTCCGGTAGAGTTTGACCTGAAGAACAAATCATACAGCTTTGGAAAATTTCAGGAATTTGACAAAGGATTTGACATCTATGCGACACAGACATTTGCAGATGAAGCGGGTAGAAGAATCCTGATTGGCTGGATGGGGATTCCGGATGCAGATTATGATAATGATGCAACGGTTGCATATGACTGGATCCATGCACTTACCATGCCAAGAGAACTGGAATGGAAAGATGGAAAGATCTTACAGCATCCATTAAAGGAGATGAAAGATCTGCGTAAAAATGCATTTACCTGCGAGCTGGAAGCATTTACAAAGTGGGCGCCTGCGGACTGCTGTTTTGAACTGAGACTTGACGTGGAAGAAGCAAAAAATCTGGAGCTTAAGCTTCGTGAAGATGTTACAATAAGCTGGAAGGACGGGCTTTTTACCTTATCGATGGGAGAAAGCGGACGTGGAAGAAAGCAGCGCTTTGCTAAGGTGGAAGAGCTTTCGGATATTACCATCTTTTCGGATACATCAGCCATTGAGATATTCATTAATAACGGGGAAACGGTTCTGACAACAAGAGTATATAGTGAACATCTTGAACAGAAAGTAGAGCTTGTATCCAGAGAGGTAAAGGGAAGCGTTCATGGATATGAACTTGGATCATTCGAGGTTGAATATAAAAAATAGATTCCGGACTGCATAAGATATAACAGGTGAATATACGGAAAAGAAAATAAAAATGTGGACAGGTTCCTGAAAAAAGAGGTGCCAGTCCACATTTTTTATACCATAGTATGCAAGAGATGCTGTCAGTGGCAAGTTTTATGTATTGCCATGCATTTGTAAGAAGTAGCAGGTGGCAAGTTTTTTGTATCTGACTTTGTACTAGCATATTAGCAAAGAGAAAATTGCAAAATGTATAAAACAGAGATATTAAAAGTAAAAAATAAGGATAGCGTTTCATTGTCGTTATCCTTATTTTTTATGTTTTACCAACTGATCTGGCGGTACATTTTACGATATTGTCCGGGAGTTATACCAGTGTCGAAGTTAATCGATATGTTAGTTTACAATGCAAATAAAAAATATTTGCAGGCTTTTAAAAGACTGCTGAAGAAATAGAGAGAGGGGGAGTCGTATATGGAAAACAATAAATTGGATAAACGCACAAAATGGAGCTATTGTATAGGAGCAACCGGAAGAGATATGGCGTATGCACTCGTCTCTATGTTTCTTCTTACATATATTCAGTATACGATGAAACTGACAGTTGCCCAATATGCAGTAATATCAGCAATTATGGTAGTGTGTCTGCTGTGGGATGCCATTAATGATCCAATGATGGGAATTATTATTGAAAATTCGCATTTGAAAGCCGGAAAATTTAAACCTTGGATTTTTATAGGAGTAATTTTAAACAGCCTGGTAATTATTTGCCTGTTTACAGTAAGACCGGAAGGATGGGGATTTGTCGCATTTTTTGGAGTGGGATATCTTTTATGGGGAATGACTTACACAATGAATGCTATTGCCTATTGGGGAATGCTGCCGAGTCTTACATCAGATCCGGGAGAACGGAACTGGCTGGTAACCGTACAGGGAATTTTTATCTATATCGGACAGTTTTCTGTTGCGGGTCTGCTCCCTGATATGGTAGCAGGAAATGCGATTATAGCGTATCGGACGGCTGCGATTGTGATTGCTTTTTGTTTTATTGGTTTCCAGCTTCTTACAGTGTTCGGAGTAAAAGAGAGAAAACGACCGGAAAAGAAGAGAACACTGTCATTAAAAGATATGTTTCATATATTTCTGAGGAATGATCAGTTGATAGTGATTGGAATTGCATGTTTATTATTCCAAATCGGAAATGGTCTTCTGATTATGATTGGAATGAATTTCTTTTATTTTGAATTTGGATATTCTGTAGGTGGCAGTCTTGTATTTTGGTTTACAATTATGTATGGATTAGGAACGCTGATATCAGAGGCATCTTTTGCGTGGCTTTCCTCAAAATTCACACGAAATCAGATTATAACTGCAGCTACCGTCATTACAGTCATTGGGTATATGCTTTTTATGAGTGTAGGCTACATTTTACCAAAGAGTGTTGTTTTAATGAATATCATCGGTTTCCTGATCTTCTTTTCACAGGGGGCATTCAACATGACGATGATTGTCATGTTAAATAATACTATAGAGTATGATGAAGTCCGGTTTCATGAACGACATGACAGTATTATCTCAGCAGTAAGATCTTTTGCAACAAAGCTGGCCAGTGCAGTTGATCAGGCGGTTGTTGCGTTAATACTGATTATAAGCAATATCTATGCAATCAGTCAGAAAATATCCGGATTAGAAATAAAAGCTGGTATAGGAGAACTTACTTCGGAAAATGTAATTGTACAGGCAGATAAATTTATCCAGACAGCAGATGCCGGACAAAGATTTATATTGCGTCTTGGAATTGTAGCTGTTCCGGTAATTTCTATAGGAGCTGCTTATATACTGATTAAACGGAAATATATCATTGACGAACGTAAGTATGAAGAACTGGTAGCGGAAATAAAAGGCACAAATTGACGGAAATATAAAAATAAAAAGTTACTCTTGTAATCATGAGAAAATTGCGACAAAATATAGAGAAGAACGAGTGAAAAGCAGATCACAATCGCTACGATATCGTAGACGAAAAAGAAAGAATTGACTTTTCCGACAGTACATTCCATAATAACCATAGTAGTTCATTATAACTAACAAAATGGGAGAGAGACATGAAGAAAAAGAATTCTTATCGATGGCTGATCTGGATCTTGCTGGCTGTCATTCTGATAGGTGTGGCATTGTGGAATATCCTGCCACCTTACCTGGATCGGATGAAATCCGAACAGGACTACCAGATTGACCATCAGGATGAGCTTGGCATCAATTACCCCATCGTTTACTCCGGGGACAACGAAAAATATCTGCGCAAAGATATCCATGGCAATGAGCATATCGCCGGAAGTATCTTTTTGGAAGGACTGAATCAATCGGATTTTTCCGACCTTTATAACATCATTTACGGACACAACATGAACAATGGCAGTATGTTCGGCAGTCTGAAGAAATACAAGGATGAAGGCTTCTAGAAAAAGAACCAGTACTTTACGGTCTATACCGAAAGCACTGTCTACCGCTATCAGATATTCTCCTATGAAGATGCAGTAGTTGGCGGCAATGTATATAAAGTCGGCTATCAGCCGGGGGAAGAATACCAGACGTTTATTGACGAGATGGTGAAAAACTCGGATTTTGATACCGGAATCGAACCAAAGTCGACTAACAAAATACTGACACTGTCAACCTGCACTGATCATGATAGCAGCAAACGATTCGCAGTTCATGCGGTATGTATAGATACACAGAAAATAAGTGAGGAATAATCATGGAAACCAAAGAGAAGCAGATGACAGAGAATGAACAAGAGTTAATTCCGTATTCCAAACTGGAACGGGAAGAAGATATATTAGAATTACTATGTCAGTGGGAGAATCAGAAAATCCCATTGGATGTTACGAACATAAGTGAACATTTTGAAATAGAGAAAAAAGACATCCTGATCTCTCTGAAACGGATGTACGAGTACCGATATATAGAGAAACCGAGAGCAAACCGGGAAGTGGTGCTGACGCCATATGGAAGATCTGTTGGAAATGATTACATATACCGTCACACTTCGATCAGTCAGCATCTACAGTTTATTGGTGTAAATGAGACGATCGCCGAGCAGGACGCGTGCAGAATCGAACATGTCATGTCCGAAGAGTCGGTACGTGCAATCTGCCAGTTTGCCAATTATGAAAATATGTATTATGAGCGCAGAATTCGTAATTCTGAGTTGACAGACCGTTACCTGCCGGGAGTCTATACATTTGTTATGCAGATGTATAGCATGGAACTGTGCCACCCAAGAAGACTTGCAAAAGAATATAAAAGCTATTCCAGAGACATCTTTCTCGAAATCAATGAGAGCAGAGGTTTTTTTGAATTGAAAAGAACAAAAGCATTTCCTAAAAAACCATTGTGGTATCAGAATACCAGAAATGAATGGGTTCAGGCAGAGCGTGGGGAATACGGAGAACGGATCCCGGCGAATATGTTTGAATTCGTCATCAAACCAAACGACCGTGTGATGGAAGGAACCATCCTGATTACATTTATGAATGAGAAAGATGGAGAACCAGACAGATGGAGCTGCGAGCAACTGGAAGTAGAGATCTGGTAAGAGGAGTGGAGTATGGACAGAAAAGAGGAATATAAGATTGAAAATCTTACAATGCTGCAGATACTATACCTGATAGAGCTTAATAAGCTTGAAAAAAAGAAAGGTGCAGTCCGGATGATCGCGGCAAAGTGCGGAGTAAATCATTCCCAGGTCAGCCGATTTTTCAAAAAATGCATCGAAGAAGGGGAGTTGACGGAGAGTCTGGATTTCACGGAAAATGGAAAAAGAAAGTTAGACTGGCGTTGCAAGATGATGCGGGATGTCCGTGACTATCTGGAACGAAGTGGCATCACAGAAGGAACAGAAGAAGTCCTAAAAGGGATGATTGAAAATATAGATTACATTCAGTTAGAAAAGTTGGTGAAGAGTGACCGTAGAATGAACCCGGAGACAAAGATGCGGAAACGCGAGGATGTCATCACGGATATAAGAGATATTTTGGAATATGGGAATCATGAAGTGGCAGTTACGATCTTACAGCATGATGGTGCAAAAAGGTCGATGGCAGACAGAGGATTTGAACCAGTTGCCTTGATTAGGTATAACAAAAGAGGTGCTTATCTCGAACTTACGATCCGGGAGATGGATGCAGTGTCAAGAGTAAATGGAGAGGGTATGTCCGGACATCTGGCTACATTAAAATATCTTCACCAGGGGATATTCAGATATGCGGATATAAAAAACGGAAAGGTAAGGATTCCACTGGATGCCTGCTATTATCAGAACTTTGACAATGGTGTCCTGAGAGGAAATGTAATGATCACCGTGACCTGCTCGGTAGGAAATGCACATATGCCGGAAAATACGGCCAGGGTGGTGTTTAAATTATAAAATGATGATGTGAAGGAAATGAATCATTATATGAATGATAAAAGCCTCCTCCGATTGTGCAATCACACAGTCGGAGGAGGCTTGCTTTTATAGTTAGCAAAACATTAGCAAAACGATTCTTTACCTGTCAGAACTTCATCAATAATTGGCTGGATTGTCGATACATCTGTTATTGGGTATCAAAGCATAGATTTCTGAATTGTAATTAGAAAATAGATGGTGCGTTGCACCTTATAGAATTCATATAGAAATAATGCTAATTAAAGTAAAAACGAAGAAAATAAATGATAAAAAATATTAAAAACTCTGAAATGCCTTGAAAAAACCTAATAATTTATGAGAACAAAACGGTGCATGAGTGCACCAAAAAAGTGAAAAAGATTGACATAAGAAAGCAGAGTGAATTATGCTCAAATAGGATAGATACAACAAACAGTGAGTAGCCATATCTTATTGCCGTACAGGGCGCAACAAAAGAAAAGAGGAGGAAAAAGGGAGAGAACTCCCACAGGAGAAAAGAAAGAAGATGAAAAATCCATTAAAAATAGTCTGGATCGTGCTTGGATTTCTTTGTCTGGGACTTGGTACGATAGGAATTGTACTTCCTATCCTGCCAACTGTTCCGTTTTACATGGCAACGCTGTTCTGCTTTGCCAAGAGTTCAAAGAAACTGCATGATTGGTTCATAGGAACGAATTTATATAAGAAACATCTGGACAGCTTCGTTCAGAAAAGAGCCATGGCGATGGGAACAAAGTGCAAGATTATCGGAATGGTAACAGTAGTCATGGCAATCGGCTTTATCTGCATGAAGAATGTGCCGGTTGGAAGAATCTGTATCGCAGTGGTGTGGGTATGCCATATCCTGTATTTCTTCTTGAGGGTAAAGACAGTAAAACTGGGAGAAATTAACGAATAACAATATGAATAAAAAGAACAAAGTAGAAAAAAAGCGGCAGAAAGAACAGTATGTCGTGGAAGAGATGATCCGGCTGTACTGCCGGAAGAATCATAAGGAATATGACAAAACGACAGGAAAGATGTGTCCTTCCTGTCAGGAACTTTCAGATTATGCCAGACTCAGAAGTCAGAAATGTCCCTTTATGGAAGAAAAAACATTCTGTGCGAACTGTAAGGTGCATTGCTATAAGCCGGAGATGAGGGAGAAGATTCGGAAGGTTATGCGGTTTTCCGGACCGAGGATGCTTCTGTATCATCCGGCGCTGGCAGTATGGCATTTGATATGCAGTAAAAAAGAATCGAAGAAATAAGCAAAAGGATAAGATTTTTATGATTAAAACAAGACTGGTGGGACTTTTATCCCACGCAAAAAAGTATATTGTCTACACCATCCTGTGGCAGTGGGCAGCATTGATCTCACAGGTGCTGGCAGTATTTACGATTGCTGATCTGTTGGAGCGCGTGGTCTATCGTGCGGTGACAGTGCCGGTGATTGAGAAGACAATCCTGATCCTCGCACTGGTGGTGATCATACGATTTGTATGCGAACGGATGGGGGCAAGGTCTTCGTATCTTGCATGTGTAGATGTAAAGAGAATTTTAAGAGAAAAGATTTATGATAAGATGTTGAAGTTGGGGGCATCCTACAGTGAGCAGGTATCTTCATCAGAAGTGGTACAGGTTTCGACAGAAGGTGTGGAGCAGTTGGAAACATACTTTGGAAAATATCTTCCACAGTTATTTTACAGCCTGATCGCACCGCTGACCTTGTTTATCATTCTTTGTAGAGTGAGTCTGAAAGCGAGCGTTATCCTGCTGATCTGTGTACCATTGATTCCAATTTC
>OLHG01000850.1_pt1 | contig 20672 bp, 22 predicted proteins | sample 1605971 | NCBI WGS metagenome assembly OLHG01 (sample SAMN03283289) | human gut metagenome | biome: human-associated habitat; material: feces | host: Homo sapiens | place: Peru | collected 2012 | reverse complement strand
CATGCCTTTCACGCATGCATTCACGGGTCCGAATCCCGTACCGGTCACCATTTAAGTATTGTAAACCACTATTGTTAGTGGTTTTTTTGTGAAAGAAAGTGTTAAGCTACTGGTTATTTGAACGACCTTGTGCTTATTTTATAAAAAATTTCAAATATATTATAAAAATTCAAAAATAAAAAAGGATTTTTAAGGTAAAAATGTAATGATATATATAGGAGGTGAAATTATTTATAATAAGGGTATAAGAAATGAATTAGATTTTATTTCAAAATTAAATAATAAAAGAGTAAGTAATCTTGATTTTTTACTTCAGGATATGATTTATTCACTATTTCCAAATACAACTGGAAAATCTGTTGTAAATTGTAAGAAGGGTAATAATTATGAAAAGACAGATATTTCTATTTCAATTAATAATAGTGTTAAAAACATTAGTTTAAAATTAGGTTATAGAAATTCTATTCATAGTGAAAAAGTTTCTAGTTTTAGTAATTTTTTATATAGTATAGGTATAAAAAAAGAAATTATATATGAAATTTTAAAATATCAGTATGCAGATGGTACGATAGATGGCACTGGGTTAAAAAGAATTGGTGTTGAGGAATATAAGATTAATAATAAAAAATCAATAGATAGAATTAATACATTTATAAATAATGAGCGTGTTATTAATAAATGTATTAATAGATTTTTATTACAAGGAACAAATGAGGAATATTCTGTTGTAGATGTTTTGATTTGCGGTACTCCAGAGGATTTCTTTTATGTAACTCGTGATGAACTTTATAAGTATATTATGGATAAGATTAATTTTAAATCGAGTTCTATTCATTTTTCTTGCTTAATATTTCAATCTTTAAGTAGGGTATTGGATTATAATCCTAAAACCGAATATAGGAGAAATTGGGTTCAAATAAAGTGGTACAGTATTGGAGATATTATGTTTGAAATATTAAATGAAAGATACGTTAAAAATTTAAAAAGGTGTTAAAAGAGGTTGAATAATTATGCTTTACATAGTATAATCTAATTATGGATATTGCCCCATAGCCAAGCGGTAAGGCGGTGGACTCTGACTCCATTATGCGTAGGTTCGAATCCTACTGGGGTAACCATATATGCTGAAATAGCTCAGTTGATAGAGCAGCTCCCTCGTAAAGAGCAGGTCGGGGGTTTGAATCCCTCTTTCAGCACCACATTTTTTTTGATTACTAACTTTTGTTAGTTCTTTTTTTATATTTTTTAAGAATTTTAACCATAACTAAATGGTGATAAAATGGAAGAAAATATTAATGTATTAGATGAAATTAATAAGTGAGCATGTATGGGATGGATGCTATAGAGATATACTTGATAAGTTTGTAAAAAAGCAAGAAAATATGTAGAAGATTAAAAAAATTTTTAAAACTTTAAATTTTATAAAAAGAGAGTAACATAATTTGACAAAAACGATTAAATGTGATATCATATGCAACATCTAAGGGGGAATATTATGAAAAAGTTAGATAAAATAACAAGTTTAAAAATAGCTGCATTATCACTTGCGGGTCTTGTTACAATAACAGGTTTAGCAGGTTGTAAGAAAAATGATAAAACAAAAGATATAAATATTGGTAATTCAATTGTTTCAGTTGAAGATTTGACTGATTCTGAGATGAAAAAACTAAGTAATTTATTACCAGGTGTAAATAAAGAAACTTTAGAAAATGCAACTCTTGTAATACTATTAGATAAATTAGCACCTTTAAATGAAAATGGACAAATAAATGCTGATAATTTCTCTAAATTTAAAGGAAGAATAGATTCTGATAATATGATTAATGATTTTAATTCTGTTCAAAGTATTTTAATTCAAGCTATGATAGATGAAAAAAGTTTAATATCTACTAAAGATTTATTTTATGAAAACGATTCTAAAATACTTGGTTATATTGAAAGTATTGTTAGTAATTTAATAAGTGGTGCGAATTCTGGGAATAAAGATGTTGTTCAAGCTGAATATAATAAACTTAAAACTTTATTTGTTGATGAGAAAGATTATACAGTAGATGGATTTACTTTTGGAATTTGGGATTTAAGTGATTCAGCTAAGGCTTTTGCCACTATGAATGCACAAGTTGCTACATATTATGCAAAAAGTTATGTATCAAACGAAGATCTTACTTCAATGGAATCTAGAACTCATGATCAAAATAATAAAGCTTATATTAAGAGTAAATTAGAAGTTTTAAGAAATATGATGAATGAAGAATCTAAAATAGATATACAAAAAGAATTTAATGATAAATATAATGAAATAAGTAATTTATTAAATAATAAAATTTCTGTAAGTAATGAAACAGTAAAGGATTTAATTAAATTTATGAATTTAAAGTATTTATCTTCTGATTCTATAGCTACTAAAGATAGAAATTCTATATTAGGTAATTATGATAATAAAGATATAGAGGATGCACTTCTTGCTATTGATGCAATTTGTAATTATAATTTACAAAATTCTAATGATGCAATTTTATTCTCAAATTTCTTATTAGATAGTTATAAGAAAACTGAATCTGGAAAAATTGATGTAGCTGCTCTTGATTTCACTTTACATAAATCTATTATGACTTTAAAAACTGTTAATAGTGATGCCTCTTATGGTAATATAGATGGTAATGGATATTTTAAAAATCTATATAAAGTTTTAACTAAACAAAATTTTACTCATGAGTATTATGATGAAAATAAAAAAATTGTAAGTAAACAAGTATCATGGCAAAATATAAGTGATGGTGTAAATTTTGTTGATAATGAAATGATTAATTATACTTTATCTAAATTACCAAATATTAAAGAGTTAGATTCTTATAAAAAATTATCAAATGAAAACTTAATTCAATCTATTCAATATATTCAAAATGTAATGACTGGAGAATGTAGAAAAGTTGATTTTGTTAAATAAAAGTACTTTTGTACTTTTTTTTGTTAATATAAATATAAGTTATGATATAATTAAATAGGAAGTGATTTTATGAAATTATATAATACGTTGACTAGAAGTATTGAAGAATTTGTTCCAAATAATAAGGATATGGTTACTATGTATACTTGTGGACCTACTGTGTACCATTTTGCACATATAGGTAATCTTAGAACTTATATAATGGAAGATGTTTTGGAAAAAAGTTTAAATTATATTGGATACAATGTTAAAAGATGTATGAATATTACGGATGTTGGGCATTTAACTAGTGATGCTGATACAGGTGAGGATAAGATGCTTAAGGGGGCTAAAAGAGAACATAAATCTGTTCTTGATATAGCACGTATGTATACTGATGCTTTTAAAACTGATTGTTCCAAGTTAAATATTAAGTGGCCTAGTATTGTTGTTCCAGCAACTTCTTTAATTGATGATTATATAAAGTTTATAAAAAAATTAGAAGAGACAGGTTATGCGTATGTTAGTGGTGGTAATGTTTATTTTGATACATCAAAATTAAAGGAATATTATGTTCTTACTAACCATACTGAAGATTCATTAATCGAAGCTGTTAGAACTGATGTTGAAATTGATTCAAATAAAAAAAATAAAAATGATTTTGTTCTTTGGTTTACTAAATCTAAATTTGATTCTCAAGAACTTAAATGGGATTCACCATGGGGAGTTGGATATCCTGGATGGCATATTGAGTGTTCTTGTATTTCTCTTAAGTATTTAGGAGAAAATTTAGATATTCATTGTGGTGGGGTTGACAATATCTTTCCTCATCATACTAATGAGATAGCGCAGACTGAAAGCTATATAGGTCATAAATGGTGTAATTATTGGTTTCATCCAGAGCATTTAAATGATAAATCTGGTAAAATGAGTAAGTCAAAAGGGGAATTTTTAACTGTTTCACTTTTAGAAGAAAAAGGATATAATCCTATCGTATATAGATTGTTTTGTTTACAATCTCATTACCATAAACAATTAGTTTTTTCTTATGAGTCTTTAGATAGTGCGGTTAATACATATAACAAGCTTATAAATAAAATAAAATCTATAAAGAGCGATGATAGTAGTTTGAATGAGGATGAATTTAATAAGTATAAATCAAAATTTAAATATGAACTTGAAAATGATTTAAACACTTCAAATGCTTTAACTGTTCTTTATGACGTTATTAAATCTGATATTAATAATACTACTAAATTAGAGCTTATTAAAGATTTTGATAAGGTATTAAGTTTAAATTTATTAACCAGAGATGAAGTAGATAAAGATATTTTAGATTATATAAATAGTAAGATAGAAGAAAGAAAACAAGCTAAGAGTAATAAGGATTATGAGAGAGCTGATTTAATAAGAAAAGAGTTAGAAGATAAAGGAATTATTTTAAAAGATACAAGAGAAGGTACAATTTATGAAATAAGATAGTTTTCTATCTTTTTTTATTTGACAGTAATTTAAAAATTGGATATAATGAGGATGGTGATGGTATGAATGGTGTGTTCATAATAGATAAACCTAAAGGTATCACTAGTAGAGATGTGGTAAATAAAATATCAAAAGTAATTGGGACAAAAAAGGTAGGACATACAGGAACACTTGATCCACTTGCTACTGGAGTTCTTGTAGTATGTGTAGGGGTTGCTACTAAATTAGTAGATGAACTTACATCTATGGATAAGGAGTATATCGCAACCGTTACCTTAGGTATTAAGACTGATACTCTAGATATAGAAGGTAAAGTAGAAGAAGATATTTCTTCTATAAAAACTAAAGATGAAATAGTAAAATGTTTAAATAGTTTTAAGGGTATTTACTCACAAGAAGTACCAAAGTATTCAGCTATTAAAGTAAATGGTAGAAAATTATATGAATATGCAAGAGAAGGTATTGATATAGAATTACCCAAAAGAGATGTTAATATTAAAGAGATAGAACTTATGAATGATATTATTTATGACAATAATAAAACTATTTTTTCGTTTAGATGTTGTGTAAGTAAAGGTACATATATAAGATCGCTTATAAGAGATATTGCAACTAGTTTAAATACTTGTGGAATTATGACTGATTTAAGAAGAACTAGACAGGGCAATTTTAAAATAGAAGATTCTATAAGTTTAGATGATGTTAATGTGAATAATTTAATAGATATAAAGGATGTGCTTGATATAGATAAAATAGAACTTACATCTGATATTGAGAAAAAAGTACTTAATGGGTGCCCTTTAAATAATATTTATGGTAAAGATAAAATTTTATTTATATTAAATGGGACTCCTGTTGGTATTTATAAATTGGATTATGATAGTAATTTATTAAAACCATATAAAATGTTAAGAGGAGGGAATTTATGACATTAGTTATTATGGCTGCAGGAATGGGTAGTAGATTTGGAGGTCTCAAACAAATAGAACCTGTTGGACCTAATGGTGAATTCATAATAGATTATTCTATTTATGATGCAATTTTTGCTGGATTTGATAAAGTTGTATTTATTATTAAGGAAGAGAATTATGATATTTTTAAAGAAACTATAGGTTCTAGAATAGAAGGAAAAGTTAATGTAGAGTATGTTTTTCAAGATATTAAAAATATACCAGATGGAGTAGTTTTACCTTCTGATAGGGTTAAACCTTTAGGAACTGGACATGCAATATTAAGCTGTAAAGGCGTTGTTAATGAACCATTTGCTATTATAAATGCTGATGATTTCTATGGAAGGGATGCTTTTATTAAAGCTGCTGAATTTTTAAAGGAAAATACATCATGTTATGGTATGATAGGGTATGAGGTAGGAAATACTTTAACTTGCAATGGTGCTGTTAAAAGAGGTTATTGTAAACAAAATGATGGTTATTTGACTAGTATAATTGAGTCTAGTGTAATAAATGAAAATGGTAAAGTAAAGGTATCACCATTAGATGGAAGTGACGTTTTTTATGTTGAGCCATCTGATTTGGTATCTATGAATATGTTTATATTTAAACCAGATATGATTGATTATTTAGATAAACATTTTATTGATTTCTTTAAACGTAATGAATCAGATTTAACTAAATGTGAATATTTAATACCGGATGTAGTTTTTGAAAGAATAGAAAATGATAATTTAAAAGTTAAGGTAATAAGTACAAGTGCAGTATGGCATGGAATTACCTATAAAGAAGATAAACAAGAATTAGTAGATTGTATAAATAAAATGATTTGTGATGGAGAATATCCAAATAAATTATATTAAGGAGGGTTTTATGAAAAAAATAGTTGTTGCTTCTAATAATAAAAATAAGATTAAAGAATTTAAGGAAATATTAGATAATGTAGAACTTATTACATTAGAGGATATTGGTTTTACTGAAGATATTGAGGAAACTGGTACTACATTTTTAGAGAATGCATTAATTAAGGCTAGAGCTATTAGCAAGTATTTAAAATCTAAAGGACTTAGTTATGATGTTTTAGCAGATGATAGTGGAATTTGTTGTACAGCGCTTAATATGGAACCTGGGGTTTACAGTGCTAGATACTGTGTTTCACATGATTCTGAAGCTAATAGGAAAAAATTAATTGAAAATTTAAAAGATAAAGATAAAGAAGCTTTCTTTATGTGTCAAATAGTTTTATATCATATGGATGGCACATATGAAACGAGTGATGGTAAAACATATGGAAAAATTATTGATCATGAATTAGGTGATACTTCTTTTGCATATGATCCAATATTTTTGTCTGACGATTTAGGTAAAACTTTTGGAGAAGCAACTGATGAAGAAAAAAACAGTGTTTCACATAGGGGAAGAGCTCTTAGCAAAATAAAAAAGAAACTTTGATGTTTCTTTTTTTATATTTTTCTATATAAACCAATAGCTTTACCTAAAATAAATACATTATCAAATATAAAAGGCTCCATTGTATCGTTTTCAGGTTGTAATCTTATATGTCCATTTTCTTTATAAAATGTTTTTAGTGTAACTTCATTTTCTTCTGTCATTGCAACAACTATCTCACCATTTCTAGCAGTGTTTTTTCTTTCTACGATAACTATATCTCCATCTAATATTCCAGCATTAATCATAGATTCTCCACTTACAAGTAATGTAAACACTTCTTTGCTTTTTGGAATTAAGTAAGCAGGTAAAGAAAAATATTCATTGGGATTTTGAATAGCTTCTATTGGGTTTCCAGCAGTTATTTTTCCAAGTAGTGGAACTTCAACAACATTTTCATTTTGTGGTAAAAATTCATTTTCTACCATAAGTTCTATTGTTCTATTTCTATTACTACCTTTTTTTATATAACCTTTGTTTGCTAAACCATCAAGATGGGCTTGAACAGTAGCAGGTGATGAAACTCCGATTGCCTCTGCAATTTCTCTTACAGTAGGGGGATAACCATGTGATACAATATATGTTTTTATATATTTTAATGCATCTTCTTGTCTTTTTGTAAGTTTTTCCATATCTTACCTCCAAATTCTATATACATTTTAACACATACCTTTACATTTGTCAAACATTTGTTCAAATAAATTCACAAATTTAATTGACACGAACAAATATTCGTGATAAGATTAATACAGAAAGAAGGTAATAGATATGGAATTAGTTAAAAGCAAAGGAATGGTTATTTTTATGATTGTAGTATTAGGAATTACTATTATAAATTCTATAAATACTAAAAAATATAATGAGAGAAATAAAGATATAGAAAAATCTTATATATCTATGAATCTTAAATAACATTCCCATATGGGATTTTTTTATTGAATATTTTTTTAATTTACTCTTTTAATAATTGGTGTTATGTGATAAAATTATATTAGAACGAAGGTGAGTTATGGAAATATATGTACCTGATATGTATCAAAAAAATATATATACAATAGATTATGATATGCTACTTTCTAGAGGAATTAAATGTTTAATATTTGATTTAGACAACACATTAGTTACCATAACTGAAAGAATTCCAAGAGAAGAAACTAAGGTATTATTTAAAGATTTAAAGGAAAAAGGATTTAAAATATATTTGGCATCTAATAGTATAAAAGCTCGCGTTAAACCTTTTCATGAAGAATTAAAAATAGATTATTTATGTAGTGTTAGAAAACCTCATGTAGATAAAATAAATGAACTTATAACAAATTCTAAGTTTGGTTTAGATGAGATAGCTATGATAGGGGATTCTATGATGGATGATGTAGTATGTGGTAATACTATAGGTATTACTACAATTTTATTAGATCAAATAGATAAAAAAGAGTTCCCAGTTGCTAGATTTAAAAGACATAAAGAGAAAAAAATACAAAAAAAATTAAGAGATAAAGATTTATTCACTAAGGGTAGATATTATGTGTAGATGTACTGGGTGTGGAGTTAAACTTCAAAATATTGATAGAGATGTTTTAGGTTATACGTCAAATATTAATAATAATCTTTGTGAAAGATGTTTTAGAATCAATAACTACAATGAATATAAAACAGTTGTTAAAAGTAATCAAGATTTTATTAATATATTAGAGAATATTAATAAAACTAACGATTTGGTAGTTCTTGTTGTTGATTTGTTTAATATTAACAAAAATTTAGAAGAAATAAGCAAATATGTAAGTAATGATATTTTACTTGTTTTAACTAAAAGAGATATTTTACCTAAATCTTGTTATGATAAAAAATTATTGGAATATTTTAGTGATTATAATTTGAATATAATAGATTCTATTATAATTAGTAGTGTTAAAAATTATAATTTTGATTTGTTATATTCTAAAATATTAAATAATAAAAAAAGTAATAATGTATTTGTAGTAGGATTTACTAATGCTGGTAAGAGTACTATGATTAATAAGATAATTTATAATTATTCAAATTTGAATTCTTTTATTACTACTAGTAATCTTCCATCTACTACAATAGATTCTATAGAAATTAAAATAAATAATGATTTAACTATTATTGATACTCCAGGTCTTTTAGATAATGAGGATATAATTAATTTTGTAGATTCAAATACTGTAAAAAGAATAATACCTACTAAAGAGATTAAACCTATAACATATCAAATAAAAGGCAAACAAGTTATATCTATTGATGATTTGGTTAAAATAGAGGTGGAAGATAAAAATAGTTTAACTATTTATGTATCTCGTATGTTAAATATTAATAGATCATATAAAACTTTATTTAATGTATCAAATTTAGATAAGAAAGAAATAGATATAGATGATGATAATGATATAGTAATACAGGGGTTAGGTTTTATTAAATTTACTAATAAAGCACATGTTAATATATATGTAGTACCGGGTGTTAGAGTTTTTAAAAGAAAGAATTTAATTTAGGTGATAGTATGAAAAAAAATAAATTTATTATAGTATTATTTGTCATTTCTGTAGTTCTTGTATTATTGTTTCCTCAAATACATGATTTTATAGAAGATTTTAAGTTACCAAAAATGAATAACAATAAGGTTAAAGAGGAAGTAAAAAAGAAAGATGTAGATGAAGAGACTTTAAGTAATTTACACTATCCTTTAATGAGAAATGGTGTTTATAGTGCCACTACATATTATAGTTTAGATAAATTTACATATTCTGATATGTCTAATAATGATATTTTATATAATGCTTTTTTAGATATATATGAAGGTAATATGACTCCATATGAAGGAGTAACAAACTGTACAAATATCTCTAAACAATTTCAGGATGATTATATTAAACTTAGAATTAAAAATATAATAGGTAAAAGTGTTAATTATAATTTAGCTGATTTTATAGTAGAAGAGGGTAATGATTCTCCTTATATAGGTACATGGCAATATGATGCCATAAATAGTAGATTTATATATACTGGTTTATGTACTACAGGTAACACTAGTGTTAAGTATTATGATTTAACCGAATTTATAAAAGCTTCATATGATAATGATGATATAGTTGTTTATAATTATGTCGGATTTGCTAAAGTAATAGATAATATGTACTATATATATAGTGATGCTTCTATGCAAAATGAAATATCTACTGGCAATTTTATAAATGTAGAAGATTTAAATTCTAAATTTAAAAGTATAAATAAAAAGAGTAAGAAAGTATATAAATATACATTCAAAGATACTTTATGTAGTTATAATGAATATTGTTTATATGAGGGTAAATGGGTAAATGAATTTTAATACAGATGGATTTAATGAAAGAAGTAATTATATTCATAATCAAAACGATGCAAATAGACTAAAGATGGGCGTAAGTCATCATTACGATAATTCTTTAGCTAGAATGAGAATTGCTGAAAATAAACCTGATATAAAAACAGTTAATAGGACAACTAATATTACAAATCAAACAGAAATTGATAGAAGTAATTTTTTACTTAGAACTAGTAATATTAGAAATGCTGCAGGTCCTAGAAAGTTAAATAGTTCTATACAAAATACTTTAAATAAAAATAAATTTTAAGATTGATTATTCAATCTTTTTATTTTACACTTCAAATGTAAACTTAATTTTATTATATATTAAACTCTTGACAAGGTAACTTATGAATTTGTTATAATTATAGTACAAGAGAGTATATGGAGAGGATTATATGAATAATATTGTAAATGGTTTAGAAATAAGTGAAAGAATTTTGGATGAATTAAAGCAAAGTATAAAGGGTTGTATAATAAGGCCATCAGTTGCTGTAATACAGATAGGTTCAGATGAAGTAAGTAATAAATATGTTAAAGCAAAAGAAGATGCTTGTAATAAAATAGGAATATTTTTTAGATACTATCAATATGAAGATGGAACTCCAGAACTTACAATTATAAATAAAATAAAGGAATTAAATAATGATGATTATGTAAATGGTGTAATGGTACAATTACCAATACCTGAAAAATATAATGAAAAAAGATTATTTAATACTATAATAAATAGTAAGGATATAGATGGATTGACTGATATAAATATTGGAAGATTAATAAGTGGTAGAAAAACTATTGTTCCATGTACAGTTTTAGCTATAATGAAAATATTTGAGGAATATAATATTTCATTAAGTGGTAAAGATATAACTATAATAGGAAAAGGAAAATTAGTTGGAAGGCCTTTAATAAATGTATTATTAAAAGAAGGTGCTACAGTAACTGTTTGTCATTCTAGAACAGAAAGTTTAGAAAAACACACTAAAGGTGCTGATATTATAATAAGTGCAACAGGTGTTAAGAATTTACTTTTGGCTGATATGGTTAAAGATGGAGCAATTATTATTGATACAGGATGTACTATAGAAGATGGAAAAGTGTATGGTGATGCTGATTTTGATGCATTAAAGAAAAAAGCATCTTTAATAACACCTGCTATAGGTGGTGTAGGACCAATTACGGTTGCTATGTGTATGAGCAATATTATTATGTGTTATAATAATAGTAAAAAATGAACTTTAAATTAGTTCATTTTTTAATACATAATAATATAAAAACGACTTATCAAAAAGTCGTTTTAAATTTTTACTCGAATAGTTCGAGTTTACTATCAATTTGGTAGCGACGGGGAGATTCGAACTCTCGACACCATGGGTATGAACCATGTGCTCTAGCCAACTGAGCTACATCGCCATGACAACAATAAAATTATAACAAAAAAAAATACCTTTTGCAACCCTTTTTTATAAAAAAATGTTATAATTTATTTAGGTGGTTTGAAATGATTAGAATTAAAAATAACTTTGATTTGAAATCCACAGTTACTTGTGGTCAAATATTTAGATATAAAGAATCTGAAAAAGGTTATGTAATTATAATAAAAGATAGAGTTATAAAACTTGAAATAGATGGAGAATACATTAATATAACTTCAAATAAAGATGATAATCTTCTTGAAATTGTTAATGATTATTTTGATTTAAATAGAAATTACACAGAAATAGAGAATAATATAATTAATTTAGATAAAAAAATAGAGTCTGCAGTTAAATTTAGTAATGGTCTTAGAATGATTCATCAAGATCCTTTTGAAACAATTATATCATATATTATTTCTCAAAATAATCGTGTACCTAGTATAGCTAATAGTCTTAATTTAATAGCGCACAAATATGGAGATAGGGTTATTTTTGAAGGTAATGAATATTATTTGTTTCCTAGTTATGAAAGATTAAAAAATGTAAGTATGATGGATTATAGAATGTGTAAGGTAGGATTTAGGGATAAATATGTATATGAAGCAGTACAAAATATAAATAATGGTAGATTTGATATTAATAGCATATATAATCTATCAAGTGAAGATTCCCTTAATTATTTGATTAGTTTTAAAGGGATAGGGAATAAAGTTGCTTCTTGTATTCTTTTGTTTGCTTATCAAAAATTTGATGTATATCCTATAGATACTTGGGTTAAAAAATTTATGTTGGATGATTATAATATTGAAGGTGAAAAAAATATAAGAGAGTTTACTAAAAATACTTATAAAGAATATAGTGGGTTAGCTATACAATATATGTTTAATTATAAAAGAAATAAAAAATAAAGTTTAGAATTTTTTAAACTTTATTTTTTTATTTGTATCCATTAATTTGTCTATTATCAAGTCTTCATCGTATGTTTTTATTTGATTTCTGTTATACATAAGCAGATCAAATGTGTTATAAACGATTTTATTAATTTCTTTATTCTTTAAATCAAATTTATAAGGCTCAATTTGATATGCAGTATTTATATAAATAATATGTATTTTACTTAATATGGCAAGTGTGTATAAATTGAATAAATAATAATCAAATTTTTCATCAAATTTATCTATTTTTGATAAATAATCTCTTAAAAACATGTTTCTAGTATCAATTTTTAGGTTATCAACTGCAAAATTGTCGTAGTCTATAAAAGTTATATTTTTTTCTTTGTCAACCAATATATTTCCTGGAATATCCGCACATATTATATTTAGTTTATGCAACTCTTTTAATTTATTAGCTATTTCTTTTAAAATTAATTTAGAATTTCTTTTGTTGAAAGAAAGAGTAGAAAATGTATCACCATTTATATATGGCATCGTGTAGCCTATAATTTTATCTCTATATTTAATTATGTTTTCAGCTTTTACAACATAATTAGCATTCGCTAGTTTTTCATTTAAAATAGTTATTTTCTTAACTTTATTATCTATTTCATCATCTGTAAATTTTTTTTCTTTAAATAGCTTGAATACTTTTTTGTTTTCATTTTCAGTAAATGGATGGACTGTTGATTCTGCAGTTTTACATTCAAATGTTCTTTTTGTCATATATTTAAATTGAGAGTCATTAATTGTCAAAATTTTTAACATACAGTCACCTCCACATAGATAAGTATTATACATTATAATAAAAAAATAATCAAATATTTACAAATGTAAAAAAATTTGTTATAATCAGTACATAAAGGCGATGAAGAAGAGTAGTATAATAATTTTATTTTTTAGAGAGTTAACGGTAGGTGTAAGTTAATAAATATATTATTAGAAGAAACTTTGGAGCTTCAATAGAGACGTATAATGAGAAGCACGTTAAGCTTAAAAGATGTAGAAATACATGAAAATAGGGTGGTACCACGATATAGATTCGTCCTTATGTTAGGATTAATCTATTTTTTTATGAAAGGAAGAGTTTATGACTAATAAAGATTTAGCTAATGTAATATTTCCAAATATTACAAAAACAATTGAAGATTATGAAAATATTTATCCAGAAAGAAATTTAGATGAGAACGCATGTGTTACTAGATATGCTCCATCACCAACGGGTTTTATGCATATAGGAAACCTTATGTCTGCTTTGATAGACTATGTAATTGCTAAACAATCGAATGGAGTATTCTTTTTAAGAAATGAGGATACAGATAAAAAAAGAGAAGTAGATGGTGCAGTAGAACTTATTATGAATACTTTAAATCATTATGGTATGAGCCCAGATGAATATGAATTTGAAGGTAAAATAGTAGGTAATTATGGTCCTTATATTCAAAGTGAAAGAAAAGAAATATATCAAACTTTTATGAAACATTTAATTGAAATAGGAAGAGCATATCCTTGTTTTTGTACATCAGAGGAACTTGCTGAAATGAGAGAAAATCAAGAGATTTCAAAGATTCGTCCAGGATATCATGGAAAGTTTGCTAGATGTTCTAGATTAAGTATAGAAGATGCTATTAATAAAATAAATAACGGAGAAAAGTTTGTTTTAAGATTTAGAAGTAATGGTAATTTTGAAAATAAATTTGAATTTGATGATTTAAGACAAGGAAAACTATTTTTAAATGAAAATGATATAGATGAAGTAATTATGAAAAGTGAGAATATGCTTCCTACTTATCATTTCGCACATGTAGTAGATGATCACTTGATGCATACAACTCATGTAGTAAGAGGAGAAGAGTGGTTACCTAGTGCACCTAAGCATATTCAAATGTTTGAAGCCTTTGGATTTACAGCTCCAAAGTATATACATACTCCTTTAATTATGAAGAAGGAAGGAGATTCTTTAAGAAAAATAAGTAAAAGAAAAGATCCAGAAGCATTGATGACTTATTATGATGAACTAGGTTATCCTACACTTGCAGTTATAGAATCATTAATGACTATAATAAATTCTAATTATGAAGAATGGCATACAGCAAACCCAGATAAAAAATTTACTGATTTTTGTTTTAGTGCAGATAAAATGAGTACGAGTGGTGCTTTATATGATTTAATGAAATTAGATGATATATCTAAAAATATGATATCTAAAATGACAAAAGAAGAATTATATGAAAAATCACTTGATTGGGCTAAAACTTATTCTAAATCATTGGAAGAATTAATAAATAGAGATCCAGATTACTATAAAGAAATTATTAATATAGAAAGACAACAAGAAAAACCAAGAAAGGATATTGCTAAATATTCTGATATAGAAAATTTAATTTGGTATATGTATGATGATGTATTTTATTCTAAAGAAAAGGAATATGAATGGAAAAATATAACTGATAAAAGTGAAATAAGTGTTATTTTAGATACATATTTAGATAAGTATTTTACTCTTGATAAGGCTATTTGGTTTAATAATATTAAACTTATGTGCGATGAACTTGGATATGCTTCTAATATGAAAGAATATAAGAAAAATCCAGAGAATTTTAAAGGTAATGTTGCTGATGTATCTACAGTACTTAGAGTTGCTTTAACTAGTAAATCTATGACTCCAGATTTATATGAAATTATGAATATATTAGGATTAGAAAGGATTAAGGAAAGATACTCAAAAATAAAAGAAGGATAATTCTATTTATACCTTCTTTTTTCATAGTCGAATGTTATTTCATCTAATATATATACTTTAAATTTTTTTAAACATTCAAAATTTTTAGAATTTTTAATTAAAATTCTATTTCTATACTTATCGTTAAAATTGTTTTGTAAATTATATTCAAAAAATAGAGTTATAACATCAAAAAATATTTCTTCATCAAAATCAAGTAAATGAATAAGCCTATCAATATCGAGATTTTCTAGGTGTACTATCATATCTTTCTCATATATTCCTATACATTTATTTTTTAATTGTTCTGTTTTTATATATTCAAATGCGTCTTGTAATAGTATTAAATATATTATTTTTTTATACTTGCTAGATTTTATGTCATCTATCAATCTTGAAATAACTTTTTCTTCAAAGTCTATTTTCTGCTCTTCAATAAATTCATCAATATTATCTTCAAATTCATTTATATCAATATCATCAAATTCATCTTCGATTTCTGGCTCATCTTCGGTATCAGGCATGTATTCTTGTTTGTATGTATAATATGTATCTATTATTTTTTTCCTTAAAATCTCATTAATTGTTGTAAACTTCATAAAACCACCTGCACTTAATATAATTAAATCATTAAATAATATAATTGTCAATATTATAAGTTTTTTATCAAAAAATATTGTGTGTAGGTAAATAATATGTTATAATTAATTTGTTCTTTTAAGGCCCGTTGGTGAAGTGGCTTAACACATAGCCCTCTCAAGGCTACATTCAAGGGTTCGAACCCCTTACGGGTCACCAATATATATATTAATCAAGCAATTTGATTTTGATTGAGGTTAATAAAATTAACCTTTTTTTTGTAAAAATATAAATAAATATGAATAATGAGTAGTATAATATCTGGAAATTTTAAAATAAATTAATCACTAAAAAGTGGTTTTTTTGTACAAAAAAATGTATATAAAAAGTGGTTATGTGGTAAAAATATTACAATAAATTTGACAAAGTACTTCATATTTGCTATAATCGACAATGTGCCTAAAAAATAAGAAGGCATAAAAATAGAAGTATAGGAGAATTTTTGTGAAAAATTTATTTAGAAAATTTCTAGTGTTACCTATAGTAACTACAATATTTCTACTTGGTATAAATAAAATAGAAGCATTAGAAATCAAAAAAATGGATAAATCATTTAAAATTTATCAAATAAAAGAAAAAGAACAAGTAGTAGAAAGCACCAATGTATTTGAAATATATCATAGTGAGATGTTAAAAGATGTACTTGGTGAAATAGAGGAGGAAGAGCCAGAACCCGAAGAGGTAGAGGAAATAGATTTAACTTTTCAAGAAAGTGTTGTTAATTTTGCTTTACAGTTTGTTGGAAATCCATATGTTATGGGTGGAACAAGTTTAACTAATGGAGCTGATTGTTCTGGATTTGTACAATCTGTATTTGCAAATTTTGGTATAAGTCTTCCAAGAACTACATATGGTCAGTCAGTATCAGGTGATAGTGTAGATATAGAAGATATTAGAATAGGTGATATAATATCTTATGGTTATGATGGATATGTTACACATTCAGCACTATATATTGGTAATGGAACTATTGTACATGCTAGCATACCTGAGTTAGGTATTAGAACGGATACCATGTATCTTACAACTCCAATAGTAGCAATCAGAAGAGTAATGTAAAAAAATATACAAAAAAATGTTGTAAAAGCCATATAATGTGTTATAATATATGTGGCTTTTTAATTTACACACCTTATGGATTTATATGTCTAGTGCCAAATTGGTGATGTATAAAGTTGATATAGGTGGAAGATATAACGAAAGGGAGGAATATATATGACAGTTGTGTCAATGAATTATTTATTAGAAGCTGGTGTTCATTTTGGTCATCAAACTAAAAGATGGAATCCAAAAATGAAAGAATACATTTTTACTTCAAGAGATGATATTTATATTATCGATTTACAAAAAACTGCAAAGAAAATAGAGGAAGCTTATAACGCTTTATCAGAAATTGCACGTAATGGTGGTAAAACTATTTTTGTAGGAACTAGAAAACAAGCTCAAGAAGCTACTAAAGAAGAAGCTATCAAGAGTGATTCTTTCTATGTTACTGAAAGATGGTTAGGTGGAACACTTACAAATTTTAGAACTATTAGAAATAGAGTTAAGAGATTAGAAACTATTGAAAAAATGGAAGCAGATGGAACTTTTGATTTACTTCCAAAGAAAGAAGTTATTGGTTTAAAGAAAGAATATGCTAAATTAGATAAATTATTATGTGGTATTCGTGGAATGGATAAACTTCCACAAGCTATGTTTATAGTAGATCCTTCTAAAGAAGAGATTGCTATTCGTGAAGCTAGAAAATTAAATATCCCTGTATTTGGTATTGTAGATACTAACTGTGATCCAGATATGGTTGATTATGTAATTCCTGCTAATGATGATGCTATTCGTGCTGTTAAATTAATAATTGGTGTTATGAATAATGCAATACTTGAAGCTAATGGTGGAAAAATTACAGATTATGTAAGTGGAAAAACTGAAGAAAATGGTTCTGATATTATGAAAAGAGCTGTTGAATCAGTAAAAAGAAAAGAAGATAGAAAACCTCAAGATAGACCATTCGATAGAAAAAGAAAACAATTTGATAAGAAAAAATCATCAAATAAAGAAGTAAAAGTAGAAGAGACTAAAGAAAATAAATCTGAAGAAAAAGTAGAAGTTAAAGAAGCTAAAGCTGTTAAAGAAAAAGCCGTAGAAAAAGAAGATTTATCTACTAAAACAGTTGCTGAATTAAGAGAACTTGCAAAAACTAAAGATGTTAAAGGTTATTCTACAATGAAGAAAGCTGAATTGTTAGAAGCTTTAAAATAGACTGTAAAAGATGATTTTTAATCGTCTTTTATTTATAAAAGGAGGATATTATGATTACTGCTAGTATGGTAAAAGAATTAAGAGAAAAAACAGGAGCTGGGATGCTTGATTGTAAAAAAGCACTTGAGGCAAACAATGGAAATATTGATGCTTCAATAGATTGGTTAAGAGAAAAAGGAATATCAAAAGCAGCTAAAAAAGCTGATCGTATAGCTGCTGAGGGTGTAGCTGCAATACTTACTAAAGGAAATAAAGCAGTTATAATAGAAGTAAATTCTGAAACTGATTTCGTTGCTAAAAATGAAAAGTTTATGGATATGGTAAATGAAATTTTAAATGTTATAATTGATTCAGATGTAACTACATTAGAAGAAGCTTTAAAACTTTCAACTAGTGAAGGTACAGTAGAGGAATTAATTACTGCTAGAACTGCTACAATAGGAGAAAAATTATCTTTTAGAAGAATGGAAGTAGTTACAAAGAAAGATTCTGAAGTATTTGGTGATTACATTCATATGGGTGGAAGAATTGCAGTACTTACTGTAATAGATGGAGCAAATGAAGAAGTAGCTAAAGATGTAGCTATGCATGCTGCTGCTATGAAACCTTTATATGTTAAATCAAGTGAAGTTCCAACAGAAGTTCTTGATAAAGAAAAAGAAATTATGAAAGAACAATTATTAAATGAAGGTAAACCTGCTGAAAGAATAGAAGGTATACTTGTTGGAAAAGTAAAAAAATATTATGAAGAAGTATGTTTAGAAAATCAAATATTTGTAAAGGCTGAAAACAAAGAGACAGTTGCCGAATTTGTTAAAAACAATGGTGGTGTTATAACTGGTATGATTCGTTTTGAAGTAGGCGAAGGAATGCAAAAAAGAGAAGAAAATTTTGCTGAAGAAGTAGCTAAACAAATGCAAGGGAAATAATCCTTGCTTTTTATTTGTATAAAAAAAGTTTTAATCTTTTTTGATTAGAACTTTATCTTTTAATGAAAGGTGAATTGCTACTTTTTCTAATTCTGGTATAAAATTTAATTCATTCCCATCTAAATAAAATTTATAAATTATATTCGAATTATATTCTTTACTTATTATTCTTTTATCATTTAGTATATAATCAACTAATTTAATTTGATCATAAGCAAATTCTAATTCTACTAAATAACCAAAGGTAAGTGAAATAATTTCAGTTAAATTTAATGCATTAGTAATTGAATTAGAGTAAGCTCTAACAAGTCCTCCAGCGCCTAATTTAATACCTCCAAAATATCTTATTACTATTGCAAGAATATTATCTAAATTATTTTTTTTAAGTACATTTAGAATTGGCATTCCAGCAGTACCACTTGGTTCACCATTATCAGAACATTTTTCTTTTCCATTTAAAATGTATGCAAAACATACGTGAGTAGCATCTTTGTATTCTTTTGAAACTTCATTTAAAATGTTATCTATTTCATTTAAAGAGTTAATAAAATATAATTTAGTTATAAATTTTGATTTATTGATTATTGTAGTATTTTCTATATTATTTTTTATTGATTTCATAAATTACCTCAAATTATTTAATATTACTTATGTGAATAGTATAACTACTATTACCACGATATTTACACTCCTCATCAAAATCATCATCTGAATCATAAGTAAATACTGTAAGTGTTATAGGGGACGTTATAAAATCACTGTCCACTAAATATATTTTAATTGATGAGAATATAGTGTTTTCATTCTCTTCATTTGGTTCAACATGTGAATACCAAGTATTATCAGGTTGATTAACATCGTCATATAAATATATAAACATATAGGGATCAAAAACATAAGTGTTATTTGAATCTAAAATAGTTTTTTCCTGTAATTTCCCATCTGCTTCAAATGAAATGTAAAAACCTGTTTTATATTTTTCTATATTGCTATAAGTATCATAATATTTTTTCCAATTAATTTTAGTAGAATTATAATCTATTATTTCTTCATTTGTATATAATATGTTAAAGACAGCTAAATCTGTTTTTGGAATAAAACTTGTCTCATAATCTTTTACAAGTTTATTTCCATCATATATACCTATTTTAATAGGATTATCATCAATATACTCTTGTATTGGTGTGGTATCCTCCTTTATAGTATTTTTTTCAATATCATTACTTGAATCTTTATTACATCCACATATAAATATAAGAATAGTTAAAATAATTATAATTTTTTTCATTCTATCACCTAAAACTATTATATAACAAATTTCTTTAATTTGTATATATTTTAATTATTAATAAAACTAAAATTGTAATATTGACTACAAATATAAAATAATGTATACTTAAGGTAATAAAAATAAGGAGGATAATATGAAAAGAAAAGGTTTTACTTTAATAGAATTATTAGCAGTCATAGTAATACTAGCTATAATCGCACTTATAGCTACACCAATAGTATTGGATATAATAAAAGATACAAAGGAGTCAAGCTTACTTAGAAGTGCAGAATTTTATATAAGTGCAGTAGAAAACTCAGTAGCAAAAG
>OLHG01000849.1_pt1 | contig 20673 bp, 13 predicted proteins | sample 1605971 | NCBI WGS metagenome assembly OLHG01 (sample SAMN03283289) | human gut metagenome | biome: human-associated habitat; material: feces | host: Homo sapiens | place: Peru | collected 2012 | reverse complement strand
CCCGCCGTGATAGCAGCTGATTTTCTTGCAGTGCCAGTCATAAAACCAGCCCTTGGTGCCGCAATAGGGGCAGCCGGGGTACTCTGCGGTCTGGGGCAAACAGCTTTTGATATTCATACTCGTGTACCCCTCCCGGCCTGCCCGGGCCTCGTCAATGGGGAACGCCCAGGTTTCGTACCATTCCCCATCCTCCATCTGCTGCACACGGATGCCGAAGGTCTTTCCGGTCTGTCCGCATTTTTGCAGGATGACCATTGCATTCATTGGCTCATTCCTCCTCTTTTTCTTCTGCTTTCTGTGCCTGTGGCTCCCAACCGTCAGGAGCGAGGTAGGCCATCAGCAAAGTGGTATCGTCTCCGCAGCCCAAACGACTGGTTTCCGAGAGCCATTCCGGCAGATTCTCCTCCACCGCGTCAGGGCCATAGGTCTTTAAGGCTTCAAAATACTGTGCGCAGGTCTGCCTGAAAGCCTCGTCATCCGCATAGCTGTTGGACAGCCCATCGGTAGACAGCAGGAAAGCGCAGGGCAAATGCTGCTCCCAGGACTGAAAATGCACCGTGGAAGCCGCCGTGTCAGGGCCATAGGTCTTTAAGTCTTCAAAATGCTGCTCCCAGGGCTGAAAACGCACCGTGGAAACCGCCTTTTTCCAGGCCTCCCGGGAACACAGGGAATGGGACTCCACCCCTAAGAGCTTGTCCGCCACCACCACCGGCTGTACGCCCCCATCGTCGGCATAGGTAATGTCCCCATCTCCGATTTGAAAGGCAAATACAAACGTCGGCGCAATCAGCAGTCCCAGCAGCGTGGTGCCGTACAGGCGGTAGAGGGCGTTCAGGTCCTCCTCCCCTGTCTGGGTCATGGGCATGGGCAGGCCTACTTTCAGGTGGTAGGCCTGTACATCCTCTTTCCAGGCCCGCTCCACCGTCTGGGCAAATTTCAGGCTGCCCTGGTGGTTGAGGTAGTCGGATAATAGGTCCCCGGCGTTTTGGAAGCCAGAGTGGAGTTCTTCGATGAGTTTGCAAAAGGTGTTCACCGCCAGCTCCGCACCCGTGCCGCTATAGGGGCAGGAACGGCTTCCGTGACCGTCCGCCACAGACAATACCAGGCTTCCATCCTCCAATTCCCGGGACAACTTTCGATCCTGGCATTCCAGATTTCGCTGAATGTGGGTATAGCCCTGAATGGACTCCCCAATAATTCGTTGCATCATATGGGTTCTCCCATGGCAGCGGTGTGCTTACCACACATCTTCCGCGTTCACGTCATCCAAATCCGGCAGGGTGATGTTGCCGTCCAGCATACGGGGTTCCTGGGTTTCCTGGGAGGACTGCTCCGTCTCCTGCACATCCCCCACCTCCATAGGATTGCTGGTGGGGTTGGAAACGGCACTGGCAACGGTGGAAGCCCACTTGATGAAATGGGTCAGCACTTCCGGGTTGCCCGCATCCAGAACGGCCTCCGGGTTGCCGGTGAAAGCCTCCAACACGCTCCGCTCCGCATCCTTGCCGATGGCAATGGCCACCTTTACGGCTTTCTTGCCCCAGGGCATTTTCAGCAGCTTTTCCAGGGGCCGCTTCCAGTCATCCGTGGGGTAGCCATCGGTCAGCAGAACGATCACCGGGGGCAAAGCCCGGTCGGGCATCGGGGGCATGGAAAGTTGTCCGGCCAGCAGTTCAAAGGCCTTGCCCATATCGGTAATGCCGTTGGCCTCCACATCCTCCCAGGCAAACTCCTCAATAGGCACCGGCTCTGCCGTGACCCAGGATGCGCCGCTGGCGAATTTCAGCGTGTGGATGTACAGCTGGGCATTGGGGTTCCCCGCCGCCTCCTCCCGCATGGGTTCGATGCACTCCTGGATGGCGTGGTTCACCGCGCCGATCCTGTCACCGGCCATGGAGCTGGAGCAGTCCACCATCCAGAAAAAATGCAGCGGGCGATTGGCCAAAGCTCCTCCCGGAATTTTCAGTTTGTCAGCCATTTGTTATTCCTCCAAGTTATTATTATTTGAATTCGCCTTTTTTAGAGCCAAAATCAATGCCCGCTCCCCGGACAATGGCAGCACTTCTGCCGGGGGCAATGGGCAGCTGGGTGCCATCGGTTTTGAGGTAGGTCCAGTTCTCCTGGCTGTCGTTTCGCAGACCCAAAAGGGCGGGATTTTTGGGGTTCCGAACTACCGTACCCACCACGGTGTGCATGTCGTAATCTCCGGAAATCTGGTGGCGGTAAAGCCGGGCATCGGGCTGGATCAGCAGTCTTCTTCTGCCGATTTGCAGCACCCCGGCCATGGCCACGGGGACTTTGCAATTCCAGCACCAATGGCCTTTTTCGGCCTTTGCGGTGTCGTAAAAAACCTCTGCCCCGCACTTGGGGCAATGGCGAATGCCGCTCATCATATTGGCCGCCAAGTCCATCCAGCGTTTCTCCGTCACCCGCAGCTTTGGCTCAACCAGCCCGGTGGTAAAGCTCTCGGTAAACAAATCCTTGAGGTCCTGGGGATAGACCTTCCAATAGGCAATGGCGTTGCCATGAACCGCCGGGTCCGGGCGGTTGCTGTCGTCCGCAGGGTCATAGATAAACACCGGATGGGTGCCATAGAGCATTTCCTGGGCGGGGATGTCCCAGCATTTGATATTGGACTCCCGCTTGCCCAGCAGCGGATGGGCAATGCAGAACAGGTGGAACAGCAGCACCGCCAGGGAAAACTGGTCCGTATGCCGGGAGGGCTTGGCATCCCCCCGAATGATCTCCGGGGCCATAAAGCCATAAGTGCCTTTCACCAGCCCCGGCATGTCCTCGGGGGCCACATTGTCGTTGTCGCAAATCAGCACATCCCCGGTGTCCGGGTCAAAGAACAGGTTGTTGTAGTTGATGTCCCGGTAGCAGTTGCCGGAGGCGTGGAGCTTTTGGTAGGCTCCGGCCAGGTTATAGGCGATGCGGCAGCGGGTATAGAGGGACATCTCCACCCGGCATTTCAGCAAATCCACCAGGCCCTTGTAGTTTTTCTGCCGCAGGGGCATGATGTAGCCAAAGGTCTTTCCCTCCGGGGCAAAAATCAGGTCCTCCGGCCACAAAAAGGCCTTGTCCGGTGCGCCCATTTCTACCAGCCGTTTCAGAATTTCCAGCTGCTGGGGCAGGGCGGTTTGGGGAAAGTACCATTTGAGGGCCATCTTCGTTCCCTCGGTCTCCACCTCGTAAACCTCCCCCTGTCCCCCGGCCCCCAGCAGGGCCAGGACCTTATAGGGAATCTGCGCCTGGGAGACCAGAACAGTCCCCGGCTGTAATTGTCCGTTCATTGTTTTTCTCTCCTTCTTTCTACTCCCATATAGAGCCGTCAGTTTTTGTATATTTAAACAGTCTGACAAGCCAGACTATAGTGTATAGCCAACAAGCGATAACGCTTATAACAGCAGATGTTGACGATGTATCCGCTATCAGCAACGGAGGTGGGCATAAAGGTTCTAAAACCCAAACTATGCCACAAACAACACCTAATACTCCACAAACCGAATAAGGCAAGAAAGAGTCCACGATTCGGGAAAGCTCCCCGGGAAGCATGAAGTAGACCTTTGCTCCAACATCCAACAGATAAATCACGTCCAGCAGATAAAAGATCCACATTGGGGTCGAAAACCCCTCTGTGATCATGACCTGTACCAACCGAATCGTACAGGCGATCACGCCATAGGCACCGACTGCAAACATCAACCGTGCAAAGCCGGACATTTTTCCAAAGAGGCTCAGCAGTCCCTTTATTCGTTGCCCTCGTGGCTGCTTTTCCGATGGCTTTTTCGCCGGTTTCTCGTTCTTCTCCTGCCCAGCCATGGCCGGGGCCTGTGTACCCAGGGGCTTTTTCGCCGGCTTCTCGTTCTGCCCCTGCCCATCCATGGTCGGGGCCTGTGTACCCAGGGGCTTTATTACCGGCTTCTCTTTCTTCTCCTGCCCAGCCATGGCCGGGGCCTGTGTGCCCAGGGCCGTTTTCCAGAAAGTGCTGCTGATTTCCAGGGCAAGTTCCTGCTGCATACCGTAGGTATCCGTCATTTCTCCGACCAGGCGGCGGTATTCCAGCTGCTGTTTCCGAGGGGCTTCGTCCCGGAGGGCCAGAATGCGGGTGTTTCCTCCGCATTTCAGAAAAATATCCAATTGATTTTTCTGCGCCCGGAGCTGTCCGCCGGAAAAATCCGCAAACAAACCGGAAAGCCGCCGCCCGTCCGCAAAGGCATCCGGATATGCTTCATAAATCTCCTTTAAGACCGACTCTGTGCTTTTCTTGTTGAACACACCGCTCTCCTCCTGTCCCCCGGCCCCAGTAGGGCCAGGACCTTGTAAAGAATCCGCACCCGGAAGACCGGAACAGTCCCCCGGCTGTCATTGTCCGTTCATTGCTTTTCTCTTCTTCTTTCTACTGCCACATAGGGACGTTCTTTTTTGTAGATTTCCAAAATCTGACAAGCCAAACTATATTGTATCCCCAACAGGCGAAAACACCTATCGGAGGTTCACCCGTTAGAAACAGAAGATATAGCCACCCAAATAGATCATTAAAATAAACAAAATATAAGCATAACTTAGAATATATGACTGATTTCTCTATCCGGGAAAGGTCCCTGGGCAGCATGTAGAATACCTTTGCTCCAACATCCAACAGATAACCCCCGTTTATCAGACAAAGGACCCACATATAATCTGCAAACTCCTCTGTGATCATGACCTGTACCAACCGAATCGTACAGGCGACCACGCCATAGGCACCAACTGCAAACATCAACCGTGCAAAGCCGGACATTTTCCCAAAGAGCCTCAGCAGTCCCTTTAGTCGTTGCCCTCGTGGCCGCTTTTCAGAGGGCTTTTTCACTGGCTTCTCGTTCTTCTCCTGCCCAGCCATGGCCGGGGCCTGTGTACCCAGTGCCGTTTTCCAGAAAGTGCTGCTGATTTCCAGGGCAAGTTCCTGCTGCATACCGTAGGTATCCGTCATTTCTCCGACCAGGCGGCGGTATTCCAGCTGCTGTTTCCGAGGGGCTTCGTCCCGGAGGGCCAGAATGCGGGTGTTTCCTCCGCATTTCAGAAAAATATCCAATTGATTTTTCTGCGCCCGGAGCTGTCCGCCGGAAAAATCCGCAAACAAACCGGAAAGCCGCCGCCCGTCCGCAAAGGCATCCGGGTATGCTTCATAAATCTCCTGTAAGACCGTCTCCATGCTTTTCTTTTTGAACACGCCGCTCTCCTCCTGTCCCCCGGCCCCTACAAAGGACGGGGCATCATCTTATAGCTATTATAGCACAGAGGTCCGCTCCCATCATCTGCCAAATATGGCGTTATAGGGTCAACTATGGCTGTTCGCTGCTAAAAACGACATTTTTTCCTGGGCGCACCTTGCTTTCCCGGCGGTGTCATGTATAATAAACATATAGAACAACTCCGGGAGGTAAGCAATGTTTCCTCTGATTTTTCTCTGCAATTGCCTGGGTATCTTGGTGGGCAATCTGCTTTTGTTTTATACATCCGCCCGACTGGTGGAGCCGAAGCGGCCCCGGCTGTATGTTTGGGCGGCAAGCTTTCTGGGCCTTGCCATCTGGACCCTCAATAACTATTTGCTTCCGAACCCTTCCCCTTTGCTGGATGCCTTTACGGTGGTGTTTGCGGTGGTGAGCAGCTTCTGTGTCAGCCCCCGGGGGCAGAAATGGCAGGGTGCCGTGGCCACCCTGGGACTGGCGGTGCTGACCATTGCCATTATGTTTGTGGTCAGTCTGGTCGCCTTTCCCGTGGCCGAAAAGCTACAGATCCCCGCCCAGGTGCTGACAGACACAAAGGGATCCTTTGGCAATGCCATGATGTCTTTCCTGTGTCAGCCCATCTTTGCGCTGGTTTGCTTTTTCTATTACCGTCTGGTGAAAAACCGCCTTCCCCGGATGCGTCTTTCCCCTACGCTGCTGTTCCTCCTGCTGATCCCCATCAGCCAGGGGTTGCTGATGAATATTATCAACCGATTCCTATCCTATGGCATCTGCATCGGCGGCATCCGCCAACTCTACGGTCTGGCCGTCCTGCTGTCCGTTGCCGCAGACGTGGGCTTTGCTTTCGGAATGTGGAAAATCCAGCAGATTGAGGAGCTGCGCCAGCAAGTGCGTAGAGCCAACGAGCAGCTGGAGGTGCAGATGGGGTACTATCGGCAGCTCCAGGAGAGCATTCTCACCGTGAACCAGATCCGTCACGACTTGAATAACCAGCTCCAGGCGGCCTACCACCTGATGGATTCCGGACAGACCGAGCTTGCCCGGCAGCAGCTAAACCAGCTACAGCGTGATGTGGGGCCCCGGGTAGGTCCCCGGTTCACCAGCAATCTGTTGGTGGATGCGGTACTCTCTGACAAGGCCAGGCTTTGCCGGGAGGCGGGCATTGCACTGACCATCAGCACGGAGGTGCCCGCCGAGTTGCCGATAGAAAACACTCACCTGTGCAGTATTTTCTCCAATCTGTTGGACAACAGCATCCAGGGCGTTCTGAACAGCGATGGGGCGCAGAAGATCATCGAGCTGCAAGCATCGGTCCGCGGGAACTGCCTGATGATCCGCTGCGCCAACCCCGCAAAAAAGCCCCTTCGGAATCAAAGGCATGACCCCCTGCGAACCCACGGCCTAGGCCTGGGTATTCTCAATACCATTGCCTCCAAATACAACGGCACCCTGAACACCGAATATCGGGATGGCAGTTTCCGCACCGATCTGTGTATACCGTTGCCAGAAAAGACGGAAGGAGAAATGGCCCATGTCCAATAAGCCCCAGCAATGGCATGTTTTTCTGTGTGATGATGAGCCACTGGTTCTGGACCGTCTCCGGGAACTGTGTCAGCAAACCCTGCTGCCCCAGTTCAGTGCCGTGTTCCACTGCGCCGCCGGACCGGATGCCCTGCCAGACCCAGAAATCCCACTCCACATTGCGGTGCTGGACGTTGAATTGAAGCAGGACAGCGGTATCTCTCTGGCCCGAACCATCCAGGGAAACTGGCCCGATTGCCAGATCATTTTTGTCAGCGGCTACCCCCGGTATGTCAGCGATGTTTACGATGTTCCCCACCTGGGTATGGTTCTCAAGGAGCAGCTGGAAACCCGGCTCCCCAAATTTCTCCTCCGGGCCGCTGCCAACCTCGGCAGTACCCAGGAGCAGACCCTGACCGTTCTGTCCAACAGAGTTCCCCTGGAAATCCTGCTCTCCTCTATCCTCTATCTGGAGCGGAAGGACCATATCACCTCCATCCATCTTTTCTCCGGCCACACCATCCGCACCCGGCAGAAGCTCAGCGAAATTCTGGCCCAGCCGGAAACGGATACCCTATGCCGGTGCCATGTGAGCTATGCGGTGAATCTGCGCCATGTAAAAGCCCATAACGTCCGCAGATTCTGCCTCGTCAACAACGAACAAATTCCCATCAGTCGCATCTATGCCCAAACCGCCCGCACCGCCTACTACGCATACCTGCAAAGAACCTATCACGATGTTTTTTAGAACCGTTGGTTACGCCGTCACCTCATATTTTTTCGGAAATTTCAATAAATTTTTCCTTTGGCTCTTGTAAATTCCGCCGAATTAGCGTATACTTAATCTATATTTTCAGCGAGAGAGAGGGTTTTATTCCTATGGATCTGATTTCTGTCAGAGAGCTGTTCAAAAACACAGATGCCTATGCCGGTAAAGAAGTGACTGTAGGCGGCTGGGTCCGGTCTGTTCGGGCCAGCAAGCAGTTTGGCTTTATCGTGCTGAATGACGGCACTTTCTTCACCCCTGTGCAGGTGGTGTATCACGACACCCTGGATAATTTCCAAGAGATTTCTAAGGTCAATGTGGGCGCTGCCCTGGTCGTCAAGGGCGAAGTGCTGCTGACTCCCGATGCCAAGCAGCCCTTCGAGATCCAGGCTACCCAGGTCACTGTGGAGGGTCCCTCTGCCAGCGACTACCCCATGCAGAAGAAGCGCCACACCGTGGAATTTCTGCGGACTATGCCTCACCTGCGTCCCCGGACCAATATGTTCCAGGCCGTGTTCCGTGTCCGCTCCCTGGCCGCCTATGCCATCCATCAGTTCTTCCAGGAGCGGGACTTTGTGTATGTCCATACGCCCCTGATCACCGGGTCCGACTGCGAGGGTGCCGGTGAGATGTTCCAGGTCACCACCCTGGACCTGAACAACGTACCCAAGACCGAAGACGGCAAGGTAGACTTCAGCCAGGACTTCTTCGGCAAGCCCACCAACCTGACGGTTTCCGGCCAGCTCAACGGCGAGACCTTTGCCATGGCCTTTAAGAACATCTACACCTTTGGCCCCACCTTCCGGGCGGAGAACTCCAACACCACCCGCCACGCCGCCGAGTTCTGGATGATCGAGCCGGAAATTGCCTTTGCAGACCTGGAAGATAATATGGAACTGGCCGAGGCCATGATCAAGTATATCATCTCCTACGTGCTGGAGCATGCCCCCGAGGAAATGAACTTCTTCAATTCCTTCGTAGACAAGGGCCTGCTGGACCGGCTGAACCATGTCGCAACCTCTGAATTTGGCCGCATCACCTATACGGATGCCGTGAAGATCCTGGAGGAGCACAACGACCAATTTGAGTATCCTGTCCACTGGGGCAGCGACCTGCAGACCGAGCATGAGCGGTTCCTGACTGAGCAGGTCTTCAAGCGTCCTGTCTTTGTCACCGACTATCCCAAGGAGATCAAGGCCTTCTACATGAAGCTGAACCCCGACGGCAAGACCGTGGCCGCCATGGACTGCCTGGTTCCCGGCATCGGAGAGATCATTGGCGGCTCCCAGCGTGAAGACAACTATGACCTGCTGAAAGCCCGCATCGAGGAGCTGGGTATGCGGGAAGAGGACTACGGCTTCTACATGGACCTGCGGAAGTACGGCTCCGCCCGTCATGCCGGTTTCGGCCTGGGCTTCGAGCGCTGCGTCATGTACCTCACCGGCATTGGCAACATCCGGGATGCCATTCCCTTCCCCCGGACCGTTGGCAACTGCGAACTGTAATTTTTTGGGGCCCTTCCTTTTGGAAGGACCCCGCTTCTATAATCTGCCGCAGCCAATTGGAACTGCGGCGGCTTTTGTGCAATTTAGTATCTTCCAATGGGCGGCGTGCAGTACTCCGGCAGGGGGCACTGATACTTGCCGCCGTTCTTCTTTTTCAGTTCCTCCTTGGCCTTGGCAATCACCTCCGGCTGGTCCATGGTGCGGATCGCCGCCAATGTCAGAACCTCGGCGGCCCGGAGCATCCCCTTGAAGCCGATGTCCGAGCAGGCGAAGGCGGTGTTTTGCCAGGAGTGGCCCACGTTGCCCAGGCAGGCGGTGGCGATATTGAAGGACACGGTGGGAGTGGCATAGCCCACATCGCCCACATCGGTGGAGCCGGAGTGGTAGCCCGTCTCCTTGGGGTTGAAGGGATGGATCACCTGGTCCAGAGGCTTCTGGAGGGCCTTGTCCAATTCGTCCTCGTCAAAATACTCCCCAAGCTTCTCCCGGATACCCACCATGGTGGTCCTTGGGTAGGTATGGAGGAACTTGTCCGCCAGGGCGAAGTCGGCATCGGTCCAGGCAGGGGCACCCAGATCCCTCATGCACTGATCCACCAGGATGCCCAGGGTCCGGTTGGCCACGTAATCAGAGAATGCCATGGTGATCTCATAGCGCATCCTGGTGCCGGTCATCAGGGCCGCGCCCTTGGCAACGTCTACAACTCTCGTAAAGAGCTCCTGGACCTGGCTGACCTTGGGGGCCCGAACCTCGTACTTGATGACGGCGTGGCTCTGGACCACGTTGGGGGCCGTTCCGCCGGGGTCAGAGTAGGCATAGTGGATCCGGGCAGCATCGATCATATGCTCCCGAAGGTAATTGCAGCCTACATTCATCAGCTCGCAGGCATCCAGAGCGCTTCTGCCCAGGTGGGGCTCTCCACCGGCATGGGCGGCCACGCCATCGAAGATGAAGTTGGCACCCATAATGGCCACATCTCCCATGGAGCCCACCTCGTTCACCGTGCCGGGGTGCCAGGTATAGCAGAAGTCCACATTGTCAAAATAACCGGCCCGGGCGATAAACTGCTTGGAGCCCGCCCCCTCTTCGGCGGGGCAGCCGAAGAAGATCACGGTGCCGTCTCTGTTTTCCTGGTTCAGGTAGTCCTTCAGAGCCACAGCGGCAGCGTAGACTCCGGCACCCAGCAGATTGTGCCCGCAGCCGTGGCCGGAGCCCCCCTCTTCCACTGCCTCCTGGACGGGGCAGCCAGCCTTCTGGCTCAGGCCGGACAGAGCATCGTACTCTGCCAGCAGGCCCACCACAGGCTTCCCGGTGCCGCTTCGGAATGTGGCGGTGAAGGCTGTGGGGATGCCCGCAATGCCCTCCTCAATGGAAAAGCCCTCTTTTTTCAGGGCGGCAATCAGGGCCCCGGCAGACTTGGTCTCCTCGTAGGAGAGCTCGGCATAGCCCCAGATCTCCTTGGCTAAAGCAACGGCGGTGTCTGCCTTCTGGGCCACCAGGTTTTGAATGGTTTCGATCATAATGCATTCTCCTTTACAGTACCATGCTCAGGAATTTAATGGTGCTTGGCTCATGGGGACAGGTGAATATCTGGTCCGGAGAGCCCTCTTCTTTGATGACACCATCGCAGATGAACAGGACCCGGTCCGAGACCTCTCTGGCAAAGGCCATTTCATGGGTAACAATGAGGATGGTCATGCCGCTGCGGGTCAACTCCCGGATGACGTTCAGGACCTCCTTGACCATCTCCGGATCCAGGGCTGAGGTGGGCTCATCAAACAGCATGACCTCCGGCTTCATGGCGAGCGCCCTTACAATGGCAAGGCGCTGCTTCTGGCCGCCGGAGAGCTTCCGGGGATATACCTCTGCCTTGTCCCCCAGGCCCACCCGGTTCAGCAAGGCCATAGCCTCTTCTTTGGCCTGGTCCATGGGGATCTTCTTCTCCAGAGTGGGGGCCAGGGTCACGTTCTCCAGCACCGTCATATTGGGAAACACATTGAAATGCTGGAAAACCATACCCAGGTTCTGCCGGTATTTGGCAATGTTCATTTTCTTATTATTCAATACATTTTCGCCCTTATAGAGGATCTCCCCCTCCTCCGGGGTCTCCAGCAGGTTCAGGCACCGCAGGAAGGTGGACTTGCCGCCACCGGAGGGGCCGATGATGGACACCACCTCTCCCCTGCGGATCTGGGTGCTGATGCCTTTCAGCACCTCCAGCTTGCCGAAGCTCTTTTTCAGATTCCGGGTCTCCAAAATTACATCAGTCACTGACGGTCAGCCTCCTTTCGATCACTTTCAGCAGCCGGGAAAGGACATAGTTGAGCAGAAAATAGATAATGCCCGCAATGGTCAGGGATTGCAGGGCCAGAAAGGTGGCGCTCTGGACGGTCTTGTAGCTGGTCATCAGCTCTCCTACAAAAAAGACGGAGGCCAGAGAGGTGCCCTTCACCGTAGAAATGAACTCGTTGCACAGGGCGGGCAGAATGTTCTTGATGGCCTGGGGCAGGATCACACGGGTCAGCACATGGGTCTCGGACAGGCCGATGCTTCGGGCCGCTTCCCACTGGCCCCGATCCACGGCGGCAATCCCCGCCCGGATGATCTCGGAGATGAAGGCCGAGGCATTGACCACCAGGGCCGCCACAATGCACTGGGTATCGGAGAGCTCGAAGGGGACGATCTTCGGCAAAGCGATCCAAAAGAAGTACAGCTGCAATAGGATGGGGGTACCCCGAAGGATCTCCACCACCAGGTCTACCACCTTTTTCAGTACCTTCATCTTACTCATGCGCACCAGGGCAATGACCATGCCCAGCAGCGCCCCCAATAGCACCGTCACCGCGGAGATCCACAGGGTGCCCCACAGACCGGACAGGTAGACCGGGTAATACTTTAACCATACTTTGATGAACTTTTCCAACTGACTCTCCCCCTAATCCAATTGGGCGCCCAATGTGCGCCCCCAGGCCTTACTGGATCCCAAGCTCCGCTGCCCTGGCGGAATATTCTTCGTACCAGGCATCGATCTTGCCTTCCTTGTTCAGCTCCTCAATGCACTGATTGACGAACTCCGCCAGACTCTCGGTGCCATCCATGGGCATAGCCACGCAGGTGCCGTTCATATTGGGATCTACCTCAAACCGGAAGCCGGTCGTCACAAGGCCGCCGTTGGCGCTGGCGTAGAGGTCCGCGGAGGCGGTGCTGCAGATGCACACATCGGCCTTCCCCTCGGCCACAGCCAGGTAGCCATCGGTCATATTCGCCACCAGCTTGAATTCCTTACAGGCACCGTTTACGTACTGATTGTACAGGGACTCCTGAACGCTGCCGCTCTGGGTGATGACCACCGCATCCTTCAAGGACTCCAGGCTGTTGTACTTCTCCCCATCCGAGCTCCGGACCAGGAAGCCATAGCCGGTGCTGTCGGCACGGTACACATTGCTCATCCGCATGGCCTCCGCCCGGGCGGGAGAATAGGCAATGGCGGAGATGGCCATGTCGTACTTGCCGTCGGTAACTCCAGCCAGCACCGCGGTAAAGTCCAGGGCGGTGATCTTCAGCTGGACCCCCAGCTTATCGGCAATGTATCTGGCGATCTCAATATCCAGGCCAACGTACTGGGCATCCCCGGACTGACTGGGGTCGATGAACTCCATAGGGGCGAAGTAGGGCTCCGTGCAGAACTCCAGCACCCCCTTCTCCTTGATCTTCTCCAGCCGGTCCTTGCTTCCGCCGCCGCTGCCACCGCAGGCCGCCAGGCTCAGAACCATCATCACTGCCAGAACCAAGCAGATAACCTTTTTCATAATGCGTTCCTCTTTTCTTCGGGATTTGGAGGTCTCTTCTTCCCTCCGGATGGAGATATGGTAGCATAAGAGGAGGCACTTTGTCAACGCTTTAGTACGCTAATGTGGTAGAGAAATAGAGTGCAGAGATTTCCAGGATTTTTGTGGAGATTGTACAAAAGCCATTTTCCGCAAACGAACCCGGCTGGCCCTATTGGGGTCAGCCGGGTAAAACCATATTTACACCGGAAAATCCGGGGCTAGTGATTATTTCATGACCTTCACCGTCAGCTTTACAAGCGTGGGTTTCACATTCTCCGCGTTATATTCCGGGGTGACCTCCAGCTGTAGGGTGTAGCTCTTTCCTGCCTTCAAGGCGGCGGGATTCGTGACGGACAGCTCCAGCTGGCTGCCGTCGAAACGGAGCCCATCCTCCCCCAGGGCAGTCAGAAGCTCCGGGGCAGTCTTGGCGCTCAAGGCTACCTCTCCAATGGGAGCATTGGCCGCCAGGGAAAAACGCAGGATTCCGGTTTGGGCCTGGAAGTACACCAAGCACTTGGGGGCGGTGACCTTCAAGGCTGCCTGGGTAAGCTTCACAGTCTGCATGGGGGACAGGACCTCCCTGCCCGCCACAAAGAACCGGAACTGGACCTTATAGCCAACGTTCGTTGCGTAGCTCTGGCCCGGCAGCATTTGCAGCCGCACCACAGGCTTGGCGGATGTGGTATCCAGCTCCGCTTGGAACTTGTCTCCATCCGTCCCGTCCAGGCTGACACCTTCCACGGGATTCAGGCAGTTGCTGACCTTCGTCACCGTATAGGCAATGCTGCTCTCCGGGTCCAGGGTATTGAGCTTTCCTTTGGCGGAGAGACTGACGGCCAGTTTGTCATTGGTGTAAACCTGAACCTTGAAGCTAAGCTTCGTGGGCAGTTTGGCCCGCTGGCCGGTCTCGTTGGACTCTACCACGGGATAGAGGCCGTAGCTTCCGCCGGAAGCGGTTTCCTCCGAAAGCATGACCGTCAGCTTTCCGGTGTTCTCGTTGTAGGCCATCCCCTCAGGCAGGCCTTCAAAGTCCACTACCCGGTTGTTTCCCGTGACCGTAACCGGGATTTCCACCCGTTCCCATCCATCCAGGGCCTTGTTCAGCTTCACGCTGGAGGCGGAAAGCTTGACCTTGGGCTTCGCTGCCACCACCGTCACCTTGACCACACCACCGGGGATTTCTCCGCCATTCTCCAGGATACCGGTGCAATTGAAGCTGTAGGTACCGGCCTTGGGGGCCTTGTCCGGATCAGCGATCCGAGCGACGATCAAACAGGCATCGGGATCGTATGTTACGCTCAGCTTGTCGGATTCCTTCCTGGCCGCCGTGCCCTCCTTGGCCGCAGGCGTCAGCTTCGCCGTCACCAGGGACAGGTTCCCCTGGGACAGGACCAACTCCGTCCAGGCTTCCGTCTGGGTGAAGAGGCTGTCCAGCTTCAGGGCAGAGGCCGCTTTCAGGGTCGGCAGCTTGTCCGTCACCGTGATCTTGTGGGTCAACTTGATGGGCTGGGCCCAGTTCGTATCCCGGAGGTAAACCGTAGCCGTGGTATTCTTCACTTCGGACAGCGTCAGGCACAGGTCACAGCCATCGATCACTGCCTCTATGCCTTCCGTGCCAGACCAGGCTTCCATGGAGCCGGGTTCCGGGCCGTTCAACCGCACCCGCAGGGTGTTGCTTGTGGTCAGGGCGGTATTCAGAGTGCTGGCTTTCACGGCGGTGGTGACCTTCGGTCCCTTATTGACGGTGGCAATGTTCAGCTTCACATCCACCGGCTCCCGGTAGCCCTCCAGCCACAGCCGCAGGGTGGCCTTGGTGTCGGGCTTGGCCGGAGCGTTCTGCGGGTCGGCAAAGTACAGCCGCGCCTCGTCATCGATAATATCCAGCCGGAAATCCGTGTTGTCCAGGAATTCGTAATTGAACGGCAGGTTTCCAGCTACGTTGATTTTCAGCTCTGCCGAGCTGTCCTGATAGAAGAGGTTGAATTTCTCCCTCTGCTTCACCGTGACCTTGGGCAGGGTCTTGGTGACCTTAATAGAAAGAACATACTTGTACACAAGTCCGTCAGCGCAGGTGACCTCCAGGGTCACGGGATAGGTACCGTTTTTCAGGCTCTCCTTGGCAGAAATGGTCAGCTTGTCTTCTTCCCAGCTGCAACTGAACCGCTCGTCGGACAGGGCAACCTTCTCAATGTCATTTCCGTAGCTGGCCGCCAGGACCAGGCTGCACCCTTCCTCCAGGGCGGAATTCACCGTGAGCTTATTGGTCTCCAACCGGGGACTGTAGTCCCGGACGGACACCCAGACCTCTGTGCCGGTGCCCAGGGCATCCGCCGCCCGAACGCCAATGGCGCACAGGCCCTCGGCTCCCTTCTGGACAGTGACCAGGCCGTCAGCACTGACTTTAGCAATGGAAGCATCGGTGGTGGTGTAAACAAACTTACCGGACAAGGGCTGACCCTGATAGTTTTGGGCCTGGACCCTCAGGCGGAAGCTATAGCCCCCCTCTACCTCTGTCTGCCGGAAGATTGCCTCGTAGATGCCGTCTCTCTTGGTCACCTGACCCACACCATCCAGTACCGGCACCGCAAGAACGGTATGGGCCTGCATAGGCAGTACCGGAATGGTAATGCTGGCAGACCGGCCCAATGGGTCGTCCTTCAGGGCAGCGGTGACCGTCACATTCCCCGCCGTGCTCCCGGCGGTAAAGAGGCCGCTGCCGTCGATGCTGCCCATGGCGCTCTGGTTGGAGGGCACAGAGAACACCACGTTCTCCGCCTCAATGGCCGCTTCGCCCCACAAGGTCAGCTGCACCGTCTGCCCCGGCTCCAGCCCAGGCTGGGGCACCTCCCCCACCAGGGTCAGCTTGCTGTTGGCATCCAAATACGTCACATTCAGGGTCACCTGGGCGGTGAGCTTAGAGCCGTCCTTGGTTGCCGCCTGAATGACCACCGTGCCGGGCTTCGCCAGAGTCACAAGCCCCGTCTCGTCCACCCGGGCCACGCTCTCGTTGCTGGAAGACCAGCTGACCTCCTGCAACGCCCCATCAGGGTACACCTTGGCAGAAAGCTGCAAAGTCTTTGTCTGGGCCTGGTCCACATTCAGGGTGCTCCCCAACGGCCCGCCATCCAGCAGCAGCCCCAGGCCTGTCGTCTTGGGCAAGATCCAGATGGTCTTCGTCACCTGCTCGCTGCCGTCATAGGGCTGGGCAATGACAGTGACCTGCTGGGCGGAATAGACGGTCCTGGCCGTCAGCACACCCTTGGAATCGATGGAGGCGTAATTGCTGCCCCCTTCTGCCAGACTCCACCAGACACTGGTCTTCTTCTCCTCCGGCATACTCCAGGCAGAGAGAGCCAGCTTGCTGCCGCTGACCAGATAGCCGGTGTCGGAGGGGCGGATGAGGGTGCCGGTTTTGATTTCGATGAGTTTGGAACCCCGGGCGCCGGTGTAGGTGTCTTCGCAGATGAGGCGGTAGGTGCCGGAGTAAGATGCCTGTAACATCCATTGCTGGGTTTTGGTATCTTTGAAACACAAACTCCGATGGCCATCCCAGTAATCAGCCCCACATGCATCCCACCATAAATTGACCTTTCCATCAGTCGCTCGCACTAAGACATCCGGAACCGATACCATACCCGCGAGATATGTCCGTTTTTCCATAAAAACATCCGGTACCTTGGAAATATCCACAATTTGGACCTTAAAGCAACTTTCAAAGCAATTCGCCCCGATTGTTTTTAAACTCTGAGGTAAGTTAATATCTGTAAGCTCCCTACAGTAAGAGAATGCCTCTGCTTCTATATTCTGTAATCCATCCGGCAGAGAAACCTTTGAGAGCTTTTTGCAAGCCTTAAATGCACTTTCTTCTATGATAATCAAGTCGCCACGAAAAGCAATGTCAGTGAGACTATCACAATTTTCAAAGGCATTTTCCTCTATAATCTGAAGCGTACTCGGGAATGAAATTTGTTCGATAGCACTGCAATCGTAGAAAGCATGCTCTCCAATCTGAGTAACTCCTTCTGAAATAACAACTTTCTTAGCATTTCGTGCAGGCAGGCTGTTATAATATACATCCCCATCCGACATTATCGTCTTAGTTCCACCTCGGATGTATCCACCCGTTAGGGTTAGCGACTCCAACCTGCTAACGGCATATCCCATGAGCGCATATGTGTCTAGTTCACCCGATACTGTTAAATTTTTTAGATTATATAATTCTGCAAAGGCGTATTCGCCCATATTCTCGATGCTTTCCGGGATAACAAGCGAAGTTAAACCAGAGCATTTAGAGAATGCATACTCACCAATCGTCTTCAAATTTCCTTTTGGTGCAAACCGCAAAGAGGACATAGCCGTGCAATAGCAAAATGCCCGTTCCCCAATCTCTTCCACCGTAGCCGGAATAGAAACGGATTTCAGTGTTTTATTTTCGTTTACATCGCCCCAGGAATCCTCTCTGTTTGCGAACACATAGGAGGCAATGCCCACAATGGTCACACCGTCAATCCGGCTGGGAATCACCACATCCTTTACCGTCTTGTCCGCGCCGGTAATATACCCGGTTTCCGTGTTGTAGTACAAATTACCGCTACCATCCGGAAGCGCGTAGCTGCGGACAGTATCCGTAATCGTAATTTTCAGCTTTGCCACTGTTTTCTTGCTGTCCTTTGCCGTGGCAATCAGCATCACCGTCCCTGTATGCTGCCCAACCAGGCGGTAATAGGAGCGATTTTCCCGGTTGTGCAGCCTGGCGACGCCTGTCTCATTGATCACGGACCACTCCACCCCCTTAGTGGTGGTGTCTTCCGGCAGGAAGCGGATGGAAAGCTCCTTACCCTCTCCCACGCCCAGGCTGTGCACATCCGGCTTTCCATCCATCAGGATGGTGATTTTCTCCGCGTATCGCACAATGTTGACGGTGCAGCTGCCCTCCACCCCGCTGGTGGCCGTGGCATACACCGTCACCGTACCAACTGCTTTGGGTGTGAGCAAGCCGTTTTCATCAATCGTCGCCTTTCCCGTGCCATTCTCTATCGACCATGTCACATTCCGGTCCGCCGCGTTGGCAGGAGTGAAAACCGCTACCATCTGTACCGATGTACCCAATTCAGCATCCCCGGGGTAGTCGTTCAGCGTGGTCACTGTCAGGTTGGTCAGGTTGCCGGTGGGGTCCGTAATAGCAAGCGTAAGCTCACTGTATATCTCCGGTCTGTCCGCGCACTCCGCCCGAAGGGTCACGGTGCCCGTGGATAAGGTGGTTAAGGTGCCGTCCTTGGAAAGATACACCTTGGCGGTGGTCCGGTCTTCCACCACATACAGGCGATCCTCTTGCGTCGCATCCACCGGGTCCGCAGTTACCACAAGCTTTACGGGAACGCCCAGCTCATAGGATGCAGCTCCATCCTCCGTAGAAAGGGAGATGGTTGCCATGGGGATGTCCGCCGTTGACCGGAATTGGACGGTTCTGGCGATGTCATCATTAAAGTAGCCTTTTTCCCAGTTGTAGTTGGCAATCGCCGGATTTATCGCACGCACAGAGGGAACATTTACAACCGTAAAAATGGGCCAGGCGCTATTGGTATCACTAAATCCAAATGCTCCGCCATAGATTGCAAGTTCCGCATCCGTTCTGTGCCCAAATGTAATATTGGTCAAGCTAGCGCAGTCAGAAAATGCTTCGTTTCCAATATCCGTCACACTGCCGGAAATCGTTACAGAACTCAAATTTTGATAGTTATTCCAATAACTATTAAATGCATTTCTCGCAATTGTAGTAACCCCATCGGAAATGACTACAGACTTAATTTGACTACCATAGCGATACCATTGCCAATCAGTTAAACCATTATCGGTCCACATCGGACCGCTACCCTCAACCGTCAACGTCCCTCCGTCATCCAGCTCCCAGGTCAAGTTCTCCCCGCACGTTCCAGAAGCCAAAATTCCCAGCACCGGCAGAGTCTCCGCCTCCACCGTGGTCTCTTCCTTCCCCTGCCGGTCCTTGTAGACTTTTCCGCACCGGTCACAGGTGTAGTAGGCATTGTTTCCCGTAGTGGTCCTGGTAGGGGCCACGGCATCGGTCTTTACCATGTTGTGGCCCTGGGATTGGATGGTCTGGGCTTCTACCGTGGTCTCAGTCTGGCCCAGGGCATCGCTATAGACCTTGTGGCAGGTGCCGCAGATATAATAGGCGTGGTTGCCGTCCTCGGCACAGGTGACTTCCTTTTCCGGCACCTCTGTCATGCTGTGGCCAAGGGCAGAAAGAGTCTGGGCATCCAGGGTAGTTTCATTGTCGCCTTTGTCGTCCAGGAAAACGCCTTGGCATTCCTGGCAAAGGTAGTAGGCGTTGTTGCCGCCTTCCGTACAGGTCGCCGCTTTTTCCGGGACATAGACGAAATCATGGACGTGAGATGTGCCATAATGAATCTTTGCGCCTGTCAGATTGTCGTTGTACTGCCCGATGTTCAGGCTGTGCCAATCCGCCCAAGAACCGCCATAGTAGACATCCGTGATGCTGCCGCATCCTAGAAAAGCCGATTCTCCAATTCTTGTCATGGACTTGGGCAAACCAACTGTTGTCATGGATTCGCAACCGGCAAATACACCGTCACCAATGGTCTCAAAACCCTCTGGGAGCCGCAGGATCTTAAGGTTTCCATCCCCCTGGAAGGCACCGTCGTGAATGACCTTCATGCCTTTTCCAAGGTGCAGCGTCTCCATAGCCTTGCAGCCCGTAAAGGCAAGCTCCCCGATTTCCTCTACGCCGTCCGGAAGGCTGACGCTCTGCAGGGCAAAGCAGCCGCCGAAGGAATTGCGGGAAATGATCTTAACAGTATCCGGAATCTCTATGCTGATAATGTTCTGGCAGCCGGAAAAGCAGGTTTCGCCAATGCCAGTAATACCGGACTCGATGGTCACGGTCAGGACACTCTTTTGTCCGGTGCCCCATTTGGATTCCTCCACCACACCGGTTCCGGAAATGGTCAGGTGGCCGTTGTTATCCATAGTCCAGACGGCGCTTTTCCCGCAGGTGCCGGAGTTTGCGGTAGCCTCCAGCTCCTCCGTTTCCTCCACGGTTTCCTCCGGCTCCGTCTCTTCCTCCTCAGTTTCCTCCGGGAGCGCTTCCGTGCTTTCTTCGGTGGTCTCCTCCGTTGCGGCCTCCGTCCCTTCCGTGGCCTCCTCGGTCTCCCCTTCCGGGACTTCCTCGGTAGGCTCTTCCGCAGCCTCCTCCGTAGCTCCCTGGGCTTCCTCGGTGGCCACAGTCTCCGCCGTTTCCTCCTGTGCCACATCTGCCCAAGCCGGCATCACCAGCTGGACCGTCATGGCCAGCGCCATCAGGAACGCAAACACCTTTCTCATGGCTTCTCCTTCTTTCTGCCTCAGGCATTCGCCTTGAGGCTCTTATTTTTATGACATTACCATTTTAGCCCACCTCAACGAGAAAAACAATATGCTGGCTGCATAGTATTTGGGGTTATTTTTTGGTTAATAAGCCTTTTGGATTGGCTCCAAACACGAAGCCACCCCTATCATACAGAATCGGTACCCCCTCGCGTAGGGGTCGATGCCCTCATCGACCCGGGGGGCCGTCTACCGGGCGGTTCGTTTTTCGTTTCGGTGGCATTTTCCGTTTTGACCGGGCGGGCCGGACATCCCAGATTGCGGGACGATGTAGGCATCGTCCCCTACGCGGGCGGCGGGATGTTTTGGGTAGGACGATTGAGAACGCGGGGTATCGCAGGCTCCGAACACGAAGCCACCCCTATCATACGGAAACGGTACCCCCTCGCGTAGGGGTCGATGCCCTCATCGACCCG
>OLHG01000846.1_pt1 | contig 20728 bp, 18 predicted proteins | sample 1605971 | NCBI WGS metagenome assembly OLHG01 (sample SAMN03283289) | human gut metagenome | biome: human-associated habitat; material: feces | host: Homo sapiens | place: Peru | collected 2012 | reverse complement strand
CTGCATGTAGTGGTGGAATATGTTATGGTCACGGCTTATCAGAAACATATAATTGGTATGGTGATTATGATACTTTTATTTCTTCAGATAATCCATGGCTTGTGCGAGGAGGAAGATATGATGACGGAAAAAATGCAGATATTTTGGCATTTTTAAATAACAATGGCGGAGCTGGAAGTGCTGGTGGCTTTCGTAGTGTAATGATACAAGAGCCAGATATTATAGTAGATTTACCAGATGGTATGATACCTATAATAATTGCAAATGATGGAACAGTTACAACTATATCAAAAGATGATACCAATTGGTATGATTATGATAATAAAATATGGGCTAATGCAGTACTTGTAACTGAAACAAATAGAGAAAAATACTTAAATGCTGATTTTGGAACGTTATTGACTGAAACAGATATTTTAGCATTTTATGTATGGATACCAAGATATAAATATAAAGTATGGAATATAAATAAGGTTATAGGAACAGACTCATATAACGCTAGAACAACGGGAATAGACATAGTATTTGAAAGTGACACAAATACAACTGGAACAATAATTTGTAATAATTATAGTTATGCAACACCATCATCAGATGCAGGTTCACCAAATGAAACCTGTACTGGAGAAAATAGTGATTATTATACACACCCAGCATTTACTTTTGAAGATAATGAATTAAGAGGTTTTTGGATAGGTAAGTTTGAGTTATCTAGTGAAGCACCAACAGCAACAAACGGAGGTGGAAGTTCAACAACTCTAACAGCAAGAATATTACCTAATGTAAATTCTTGGAGAAGTAATCAAGTATCAAACTTTAGTACAGTAATACAAGGTATGCAAAACACAAATAATATATATGGATTATCAGCAGATAAAACATTAGTAGATTCACATATGTTAACAAATATGGAGTGGGGAGCAGTAGCATATCTAACAAACTCTAATTACGGAAGATGTACTGGAGGTACTTGTACTGAAGTAACAATAAATAACTGTTCTACTTATGTAACAGGAATAGGCGGAGATAAAGTAAGTGCAAATTTTTCATCAACAACTTGTACTACAGATGCAAATAAATATAACGGTGCAAAAGGAGTTTTGGCATCAACAACAGGAAATGTGTACGGAGTATATGATATGAGTGGAGGCTCTTGGGAATATGTAATGGGAAATATGTCAAGCACAGCAGACACTTATACATTTTATAGTTCAAATGCTGGGTTTTCAAGTAGTTGGTATTCAAATTATAGTAATCAAAAATATGTAAATACTTATGCCAATGGTTCAACATATAACAATCAAACTGCATATAATAGAGCAAGACTAGGAGATGCAACAGGAGAAGTAGTGTTAACAGCTTCTTACAATGGTGGTTGGTATAGTGACTACGCGTACTTCCCTTACTCCGATAATTCTTGGTTTAATCGTGGAGGCCCTTACAACATAAATAGTCGGAATCCAGGTGTATTCAGCTTCGAAAATAACAAAGGTGGTTCTTACAAATACGTCTCTACCCGCGCTGCTTTAGTCTGGACCTTATCTTAATTATTATTAAAGTCATAGTTATAAAATTATGACTTTTTTTGTTGTGTATTAATAACGTACAATTGTTTGGAGTGTGTAAATTATACGAACGTATGTTTAAAATTGTAAAATGTAGCAAACAAATGTTATGTATTCTTGGTAAGATTATTACCGATAGATACTCCTCTGTGGTAAAATTCTTACCAAAATGAATTTTTTTTGATTTTTAGAAGTAATTTGAAAAGTTATCTATAATAATTAATAGTGTAAGGAGGTAAGAGATGAATAAAAAATTAATAGTCTTGCAAAACGGAATTAAAGAATGTGGTAGTGCTGCTTTACTTTCTATAATTAGATATTATGGTGGAAATATTTCTTTAAGTAAATTAGTAGAGTTAACTAATACAACTAAAGAGGGAACTAATTTTTTAAATTTAAAGAATGCTTCTTTGAAACTGGGATTATCTGCTGTAGGTTATAAGATTAATGATATTAATAATCTAAAAGAAATAACTTGTCCTTTTATCGTACAACTAGTTAATAATAATTATTCTCACTTTGTAACGGTTTATAAGATTAAAAATAATAAACTATTAATAATGGATCCAGCAAAGGGAAGAGTAATTATTGATATAAATAGTTTTATTAAGTTATGGACTGGTTATGCTATGATATTTAGACCAAACCGAAAACTATTAATCTATGAAGAAGAGAGGTATTTAAATAAATTAATTCTTGAAGTTATATTTCATAATAAGAGATTAATATTTAATATATTTATTATTTCTATATTATTTACATTAACCTCGTGTCTTGCTACTTATTATTTTCAGGTAGTAATGGATAATGTAATAGATAGTGAATATTTTAATTTGATTTCTATAACTTTGATATTTATAATTATTGCTTTATATAAGAGTTTTTGTAGTTTATTTAGAAATGAATTGTTATTATATTTAACTCAAAAATTAGATATAACTTTAATTATAAATACTATAAATAAAATCTTATTACTTCCTTACAATTATTACAAAAATAAGACTACTGGAGAAATGATATCGAGGGTTAATGACATAGCATTTATTAAAAATAGTATATCAAAAATAACTATCACAGTATTTTTAGATATCATTATCTGTTTAGTCGGGGGAATAATTCTATTTAATATGAATAGTAAATTATTTGGTATTTTAGTAATAATAACTTTAGTATATGTTTTGATTATATTAATATTTAATAGGATTTTAAAGAGATTAATTAATATAAATCAAGAAAATAATGCTAAAGTAAATTCAATGCTAGTAGAATTTATTAATGGTTTTGAGACAATTAAGGGATTAAATATTGAGAATTATATTAGTAATAAGTTTGAGGATTTATATACTAATTCTTTGGAAGTAAGTTTATTATATGAAAAGATATGTAATATTGAATTTTTCTTAAAGGATTTGATAAATAGTATTTCTAATATTTTAATTATATTTATGGGCGTTAAATATGTTATTTATGATAATTTTACTATAAGTAGTTTGATAACATTTAACTTCTTATCTAGTTATTATACTGAACCAATAAAAAATATAATTGAATTAAATAAAGAATATTATTATATGAAAAATAGTTTAAAAAGAGCAAATGATTTATTTGAAGTAGAATGTTTAAATAATAATAAAACTAATATATCAGTAACCGGTGATATAAATGTGGTTAATTTAGAGTTTAAATATGCAAATAATACTATTTTAGATAAGGTAAATTTCAATATTAATAATGGTGAAAAGGTAATTATATTGGGTAATTCTGGAACTGGTAAATCTACTTTATTAAAGTTATTATTTAAGTATTATTCTGTAGAAAGAAATATGATATATATAAATAATTATGATATATGTGATTATACTGTAAAAGATATAAGAGATAATATTACTTATATATCTCAAAATGAAACAATATTTACTGATACTATTAAAAATAATATTATTTTAGATAATGAAATTGATGAAGAGACTTTTTTAAATATAGTAAAACTAACTTATATCGAAGATATTATTAAAGATGATATTCTTGGTTATAATAAATTTCTTGAGGAAAATGCTTTTAATTTATCTGGAGGTCAAAGACAAAGAATTATTCTAGCAAGGGCACTACTAAAAAATAGTAAAATATTATTAATTGATGAGGGATTAAATGAAATAGATATTGATTTAGAGAGAAAGATACTTAAAAATATATTTAATAACTACAAAGATACGACAATTATAATTATATCTCATAGATTAAATAATTTAGATTTATTTGACAAGGTATTAAAACTAGAAGATGGTGAAATTACCACGATTACTAGGAGTGTGTGAAGATGAATACTATTAAGGGATATATTATATTAAATAAAAATACTAATTATTATATAAAATTATTTATTTACTTATCTATTATATTCTTGTTATTTATTGTTATGTTATTAAATACGAAATATAAGATGTATTATAAAACAAAGGGAATAGTAACAAGTGATAAAAATCTTATGTTAATTGTTAAGATAGATAAATTAAAATATGTTAAGAATAATAATAAATTAGTAATTGATAATAAGGAATATGTTTATAGTATTAAATCTATAAATAATGATTATGAAATAGATAATAATCTAAATAATTATTTATATCTATATTTAGATGTTTCTTTGGATAGTAAAGATAAAATAACTAACAATGTTTTAAATGTTAAATTACTAGAATCAAATAAGAAAATATTTTACTACTTAAAAAATTATATTATGAAAGGTGATAGGAATGAATAAATTAAATGACAAAGAATTAAGTGAAGTAAATGGAGGATTTAGTTGGGGAATTGCTGCTTTAGTAGCGGCAGGTATAGTCTTTATCTCTGGACTATTAGATGGATATATAAATCCTAAAGCGTGCAATAATTAATAAAGAAGGAGGAATAATATGATAGAATTAGAAAATGTCGAATTATTAAAAATTAATGGTGGAGGAATAAGTGGAACACTAATAAATGCTATAACTGGTGCAGGAAAGTTTATCTTTAATATAGGGCAGTCAATTGGTAGTTCAATAAGAAGAATGGTGAGTGGTAACTATTGTCCGGTTTAGTTAATTTTAAGAATAACACTATGAAAACTATTCTTTATATACTTATAACTCTTATGTGTTTACCGGCGGTAACTATAATAGGTAAATCGATATTTGCTTTAGGGCAACTTTTAGGTAGTTATACTAGATTAATAGGTATGTAGTAGTTTAATCTTTATATAATATCTTTAAGATATGTAAACAACAATTTTAACTTATATCCTTGTAAGTTATCTTTCTAGAAAGCACTTTTTATGGGTGCTTTTTTCTTGTACTTGCAATAAAATATGAAATATGTTATTATATAGATGTAGTAATTCAATTAGTCCATTCGCGTTTTACTACCAATAAACATTGTTTAGAGGAATAATAATGAGTCTCAAGAATCTCTTTATGAATGGCAAAATACACATATATTGTGATATTTTTGCTGTTGGTAAAGAGTTTTTTTAATATCACAATTTAAGGAGGAAATATGAATTTATTTAAAGAAGTAATAAGAAAAAATAAAAAAATGATACTATTATATGTATTTCTAGGAATATTAATAAATTTTTTAGAATTATACACAGTAACTTATTATCAAAAAATACTAGATGCTTTTCAATATAAAACATTATCTATTTCATTAATTATAATATATGGAATATTACTTATAATAAAAGTAATATTTGGGTATATTGAGAATTATCCAGAACAACAAGTTTATAACAAATTATATTTAGACTTAAAACTACAAGCACTAAAGAAAATGAAAACAATAGATTATTTAGAATATCAAAAAATAGGTACAGGAAAACTAACAGAGAAAATCGAAGTAGGTTCATCTTCAGGAAGAGATATAATCTATTATTTCTGGTTAAAAATTTTTAGATATTTATTACCAACAGCAATATTTAGTTTAATATTTATTTTTAGAGTAAAAAAAGAATTAATTTTATTTGTATTAACAGGATATATCATAGTAATAGTTGTTTCTAATATTATATTAAAAAAACTATATAAACTAAAAGAAAATATTTTAATTAATCAAGAACAATTAAATAAACATTTAATAAGAGGATTTATGGAACTAGTAGTTTTTAGAACAAACAAAAAATATGATACTGAAATTGCATTAACAGAAAATGAAATAAAAAATATTGTAAATGGAAAAACTAAAATAAAATTAGTTCACGAAATGTTTTTTACTATCTTTAGTTTAATTGTTAATATATTAAAAGTAATATTATTAGGTTATGCAGTTTTAAAATCTAATTTATCTGTTGGGGCAGTAGTTACAGTTTTATCATTATTAAGTAAATCTTATGAACCAATTGCTATATTTAATGTTGAATTAGTTGATTATAAATTAAATAAAATTGCTTTTAAAAGATATTTAGATTTTTTAAACATTAAAGATGATATTAATATAAATAAAGGAATTAAATTAAAACATATTACTGGTAACATTACTTTTAAAAATGTATCTTTTTCTTATGAAAATAAACAAGTTATAAACAATTTATCTTTTAGTATTAAAAATAATACTTTAGTAGCACTAGTTGGTTCTTCAGGAAGTGGTAAATCAACAATTATAAAATTATTATTAGGATTAATAAAATATAACAAAGGAAGTATTTTAATAGATAATAAAGAACTAAAAAAAATAAACTTAAATAGTTTATATAATAATATAACTTACTTATCTCAAGAAGTATCAATTTTTGATGGCACCTTAAGAGAAAACATAGTTTTTGATAAAAAAGTATCAGATACCTTACTAGAAGAAGTGTTAAAACTAGTATGTTTAGATAAATTTTATGAAAAATTAGATACAGAACTTGGAGAAAAAGGTATTAAATGTTCTGGGGGAGAAAGACAAAAAATTGCTTTAGCAAGATTATTTTTTGATAGTTCAAAGATTATTATTTTAGATGAAGCAACTAGTGCAATAGATAATATAAGTGAAAAAATAGTTATGAAAAACGTTACCAAAAAATTAAAAGATAAAACAATAATAATTATTACCCATAAACTAGAAATGTTAAAAGAAGTAGATAATATTTTAGTTTTAAAAGAAGGAAATATTTACGAACAAGGTAACTATAAAGAATTATTATCTAAAAATGATTATTTTACTAAATTATATAAAGCAAAAAAATAACATAGAATTTTATTTCTGTGTTATTTCTTTAACTGAAGAACCTTAATATTTTTAGGGGGTTCTTCATCATTATCTTCCATATACATCATTAACTTATCGCAAGAATTAACAATAGCATTTTGTGAAGTCTTACTCTTTCTATATGCCGTTATTACATTATACTTAGTATTAATTTTTGCCTCTTGTAAACTTTTTTCCTTTTCATTAATATTCCTTTTTAATGTTTTAATTATATGTTTTATATATTTTCTTTCAGAAATTCTACTAAGTCTAGTACCATAAGTTGTTATATTTAAAAGCTTAGGAAATATATAAGTTATTAACATTGTAAAAAACAACGTTTGAACTGATAAAATAGAATTAACAAAATTGAAAACAACAACTAGTCCAACAATAGTAAATAAATTTATTGTTTCACTACAAAGTATTTTTTCACTATTTCTTTTTAATTCACTTTTTCTAATAGATAATATTTGATTTAGATTTTCTATTTCATTTTCCTTATTTAATATAGTTTCAAAACTAACATTATTATTTTCTTTAGTAATAAGTGTAGTATTACCAAATTCATCAGTAACTGCACCATAATTATCATTTGCTTGAATTAAATCCTGGTTCATAAAATTTCTCCTTTTTTCTTGAGACTTATTATATCACTAATAGTTGCTTTGTCAATTGTTTTAAATAAAGAAGTATGATATAATTATATACATCAAAGGTGATAATATGATAGATAACATATTAAATTATAAATTTAAAGAAAATGATTTTGTGTACTATAATACATATCATAAAATATTAGAAGATTTAGCTATCAAAGAGTTAGATATTTCTAAAGTACAAGAAGTAATTAAAAGTTCTGATTTATTAACTGTATATAAGGAAGTTATGTCTGATTTTAATACTGATATTTTATATAAAAGCATTTTACATGGAATAAATCATAATATAAGAGTATCTATATATGCTTTAGTTATATCTATTTATGAGAATATAGATACTCATACATTTAAACTAATTACCGAAGCATGTAAATATCACGATATAGGCAGATTAAGTGATCATAAAGATGATGAACATGGTAAAAGAAGCGCAGAAATGATAGATTTTCTAAAAGATAAATATAGTCCTGAAGAAATTAATTTATTAAAAGCAGCAATTACTTGTCATAGTTTACCTGATTACGAATTTATTAGAGTATTAGAAAAAAATAATATTAAAGATAAAGAAAAATGCACTAAAATATTTAAAATACTAAAAGACGCTGATGCTTTAGATAGAGTAAGATTATCTGGTTCAATGATAAAAGTAGAAATGTTAAGAACAGATATAGCAAAACAATTAATAAAGTTTTCTTATCTAGTTTATCAGAATTATAATGAAATGATGAATAAAGATAATAACCATAAAACTAAAACAAGATAACAGTTAATAAACTACATTAGTTATCTTTTTTCTTTTATGTAGATTTTTCTCTTTAAAATATTTAGATTTTGTGGTATTATTAATACAGGTGATTTTTTATGCAAATTAACAGAAGTGAAGCAAGATATAAAGCAATGACAATTTTATATCAAATAAATTTATATGAGAATAATAATATTAAATATGATATACCTGAAGTAATCAAAGAACAATTAGAAATACAAAATGATTTCGTAAATGAATTAGTATATGGAGTAATTGAAAATAAAGATAAAATAGATGAATTAGCAAATAAATATCTAAAAGATTGGACTATAGATAGATTAGGTTTAACAGACCAAGCAATTATTAGAATAGCAATTTATGAAATAGTATATACTGATACTCCAAATCTAGTATGTATAAACGAAGCAATTGAGTTATCTAAAAAATATTCAGATGATAAAGTAAGTAAAATGATAAATGGTATATTAGATAAAATATATGCATATTATGAAGATAAAAATAATTAGAGGTAAAAATGAATGAGAATTATGTAACAATATCAGAATTAACTAAATATATTAAAAGTAATTTTGATAATGATATGTATTTAAGAAAAGTATATATTAAGGGTGAAATATCTAATTTTAAAAATCATACTACAGGACATTTTTATTTTTCTTTAAAAGATGAAACTAGTAGAATTAATGCTGTTATGTTTAACAGAGATGCTAGAAATATTAAATTTTTACCAAAAGATGGTATGAAAGTATTAGTTACAGGAAGAGTATCAGTTTATGAATCTACTGGTAGTTATCAAATATATATCGAAGATATGATCGAAGATGGGATAGGTAATTTATATGTTGCCTTTGAACAATTAAAAGAAAAACTTGCTAAAGAAGGATTATTTGATAAAGATAAAAAGAAAAAGATAATGCGTTGCCCCAGAAGAGTAGGAATAGTTACTGCCCCAACAGGTGCGGCAATTAGAGATATTCTAACTACAATAAAAAGGAGATATCCAATTTGTGAAACAATTTTATTTCCTGCATTAGTTCAAGGAGAAAATGCTAAATATGATATTGCTAAGAAAATAGAAATAGCAAATACATATGATATTGATACTTTAATTGTAGGTCGTGGTGGTGGGTCCATCGAAGACTTATGGCCTTTCAATGAAGAAATAGTAGCATATGCTATATATAATTCTAAAGTACCAGTAATTAGTGCAGTAGGTCACGAAATAGACTTTACAATTTCTGATTTTGTCGCTGATTTAAGAGCAGCAACTCCAACCGCTGCCGCAGAATTAGCAGTTCCAGACATTAATACTATTTTAACTTATTTAAATAATGCAAAAGTAAGAAGTTATAATTTTATAAATTCATATATTGAAAACAAAACTTTAACATTAAATAAATTAAAAGATAGTTATGTTTTAAAAAAACCAGAAAATATGTATGAAATAAAAATACAAAATTTAGATAATTTAATAGAAAAATTAAATAAAGAAATGAGTATAATTATTGAAAATAATAAATTAAGATTATATAAATGTAAAACAAACTATATAATTAATAATCCAGAAATACTATATAAATTCAAAAAACAAAATTTAGATAATTTAATTAATAAACTTGAAGTATTAAATCCGTTAAATACCCTAAAAAGAGGTTATGCAATAGTAAGAGATGATACTAAAGTAATAACAGATGTAAATAAAATAAAGAAAGATGATGTAATTAATATAGAATTATCTAATGGTAAAATAATATCTAAAGTAATGGAGGTAGAAAATGGGTAAAACATTCGAAGATAAAATAAGAGAATTAGAAACAACAATTAATGAACTTGAAAGTGGCGAAGTAAATTTAGATGATGCCATTGAAAAATATACTAAAGCAATGAAACTTGCTAAAGAATGCTCTGATAAATTAAATGAAGTTACTGAAAAAGTAAATAAAATATTAATGGAAAATGGAGAATTAAAGGATTTTTCTGTAGAGTAAATACTTATTAAAGTATTTATTTTTATATAAGAGGTGAAGGATGGAAAAAACAAATGTTATAAATAGTTTATCGTTATTTGTTTCTATGAAAGAAAGTAATTTATTAAATAATAAAATAATTAATTTTAATACTACTTTCTCTGTTACAGATTTATCTAAAATAAATGATTATAAAGTTATATTACCTAAAGAGATATATGGAGATGTGATAGTTTATTCATTTAAAGAACAAATAGAAATGCTAAAAGATTCAGTTAATAATAATGAAGGTATTAGAATTTGGACTAGTCATTATGAAATAGAATCATATATATTATTACTTTATTTATGTGATTTTTTAAAGGATAAACAAGGTAATTTATATGTAGTATATTCTGATTCATATGATAAAGAGTGTTACTCACCAGCGTGTATGAATGAAAAAGAATTAGAAAGTCTTGCGTTATTGGAACACAAAATAACTAAAGAAGAACAGGATAAATATTCAAAAATATGGCAGAATATAATTAAGAATAAATCTGATATGAGAATATTAGAAAATGAGAAAGTAAAATTAGTATCTTATGATTATTATAATGATATTATTTTAGATAAATTAGCAAAATTAGGGGAAATAACAATATGTAAATTTACTGCTTTATTTATGAGTGAATACTATTTTTCTGATTTAATAATTGTATATTTTATAAAAAGATTAATAGAAAAAAATAAGATTAAAATTGTTAAGGAAAGTAAAGAGAATTTTTTTCAAAATACTATTGCTATTAATTAACTTTAATACTTTGTTAATGTTTAATTGACACAAAAAATAATTAAAAATTAAATAATTATAAATACTTGTAAAACTACCTAATTTGTATATAATATAATTAGAGGTGAATTATGAAAAAAAAGAAAAAAATTAATTATAAAAATATTATTATAATATTATTAATACTATTAGTTATAATATTTGCTATCTTTAAATTAACTAAAAAAGATAATACCAAAGAAGTAGTAAAAGATAATTTGATGGAAGACTTTGTAAATAAAGACCTATCTTTATTAGAAGATTATTCAAATAAACAAAACTTAACATTAAATATAAGTTATGAATATAGTGATACTATAGAAAAAGATAAAATAATTAGTCAAAGTATTAATAAAAATACTAAAATTAATAAAGGAGATACCCTAGAAGTAGTAGTATCTTTAGGTAAGTTAGATAAAGAAAAAATGGCAAAAGATAATATAAATGAATTAGGTAGCATTCCCATTATGATGTATCATGGTATTAGAGAAAAAACAAGCACTAGTACGGGTACAGTTGGAGGTAATGTTGATAAAGATGGTTATAACAGAACTCCAGAAGCATTTAGAAAAGATTTAGAGTTTTATTATGAAAATGGTTATGAAATGATACGTTTAGAAGACTACATAAATGGAATAATTAAAGTATCATATGGTAAAAGTCCAATAGTAATAACTTTTGATGATGGAAATGAAGATAATATTAGAGTTACCGGATTAGATGAAGAAGGTAATATAATTATTGATAAAAATAGTGCAGTTGGAATACTTGAAGAATTTAAAAAGAACCATCAAGATACTCCAGTTACTGCCACATTCTTTGTAAATGGTGGTATATTTAATCAAAGTGAATATAATGATAAAATACTTAAATGGTTAATAGAAAATGGATATGATGTAGGAAATCATACTCAAACACATCTTGATATTAAAAAATCAACTGCTGATAAAGTTCAAAAAGAAATAGCATATGTTTATGATAAACTAGAAGAAATAATTCCAGGACAATATGTAAAAATAATTGCGTTACCTTTTGGAAGTCCATACGTTAAAACTCACGATAATTTCAAATATGTTTTATCTACAACATACGATAACAAAACATACGAAACTGAAGCAGCACTTAGAGTAGGATGGGAACCTGAAGTAAGTCCTTTTAATATAAATTTTGATAAAACATTCTTAAAAAGATGTAGAGCATATGACAATAATGGAAAAGATTTTGATATTGATATGGTATTTAATAGATTACTTAAAACTAATAGATATATATCTGATGGTAATCCTGATACTATAGTTACTTTCAAAGATAATGAGAGCATTGTCAATACTAATACTAATTTAAAAATAATATATTATTAATATCAAATAAGATATAATTAAGAAATAATCTTGCAAAATAAATATATATATGTTATTATTTTGTTGTAAAACTTATTGAAAGATGAGTAGATTAATTATTTTTCAAAGAGAGTCTATGGTTGGTGTAAATAGATAAAAGGATTAATTGAACGCTACTTTCATAGTGTAGTAATAACTACCGGATTAGTCCGTTATCGAAATTAAGTTAAGTAAGGATGGTACCGCACAATTGCTCCTTTTGGAAGGTACTATCTTTTTTTAGGAGGTATAATATGAATAAATTATTTGCAATTGTAGGAATGTGTGGAAGTGGTAAATCAGTTGCTTCCGAATATTTAGAAAAAAAAGGTTGGAACAAAGTATATTTTGGTGGAGTTACTATGGATAAATTAAAAGAAAACAACATCGAAATTACTCCCGAAAATGAAAAAGCAATGCGTGAAAACTTAAGAAAAGAATTAGGAATGGGAGCATTTGCTATTATCTTATTACCAAAAATAAAAGAAATGTTAGAACTTGGAGATACTATTCTTGATGGAGTATATTCATATGATGAAGTAAAAATATTAAAAAAAGAATTTCCTAACATTAAAATTATTTCTATTGTTTGTGATAAAGATATAAGATATAAAAGATTAAATGCAAGAGAATTTAGACCACTTACTAATCTTGAAGCAGAAAATAGAGATATTTCTGAAGTAGAAAATATTGCTAAAGCACCTCCAATTGCTATGGCAGACTATTATGTATTAAATAATGGCACAATCGAAGAATACATAAATAGATTAAAAGACATAATCGAAAGGAATGATTAAAATGAAAAAATTAACTGGCGAAGAAATAATTAGAACGTTTATCGATTATTTCAAAGAACACGGACATTTAGAATTAGAAAGTGCTCCATTAATTCCTAAAGATGACCCAAGTATATTATGGATAAATGCTGGTGTTACCCCACTTAAAAAATATTTTGATGGTAGTGTTGTACCAGAAAATAAAAGATTAACTAGCGTACAAAAATGTATAAGAACTGGAGATATCGAAAGTGTTGGTAAAACAGCAAGACATCATACTTTCTTTCAAATGTTAGGTAATTTTTCTATCGGAGACTATTTTAAAAATGAAGCAATAGAAATGTCTTATACACTTCTTACTAGTCCAAAATACTTTGATTTAGATAAAAATAAACTATATATTACAGTATATCCTGAAGACACTGAAGCATATAACAAATGGATAAGTTTAGGTATGGATCCATCTCATATTGTTAAATTAGAAAATAATTTTTGGGAAATTGGTGAAGGACCTTGTGGACCAGATTCCGAAGTATTTTATGACCGTGGGGTAAAATATGATAAAGATAAACTAGGAATTAAATTACTAGAACAAGAAATAGAAAACGATAGATATATTGAAATATGGAACAATGTATTTAGTCAATATAATGCTAAAAATGGTGTTCCTCGTTCTGAATATAAAGAATTACCACATAAGAATATAGATACTGGTATGGGTGTAGAAAGAATGGCATGTATTTTACAAGAAACAGAAACCAACTATGAAACAGATTTATTTATGCCTATAATACATGTTATTGAAGAAGAATCTAAAATATTATATAAAGGACAATTAGAATTTAAAGTAATTGCAGACCATATAAGAACACTTGTTTTTGCTTTATCTGATGGTGCAACATTTAGTAATTATGGAAGAGGATATGTTTTAAGAAGATTACTTCGTCGTTCAGTAAGAATGGGAAGAAAATTAGGAATAAATAAATCATTTTTGGCAGATTTAGTAGATGTAGTAATAGATAAATATATAGGAATATATCGTAACTTAAATAATAATGTCAAAGAAATGAAAGAATTAATAACTAAAGAAGAAGAATTATTCCAAAAAACATTACTATCAGGAGAAAAGAAACTTGAAGAATTATTCAAAAGTGATAACAAAGAAATAAGTGGAATAGATGCTTTCAAACTATATGATACTTATGGTTTCCCAATTGAATTAACTATTGAAATTGCTGAAGAAAAAGGATTTACTGTAAACGTTAGTGATTTTGAAAAAAATATGAAAGTACAAAAAGAATTAGCAAGAAATAATAGAAAAGTTGATAGTAGTATGAATATTCAAAATGAACTATTAATTAATTATAAAGAAGAAAGTAAATTTGTTGGTTATGATACTTTAGAAAATACTACTATAATTAAAGATATAATAAAAGATAATAAATTCGTTGATGAAACAAGTGATTATGGCTATGTAGTTTTAGAAGAAAATCCATTTTATGCTGAATCTGGAGGACAAGTATCAGATACTGGTTATATATTTACAAGTAGTCTAAAAGCAAGAGTAACTGATGTAATTAAAGCACCAAATTCACAAAATTTATTATATGTCGAAGTTGAAGAAGGTACATTAATCAAAGGTACTAAAGTAAATACTATGGTAGATAAACAAAAAAGATTAGATACTTGTAAAAATCATAGTAGTATCCATTTAATTCAAAAAACATTACAAGAATTACTATCTGATACAGTACATCAAGCAGGAAGTAAAGTAGATGAAAATACTTTCAGGTTTGACTTTACTTATCAAGGAAAACTAAGTGATAAATTAATATTGGATATCGAAAAAAGAGTAAATGAAAGAGTAGCGCAAAATACTGATACTAAAATAAAAATAATGAATTTAAATGACGCAATTAATCTTGGCGCAATGGCATTATTCGAAGACAAATATGGTAGTTTAGTAAGAGTTGTAACTATCGGAGATTCAATTGAATTATGTGGTGGAACTCACGTTAAAAATACTAAAGAAATAAATAAAATTGCTATAATTAATGTTGAAAATAAAGGTTCAAATGTTTATAGAATTACTGGAAGCACTGATGAAAATATTGAGAGTGCAATAGAAAAAGAATTAATTCCATATAACGAAGAAAGAAATAAATTAATAGAAAAAGCAAGAAAATTAGTCGAAGAAGCAAGAAATCTAGAAATAGCATTATCTTTTGAATTTGAATTTAAAACTACTAATAACTCTAGTTATCAAGATATTATAAATGTTAAGGAAGACATTAGTTTGTTAAAACAAAAAGTAAAAGAATTAGAAAAAGAATTTACTATTAAAAAGAGTGAAAAATCAATAAGTGACTTATCAGTATTTTTAAATAGTGAAATAAAAATTGGTGATTTATCTCTAATCGTAGCAATTACCGAAGGATATGAAATACCAGTTTTAAAACAAATCGTTGATGCAGTTAGCAATAAACTAGATAAAAGTTTTGTTTTAATTGCTAATACTAATGGTACTAATGTTAACTTTATTGCTAAAACAAATGATGATAAAATAAATTGTGGTAGTGTAATTAAAGAATTGTCTCTTAAATGTTCTGGTAATGGCGGAGGAAGTAAAACTTTCGCTCAAGGTGGTGGAACAAACATTACTGAACTTGGTGTTAGATTACAAGAAGTAAAAGATTATATAAGAGGTCTATAAGACTTCTTTTTTACGAGGATATTATGTATAAAAAAGTATATATAGAAATAACTAATAATTGTAATTTAAATTGTGATTTTTGCATCAAAAACCAAAGAAAAAATAAATTTATGACAAAAGAGGAATTTAACACTATCTTAAATAAACTAGAAGGTATAACCAATTACTTATATTTTCACATACTAGGTGAACCACTACTTCACCCAAACATAACAGAATTTCTAGAGTTAGCAAGTAAAAAATATAAAATAAATATAACTACTAATGGTTACTTAATTAATAAAATAACTAATAATAAAAATATTCATATGTTAAATATTTCACTACATAGTTTCGATGATAAATATAATGTTTCACTAGAAAAATATTTAAACAATATCTTTAAAACAGTAGACACATTATTACAAAATAATACTATTATTAATTATAGAATATGGATAGACAATAAAAATAATAATAAAATAATTAATTATATTAACAATTATTATAAAACTAATATAACATTAGAAAACTCTAAAATAAAAGATAACCTATATCTAAATATATCTAAATACTTTATTTGGCCTGATTTAAATAATAATTATTATAATGAAAAAGGTAAATGTTATGGATTAATTACTCACTTTGGAATATTATCAGATGGAACAATAGTTCCTTGTTGTTTAGACAGTAAAGGAGAAATAAACCTTGGGAATATATTCAAAGATAATATAAATGAAGTATTAAATACTAAAAGATGCAAAGATATGGTCGAAGGTTTTAAAAAAGAAATAAAAAAAGAAGAATTATGTAAACATTGTAAATTCTTGAATTAAAATTAAGAAAAAAGTTTAAATTAATCAAATAATATGGTATTATATAATAAAGGAGTAGCATATGAAAAAGAAACACTCTAAAATAGATAAAGTACTATTATTATTAATAATTATATTTTCAATATTTGGAATAATTATGGTATTTAGTGCTTCCTCAATGGAATCTTATATGCGTTTTGAAAAAAGTCCTTATTATTACTTGATAAGACATTTATTCTTTGTTGGAGTAGGACTATTTATTTACTTTTTAATGCATATAATTCCAGTAAAAGTCTATAAAAAACTAAGTACCTTTGCTATAATTGCCATAACTATAGTAATGATAACTTTACTAGTTTTAGGTAAAGCAACAAGAAATGCCGTCAGTTGGATACAACTTGGACCAATTAGATTACAACCAAGTGAATTTGCCAAAATCTTTGTAATTATCTTTCTAGGTAGTTATTATGAGAAAAAAAGAGATGTACTAGATAGTCAATGGAATATAATTAAACCATTATTAATTGTGGTGGTAATTGCCATATTAATTGCCCTACAACCCGATTTAGGTACAGCAATGATTTTAGCAATTGTAACTATAATAATCTTTTATTCAGTACCAATAAAAAAAGAATATCGAAGTATATTTAATAAAATATTTGTTGGAGCATTAGCAATAATTATAGTGCTTTTAATTAGTACCAAAGGTTCAATATTAAGAGATTATCAAAAAGATAGATTAACAGCGTTTTTACATAATCCTTGTGAGAATTATCAACAAAAAGAAGGATATCAATTATGTAATAGTTATATTGCCTTTCATAACGGCGGTTTAACTGGTAAAGGAATAGGGGAGAGCACCCAAAAATATTTATACTTACCTGATTCTTATACAGACTTTATCTTTCCAATTATCGTCGAAGAATGGGGATTATTAGTAGGAATATTAATTATAATTGGATATGGTATCATACTTTACAGAATATTTACAATTGCTAGACACGCTAAAAATCTTGGAAATGGTTTAATTGCTTATGGAGTATTTATTTATATATTTACACATATTACCATAAATTTAATTGGAGTTATGGGACTTGCACCACTTACTGGAGTACCACTTCCGTTCTTAAGTTATGGTGGTAGTTATACATTATCATTATTTATTGCTTTAGGTTTAGTTCAAAGAATATCTGTTGAAAATAATCTAAATTAATAGAGTAGGGGGTAGTTATTGAAATACCCCTATTTTTTATTAGCATTCCCCCTACCTTACTTTATTTACTAAAATTCGTAAATGTAGAATGTTAAGATAATTTAAATTATTTTTTAGAATTATAAATTTATAAATTATTAATTGTTTATTATTATCATCTGATTATATATTAAATATTATTTTGGTATATTTTAATTGATGTTATGAATAATTAGTAGAAATATTAATTGTTTAATAAAATTAACGTTCTCAAATTTAAATCGAGAATCTATTAGATGGATAATTATACACCTCAAATCAAAATTTAAGTCCCCTATCAAAGTTAAGATAAAAAAGTAGGGGATATAGCTATTAAGAATACTATAATAGGTCTAAATTTAAATCGAGAGTATTTTAGTTAGATAATTATATATCTCAAATTAAATAAATCTAACTAAATATAATATAATTAATAGTAAATTAAAATTTAAAAATTAATTATAAAATTAAAATAAAATAATTAATAAAAATGATTTTAATATAGATTACAAAATAATAATAAATATATAATTAAATATTAATAAAAATATTATAATATCTATATATAATAATAATAATCAAATAAATTTCAAAATATCATACTTCCTATAATATATATTATGTTAAGTTCTTTATTGGAGCAAAGTTCCATAAATTGAATATCATTACCAGTATAACAGTCTAAATAATTAGAATTATACTCTATATTCTTATCTCTAGTTAATTCTATAAAATGAGTTAAATCTAACGGATTATTTAAATTTAAGTATTCTTCAGTTGGTTTAACTAAATTTTGAGAATTAAAATATCTGTGCCTACCAAATAATTTATTATCTATATCTTTAGTCATATACTTACAGATATAAGAATAGATTTTTTTATAATCATTTTTGATAAAATCCACTCTAGCAAAACCTTTGGACCAATAACGGACATCATATAATTGATTACAATTGACCGCTTGTCCTTTTTTCTCTTTTTGTATTAAGATTATCTCTTTATCATTTAAACCTAGATTAGATAAAATATGATAATGAACTGCTCCTCTTTTTTGAAATTCAGGAACTGCAAGATATTTAAAATCTTTTTTTAATTTTCTAATATTTGATACCCAATTATGAAATAAATTATTTGCATAATTTAAATCAGTGATGTTTTCGGCAAAAGTTAAAGTTATAAAAGTTTCCCAACTATCTCTATTTGCTTTAGCAATTCTTTGACAATTTAAATTACTTCTAATAGCATTGGTAAGCATAATTGATTTAAACTCTTGTACCCTACTCTCTTTGACTAAATTATCAGTATCAACTTTTTTGATATTAAATATTTTATTTTCCTGGTCTTTTTTATTCAGTTTTGAACGTTCATAATCGAACTTATATACTTGAATATAATCTCCACAATGAATAAGTTTAACATCATAAATCACCCTACTCTCTACATTACTATACGCAGATATGAGACTACTATCAAGTAATATAGTCTCATTACTCTTTTTAGTTGATATAATACCACCACCTTTACATTTAGGGACTATGTCCCTCGACCCGACAAGCGGGACTTCACCCTTATTAATAAGGGGATAATAAGTAATAATGTAAGTATAACTATCCCCTTACCCCTAGAAAAATAGTTTTATTATGCTAATTTTTATTTTATAAGATAGGACGGACTAACGTCCTATGCTACAGAAGGTAAGAAAATAGAGTTACTCTTAATGCAAGTCAAGTGTCGTGCCCCACTCTTTCAAATGAAAGAGAACGGGCACACGATAATCTAATCTATTGACAATGGAATCTTTTTAATTAACCAAATAGCAAAATGATAGATATGTTCAAAATTATATACTACTACCACTAATGGTACTAATATTTTAATAGTATCAATTCTAATAAATAAACCAAGCAAATCTAAATGATTAAATATAGTATCAAATACATTATTAAGTGATGTTAATAAACTATCAGGAAAAGACGGAATATCAGGCAATAAATCAAATATAAACTTTAATAATGCAGTAATTAAATTAATTATAGATTCTATAATCATTAACTATCTACCTTCTTTCTACGAGTAGTTCTCTCACTATGTCTTTGACCTAATACTTCTCCAGTGTCAGAATCAACATTATAACTATCTTCGGTTGTATAATATTCGTAATTAGATGTATCACCACCAAAAATACGATTATAAGTTCTTTCACATAGTGCTAAAAAATTAAGTATTAAATAAACATCAACAAAGTCCAAATATAATTGCCATAGATTATTTAATGAAGTTTTAGATTTTAAAGTTTGAGACCAGTTAAATGTTGTAGCGCTAATAATCTTACTACTTTCAAAATTAGGTACAGTAATATCAGGTACATTAATCACAATATCATTACTAGAAGATAAACTAGAATAAGTTTCTATAAAATCTATAAAGATAGTAACTGGAGTTGCTAAAAAACCGAGTTTAAGTTCCACGTATGCTTTAAATGAAGTAAACCAGTCAGAAAAGAAATCTTCTCCAGGAATAAATAAATCTTTAAGACCTTGAATAATACCATTAAGTAAATTAGTAAAGAAATTACCTAGTTTATTACCTAAATCAGTAAAAAAACCACCAATAGTACCTGGAATAGATTTTATAGTTTCCCAAATACCTTTTCTTGTATTTTCGGCTTCTTCTAATTTATCATTTGTATTGTCAATTTTATTAGCACAAAAATTAACTTCATCAAAAGAAACTGAACCAACAGAATCAGAAGTATTTGATAAATATAAATAAATATATCTTTGGTTTGGAATAATCTTATAAGTATTTCCAATTACTGGGGCATCATTTAATAATACTTTAGATAAAGAATTAGTAGTA
>OLHG01000844.1_pt1 | contig 20752 bp, 22 predicted proteins | sample 1605971 | NCBI WGS metagenome assembly OLHG01 (sample SAMN03283289) | human gut metagenome | biome: human-associated habitat; material: feces | host: Homo sapiens | place: Peru | collected 2012 | reverse complement strand
GTTACCATAGATTATAAAAACAATGAATTAAAATTAACCACTAACTAACAATTAGCGGTTTTTCTTTAGACAAAACATATTCTTTACTTAAAGCATTCACTATACCTTCTAAATTATTACAATCTTTAATTAGTTCAATACCTAAATAACTATTAATTCTATTTATCATATTAACTAAATTATAAACTAAATACTTAAGATCTTCTTCTTTAAAAGATACAAAAGAAGGTTCAAAATCTATCAGTTTTAAATCATTATTATATATTAAAAAATTATTAGGATGAATATCTAAATAATAAATATGATTACTAACTAATTCCAATAAGATTCTTATTATTCTAAGATAAAATAAACTACTATCTCTCTTATTAATAATATTCTTAAACTTAGTATTATCTTTATAATACCTTATAATTTGCCCAACAACATAATTATCAACACTAACTATTCCAATAGGAAAATCAGTATCTTTTACTAATCGTTGTTTACTATGTAACATTGAAACTAATCTATCATCATAATGCCTTTTATACTTATATTCTTGATAATCTCTATAAATCCTAAATGCATAATCATAATCTTCTACACTTTTCATTTCATGTAATATTATTCCATTATATTCATCTTTATTAGTTGCAAACAAAGTAACTTCTTTCTTAGTTTCTAAAACAAAAAGACCCAAAGAGGCCTGTAATTCTTTAATATTATCAAAATTTATATTTATAAGATTATCATATGTATTACCAAATCTATTTTTAAATCCCCTCTGAATATTCACTCTCATCACCCTTACACTTTTATTTTATCATATTTATATTTTTTAATCTATATACCAAAACAGCATTATTAGTAGTAATATTCATAACATTATCTAAACTTACCCCTGTATTATCACTTATACATTGAGCAATTATAGGAATATACTTACTTTCATTCTTTTGACCTCTATAAGGTGTAGGCGCCAAATAAGGTGAATCAGTTTCAAGAACAATATTATCTAATGATATATTCTTAATAGTATCTTTTAATTTACTATTCTTAAAAGTAATAACACCACCTATACCTAATTTATAACCTAATTTAATATATTCCCTAGCCGTTTCTAAACTACCACTAAAACAATGAATAATTCCCTTAACATTATATTCTTTTAAAATGTTAATAGTATCTTCAATAGCATCTCTACTGTGAATAACTACAGGTTTATCAACTTCTGAAGCAAGTTTCAAAAAATCACGAAACACTTTAATTTGTAACTCTCTATCTTCTTTACCATAATAATAATCTAATCCTATTTCTCCTATAGCTACAACTTTATCATTCATTAATAACTCTCTATATTTATCAATATCACATTCTTTATAATTTCTCACATTAGATGGATGAACTCCAACACACGTAAAAACCTCAGGATACATATTAGAAATCCTAACATTCATCAAACTACTATCTAAATCTTCACTAGAAGTCACTATAATTTTAACATTTTCTTTAATCGCATTTTCTAAATACTCTTTAACCTCTTCTTCACTAACATGACAATGAGTATCTATAAACATAATTCCTCCATTAATCTTCTACACTAAAATATTTAACAGTTAACACTAAAAACACAACAGGAAAAATATAATCATAAAATTCATGGAATCCCATTTGTAAGAAAAATGCTATTATTGCACTACAAACAAACAACATCTTCATTAAATTTTTAAATTTACTGCTACTTAAATATGTTTTCATATTAATCACAACTACATTGTACCAACTTTACCTAGCAAAATCTACCAAATCGACAAAACTTATCATAAATTGACACATAAAATACACTTCAATCTAATAAAATATAATATGTTAGATTTATTATGGTTAATATTAATTATTTTAATAATAATTCTTGGTATAAGATTATCTTTTTATATAAAGTTTAAAAATTATAAGATATTTTCTTTAATTAAATCTTTAAACTTTAATACTTTATTTATTTCACTAGGTACTAAAATGGGTGTAGGTGCTTTAATTGGAACAAGTATGTCTGTTATAATAGGTGGCCCAGGTTCTCTTATATGGATGTTTTTATTTACTTTATTAACTTCTTCAATTATTTATACTGAAAGCTACTTAGGTAACAAATACAAAGAAACTACTTTATTTGGTAACATAAGTGGTATATACTTTTACACAAAAAAAGCTTTAAATAAAAAATCTTTAGCTATAATAACTCTAATTCTATTTATAATTACTTACTCTATATTTTTTTTAATGATACAAACAAACACTATATCAAATATACTTAATATAAATAAATATCTAATATCTTTTATTATATTAATACTTTTACTACTATTATTAAACAACAATATTTCTGAACTTACTAAACTCATAACAAAAATAGTACCAATAGTATCTATATTCTTTATTTCAATAAGTGTATTCGCCATTGGAAAACATTCTTACATGTTAACAAGTATTATTAAAGATATTCTTTATGATGCATTTAATTCTAAATCTATTCTAACAGGTATGATAATAGGTATAAAAAGAAGTATATTCTTAAATGAATTATTAATAGGAACAGCATCATTCACAAGTTCATCTAATAAAAAAGAAATACCCAATACTTTAGTACTAGGAACATACTTCATAACTTTTATTATTTCTACTCTTATAGCATTACTATTGTTAACCTATACTGGTCATTATAGTACCAGTTACATAAAAACACTCTTACAAGTATTTACTTATCACTTTGGTAACTATGGACATTACTTCTTAGCATTAATAATATGTTTACTTGGCACTAGTTCTATAATATCAGGCATATATATAGGTTTATCTAATCTTACACATCTAACTAATAAAAAAATTGTATTAATATTTAAAATTATTCTTACTATTTTCCTATTACTTGGTATATTTATTAGTACTAATAATTTATGGCTAATCACAGACATATCAATGTTAATACTTATATTGCTAAATATTTATATTATAAATAAAATTATAGATTAACTTTAATTAATATGTTATATTTATATAGGTGATACAAATGATAGGAAACGATTGGGATGAAATATTAAAACCAATATGGGAAAGTCCAGGTTTTCATAATTTCATGAATATAGTAAAAGAAAAATATAAAGAAAATACATGTTTTCCTGAATATAATAACATATTTAACGCATTAAAATTAACTCCATATAGTAAAGTAAAAGTAGTTATTCTAGGACAAGATCCTTATCATGGAGTTGGAGAAGCACATGGTTTATCATTTTCTGTACAAGATGGCATAAAAAAACCACCTTCATTAAAAAACATATTTAAAGAATTACATGATGACTTAGGCTTTGATGAACCAGAAAGTGGTAATCTGGAAAAATGGGCAAAAGAAGGAGTACTTCTACTTAACAGTGTTTTAACTGTAGAAAAAGATAAAGCTGCATCTCATAAAGATTTAGGATGGAACTTATTTACTGACCACATAATTAAATTACTTAACCAAAAAGAAACACCAATAGTATTTATCCTTTGGGGTAATTTTGCTAAAAGTAAAAAGGTATTTATAACAAACAAAAAACACTTAGTATTAGAAAGTGTTCATCCATCCCCATTCTCAGTATATAATGGTTTCTTTGGCAGTAAACCATTTAGTAAAACCAATAATTTTTTAATTAAAACTGGACAAACTCCAATTGATTGGAATCTAAAAAAGAACTAAATCTCAATATTTAGTTCTTTTTCATCATTAGTTCTTAATTCTTTACCATCATATAAAGTTTTAATAGTTAACTTCTTAAACTTACAAATTAACTTATAAGGAAACTTAGGATATAAATTATTAAATTCACTAGCCCACTTATTATAAAGAGTTCTAAGTCCCATAAGTTCCACTTCTATCTTTTCTATATCTCTAATCAAACCATCAAAACTTTTAACATCACTAAGTTCATGATTATCACTATATATTTTATTAATCTCAACAAAACTAGAACTAAGTAAACTATCTTTATCATAATTACTTAACTTATCAACTTTTAAATTCTTTACTTCTTCAAATATCTTAATATCTAATTTTATTTGTCTATTTATTATATTAATAACTCTTAACTCCAAATCTTCTTTTTCTTTTAACTTATCATCTATATCATTTTCACACAACTGAGTCTTATAAGCCAAAGACAAAATATTTTCAGACTTAGTTATAAAGAATATTGCTATCAAACATCCTACTAAAACTATAACACCAATTATAAATAAAACCACTGTCATACTATCAACTCCTATAATAATGATACCATAATTTAAGATAGAAAAAAAGAGTATTATAACTCACTATAAGAATTAATATAAATTAAATTACTCTTATCATCACTCTTTTTATATAAATACATAACCACATTTTCAAAACGAAAACAATTCCATTAAACAATTTCAAACTTAATTCCCAAAATATTGTATTCCTTTTGCTTTTCAATTGAATAAATATCATTAAACATATTTATTAACTCATCCTTAGTGAAATCTTTATTAATTAAAACCTCTATTTTATGATCACTTATCAAATCTTCTAACTTTTCGTAATTTAACAAAGCAATAACTCTTACTAAGATTTTATCATCTGTATTCGAATTTTTAAATTCAATATAATCTCCTATACAAATTGATTTTCTTTTTTCATCATTTAATCGTAATTCTATTCTTTTTGTACCATTTTTAATATATTCAAAATTCTCGCTATGCAAACACATATCAATAATCTTAGGTTGATTCATATATTCAATATGTAATGCATGAATACCATTCTCTTTAATTCCTTCTTTATAACCAGTAAATCTATTAATTGATTCTATGCCTTCATTAATATCATTTGTTGACGATAAAGTAAATCTTGTACCTTCCATTTCTAATAGTTTTAATGAAGATTCATACCAAGCATTTTCTTTTACAATACATTTGATTTTTTCTGATTTTTCGTTTTTAAATTCTAAAATATCGCCTTTTTTGATATTTTTATAATTTATTTTATTTTTATCCGTAGTTACTCTTATTTCAATTTTCTTTGTGCCTGCTTTAATGGCATCAAAAGCTCTGTTGTTTAAGTTCAATTTATATAACATATTCTCACTACCTTTTTATTTTTTTAGCTTGTTCCAATTTTTCAGTTAAAGTCTGATATCTATCGCCATATGCAAAGGCCTGAGGTGGAACAAAACCATAACATTGTTTTAGTTCCTTTAAAGTGAAACTATTCTCAAGTTCATAAATAGCATCTATTCTATAAGCAAATTTGTTTTTTTGCCCATTATTAAATTCTGAATTTCCATCTCCTTGCACCAATATCTTATCAGGATATTTAATAATTTGATTAATTTTTAATATGTATTTTAATTCACTTTTAGGAGAAGTAGTATATACATATAATGTATCAAACTCTTTTTTAGGTATATAATTTCTAAATTCATGATTTTTTCTTTTATTAATTATTTTTTCAACTGCAAGTGCATTAATACTAACATAAATTGCTTTGCTCATACTTATCAAACTCCCTCATAAAATAATATATGCTATAATGTCTAAATAACATATATGGATTATTTATCCATTCCATAACAATTTTAAATAAAATGTTCAAACCATTAAATCCATATTTTTCTTTTAAAAAAGTGTAATTTATAAATGCTTTAGGAATATCAGAATAAGCTCCTTCTTTAACATATAATGATTTTGAAATTTTAGCACCTGACCAATCTAATACTAAAGGTGCATAAAAAATCATAGACATTTTATATACATCAATTCCTAAATATGATGCCAATTTATATCTCATTTCTTCTTGATAAAACCCAGCATAATCACTTCCAGTAACCCTTAAAATTTGATAATCATATTTATCATTATTATTAACAGAAGTGTAATAAATACCTCTAATTAAATTTCTTAATGGTGAGTTATACTCAAACTTTGATGAATCTTTTATTATATCTGCAGTATATTCACCATGATTCGGGCAATAGAAAATAATACTTTTATCAGTATACTTATTGTTGATACTATTTTTATCTGTCAAACCGCACTTTGGACACGACATTCTTATTCTTAAATTATTATATTTCGGATCAAGTCTCTTACAAATATAATCTTTATTATCTACTATCTTTTTTATTATGTAACCTATTTCTTTTTGACTATTAAATTCATCTTGATATCTTATTTCATATTCAATATTTGTCAAAGATTTATAATACTCCAATATTTCAATATACTCTTTCATATATTTATATACTTTACCAGTCGTTTTTAAATTTTTTTGGTATTTAATACCATTAACAATTAGTTCCTCTCCAGGTGCCGTTTCTATTACTTCATATAGGATTATCACTTTTTTACTAGAGTCCATTTCTGTTATTTTCTTTGCCAAACCAAAAGATAAAGCAATTGTTTCTAAAGTACCAAAATGTGGACTTGAATTTGGTTGCGCTCCTACACTTATTTTTATTATATTTTTTGTTAAATTCATTAATAAATAGGGAATTATTTCGCTTTCAAACATATATGACGCACCACCCAAAGGATTATAAACTATTCCATCGCATTTAATATTCATAATATGACCTCTTTCTATCTAATTGTAACATATTTTTTATAGTTTACCTAATATTTTACTAAATAAAAAGAGTATTATAACTCACTATAAGAATTAATATAAATTAAATTACTCTTATCTTCACTCTTTTTATATAAAGATATTGCCTTATATCCTTTATCAAAAAATAAATCCATAAATATATTTTTACTAGGTTCTTCATTTAAATACATACATTTAATACCATCATCATAATAAATAATCATATAATTATATTCACTTTTAATAAACTCTTCTTTTAACTTTAAATATTCATTTAAATAATTATCTAAAACCCAGTCTTTATTTATATCTTCTTTAGATTCATACTTTTTCTTATCCTTATGTTTTAAAACTAATTTATTATTAACGATTTCATAACTATAATCAGTTCCATAATAAGGTATATCACTTTCTATAAAAAATAATTCAATATCTACATAAGTCAATTCATCATTAATCGCGTCTTTTAATTTATTTAAATCTTCTTCATTAATGTTACTTAAATCCATTATAATTTCTCTATCATCTAATTTAATTACATTCAACTCAATAGTTATAACTTCTTTACTTTGAGAGTTTTCAATATCTATCTCTGATTTCATAAATCCTCCTATAAATATTTACTTAACTTATCATATAATTCATCAGAATTAATAGGTTTACCAATAAAATCATCAAAACCACTTTCTAATAAATTATCTTTATTTTTAAGATTTTCTGTATAAGCAATAATTGGTTTATCAAAACCATAGTCAAACTTTAATTTTTTCATAGTTTGTATACCATCTAATACATTCATTTCATCATAAAGTAAAATTAAATCATAATTATTATTTTTAACCATTTCAATCGCATCTATCCCAGACTTAACAAAATCAACATCTATTCCATAAGACTTTAATACCATCTTATCAACACTAACAGTAAGCATTCTATCATCAACCATTAATATCTTTTTCATATCTTCATTTTTATTACTTTTAACATACCTTAAATATTGTGAAAACATAACTAACACATAAGTACCTTCTCCTTTTTCACTTCTAAGTACAATATTTCCATGCATTAACTCCACTAAACTTTTAGTAATAGTAAGTCCTAGTCCTAAACCTAAAATTGATGAATTCTTAACATCATTTTCTCTTACAAACTTATTAAATACTTTCTTTTTCATATTAGGTTCAATACCTTTTCCAGTATCACTTATTTGAATAGTAAAGAAACATTCATCTCTATCTTCTCTAGCAAGTACATTCATACTTATCTTACCATTATTAGTATACTTAACAGCATTATTTAAAATATTAATCAATATTGTTTTAAATTTATTTTTATCTCCATAAACCTTATCAGGTATATTTTTATAATTAGTTACAAACTCTATTTTACTACTTTTAATTCTTTTATTTATTAACTTAGTTACATCATTTAATACATCCATAGGATTATATTCTTTACATTCAACTTTCATATTTCCACTTTCTAATTGAACCATATTCAAAATACCATCACTCATATCTAATAAACTATCAACAGATGTATTTAATTCATCTAATACTTCTTTACTATTCTTGCTAAGACTACTATCATCATTAAGTATTTCTATACAACCCTTTATATTATTCATAGGTGTTCTAATTTCATGAGACATACTAGATAAAAATTCATTTTTAGCATCATTAGCTTTTAATGCAGTACTCTTAGCTAACTCCATTTCATTTAATATTTTAACATCAGGATTTTCAATTGTGAAATACATTAAAGCCGTTACTATAGAATGACATGTTAATAATAATGTTAATTCAGGATGTGTAATTTGAATAATCATAATTATAATTGATAAAAACATAAATGCAAGTAAAGGCACATATTCTCTAGAACTAATTCTTTTAATATTTTTAATTAAGCAAAATAACATTATACCAACCATAATAAAACTCAAAGTATAAACCATAGTTACTGAAACACCACTTGTATAAGCAATATTAGATTTATACACAATATTAATAGGTAACAACAAAATTAGAATTAGCATTATAAAAATTATAAAAATATTAAACCTAAATAATCGATTATTTTTTAACAATTTACCCACATTTTTTCTAAAAGATATTACATATATATACTCTAAAAATAAAAATGCCCAAGTAAAATAATAAACCAAATAAATTTTAGACACACACTCACTAATTACAAAATCAACACCAAAATTTTTAAAACACAAATAACCAAATATATCTAATACTAATCCAAATAAATTACAAATTAATATACTAGAATATAGCTTAGTATCTATTGTATTTATTCTTTCTTTTGAAAAATAAAAAATTGTAAATATTGAAACAAATATAAAACAACAAATTGAAAAACCTATCATTAACACACCTTCTATTCTTGTTATAATTATACAATACCAAGAAAAAAAATGAAATCTTAATTTCACTTTTTTAATGTCAATTTACTACTATTATAATTTTCCTCATAAATTTTACTTAACGAAGGTAAATCAACTTTTCCACCCATATTAATAGGTAAATGGTCTAAAAATATTATTTCTTTTGGAATAGATGGATCATCTAATTTTATTCTACATAACCTATAAATTTCTTTTTTTATTTCTTCTTCATTATTTTTAAAAACATTATTTAATGATACAAAAGCAATCGGTACCATTTCTTCAATCGGATCTTCTACTCCAATAACTCCACTATTTTTTACATATTCTAAATTATCTAAAAACTCCATAATTTTACCGGGATGGATTTTAAATCCTGTTCTCATAAACATATTAGTAAGACGATATTTATGATAAAAAACTCCATCTTTATCAATATAACCCAAATCACCCATATGAAGCCAAAGTTTGCCATCTTTATGTTTTATCAATACCTTTTTAGTTTCCACATCATTATTTAAATATTCTTTCATTACAGTAGGTCCTGTTATACATAACTCACCCTCCTGATTATATGATAATTCTTTATCAGTTCCTGGCTCAAATATTCCTGCAGTAACTAAAGGTAATGGTATACCCACTCCACCAAACTTATAACTGCCAGGCATAGCATAAAAGCCACCACCAGTATTTTCAGTAGATCCTAGCCCTTGCCTTACAAATAAATCAGTTGGAATTCCATTTTCACAAAAATTTTCTTCAACTTTATTCAATCCTTTTTCAAGACTTTTCTTTAAAGAAGCACCACCAGAAACATAATTTTTTATAGGCTTAATTTTTCCAGTTTTAAATTCTTCACTATTATAAATATTTAAACAATGAACAGGTCCACCTAAAAAATGATCTGGTTTAGTTTTCATCAATAAATAAGGCAACTTATCACTAACCAATTCAGGTATCAATATACTTTTTAATCCACCACAAGTTGTATAATGCATAGCAGCCGCTCCATAAGCAATTGACTGAAGAAGAACATCAAGAAAAACATCCTTTTCTTTAAACAAACCTATAGAAATATGTTCTAAAGCAGAAGCATTTAAATTATAATCAGTTAAACAAACTCCTTTAGGAACACCAGTTGTACCACTTGTTCCAACTATTAAAGCAACATGATCTTTTTCATAATATGATTCAATATTACTTTTTATTTTTTTCCCATAGTTAATAAACTCAGAATAACTTATATAATTTTCTTTATTAGGTATTTTAATATTATTTTTAATTCTATAATAAGAAGATATTAAAGAAGGTAAAGATTCCAATCCGTCAAGAAAGATCACATTCTCAAGTTTGTGACTTAAAATAACATCTTTAAACTTTTCATAAAACGGTAAGAATATAAACATATTTTTTATATCATTTTCATCCAATATTTTATTTAGTTTATCTGGTGAAAAAAATGGTGCATAAGAATAAGGTGTGGCACCTACTATACTTGATCCATAAATAGATACTCTACTTTCAGGAATATTAGGTAAAATAGTAGAAATAATCTCATTATTTTTAACACCAATACTCTTTAATGATTTTGCAAAGTTTTTCATTAATTCTAAATATTTCTTATATGTAATTGTATTTCCATGTGAAAAATTATTAGAACTTATCCTTAATTCTAAAGCAATATCATCTAAATAATTCTTAGTATACAATTCAACCATTTGATAAATCGACATATCAGGTACTTCAAGGTTCAAACTCTTTTCATCATAATACTTTAACCATGGTTTATCAATTGATGGTATTCCAGTTAATTCTTTCATATAAACCTCCTATTTTACCAATTTTAGTAAAGCATCTCTATCAACTTTACCTTCTGTTTTATATTTCATAGTTGTTAAAATATAATCCGCTTCTCTTGGTCTATCTCTTAATGATAAAGATTTATTTACACTTAACTTTATTTCTTCTAAAGTACTTTCTTCATCACAATTTTCATTTAGTTCAATAAATGCATAAGGATACTCTCCAGTAGATGTTGTTAAATCTCTAACTCCAATAACTACACAATTCTTAACATTTTTATTTTTATTAATAATTACTTCAATTTCATTTGGAAAAACATTATGTCCATCAGGTCTAACAATCATATTTTTCTTTCTATCAGTTAAAGTAAAAAAACCATTTTCATCCACAAAACCTAAATCACCAGTTCTTCCCCATAATTTACCATCATCATCAGTATAAAAGAATTTATTAGTTTCTTCTGAACTTCCTAGATATTTTTTCATATGTTGAGGTGAATTTATATATATTTCACCTATTTCATTATAAGTACACTCAGTTTTATCATCCTTCATTATTTTGGCTGTTACTAAAGGTAAAGGTATCCCATATATTTCAGGTTTTTTAGTGCTTTCATAAGGTGTTAGAAATGTACATGAAGAAAATTCAGCCATACCACCACCTTTAATTAAAGTAGAAGAACAATTATGATTTTTCAACCAATTATTCACATTTTCTTCTAATAATTTAGGTGTTTTATCTCCACCAAAAATAATTCTATTAATAAAAGACAAATCAACTCCATCAAATATATTATTATCTATAACACTCTCCATAAAAGAAGGAACACATATAATATTATTTGGTTTGTATTTAATAATTAAATCAGCAAATTCACTTAATTTAAAATTCGGAATCAATATCATTTCTAAACCACTTGCTAAAGAATTATGAATACCACATACCGCACCATAGCTTATAAAAGGTGGCATAATACATAAAATACTTTCTCCGGGTTTAACACCAGTAACATTCATTAATTGTTCTGCAGTAACATTCATTCCAGATGATGTTAAGCCTAATCCCTTTGGTATACCAGTTGTACCACTAGTATATTCAATTACAGATGTTTTTCCACTTTTATATTCAGGTATAAACAGTTTTCCTGTTTTAACATTACTAAAATGATCGTATTTATATATTTTTCTATTATTGTTTATTTTTGACAATGCATTATTAAAATTATATTCAATTTCTTTCTTAATAACATTAAACTTAATATTAGCTATATCACTCTTAGAATAACTTTTCATTAATTTAATAATTTCATTTTTAGATAAACCAGCCACAGGAGAAACATCTATAACATTTTTTACATCACTACCCAAAGATGCATTTATCATAGTTTTAGCATACCTACTTATAACAAAAGCTAATCTTGATTTAGCCAAATTTAAATAAAATCTCATTTTTTCTTCTGGAACTCTAGGATCAATTAAATTTGCATTCGCACCTATATTGTCTAATCCATACATTAAATAAATAGTTTCTGGTGTTAAGGGCATAGCTAAAGAAACATAATCATTTTCTTTCACTCCATAACTTTGTAATCTTTTGCTAGTTTTTTCTATATTTTCAAATAATTCCTCATATGATATTTTTTTATTTAAATAATTTAAAGCAGTTAAAAACATTCTATCTTTATTTAATTTAATAATATAATCAGTTATCGACATATCAGGTACTTCAAGATTCAAACTCTTTTCATCATAATACTTTAACCATGGTTTATCAATTGACGGTACTCCAGTTAATTCTTTCATATACATTTCCCCCATAATTTGTACTATATTCTACCACAATAGAAAAAAAACTCAAGACATTTATCTTAAATTTCTAAAAATTAAGCATAATCCACTCAGGTTTAAATATAAGTAAAATCCCCATTAAAATCATAAGAATACCACCAATTAAATTAACTAATTTATTGTACTTTGTACTTATACCCTTAGATTTAAGAGTAAATACTGCGATTAAAAATACTACAAAATCATCAATTAAATAAAAGAATATATAAACAAGTAAATAAACTATTTTCTTAAACTTAACTATACCATTAATGCTTAAAATTTCTAAAAATACAGTAGGAAAGCCTAAAGAACAAGCAAGTTCAATCAAATTAACACTAATTGCTAAAAACACAGTACCAAGCAAACCTAAGAAAAAACTCTTACTAGCAAGTATTTTATTAATTTTATTAATTATATTTTTTCTTTTATTTTTTTCTACTACATGACATCCAGTTTCTTTTCTAGTTTTTATATAAGTTCTCAAATTAAATATACCAAGTATAATAGCCACGCCCGCTATAACATCTCTAATTATGCTTACCATAGCTAAATCAATAATAACCCCCATACCAAGCATAGATATAAAATATATACTACCACTAGTTAATAAAAATATAACACCTACCCATATCATTTTTTTACGATTATTAGTAGCCAAACTCATATTAATAAGTAAGAGTAATATCCACATTGCACATGGATTAAAACCATCTATAAGACCTAAAACAATCGCTACTAAAGTTATACTCGCATTTTTTGCATTTATTTTACCTAACAAAGGTAACTTATAAGAATCCGTTTCACCCTCTATTTCTAGGTATTCATTTAAAATATTTTCTATTCTCTCACTAGTACCATCACCATATCCAACTATATATTTATCTCCAATAACAGTAAATGGCACTCCTAAGCTTTTATCTTCATACATCTCTTTAATTTCTATTAATTTTTCACTATTTTCTTTACTACTAGTAACCTCATATGTATAAATATTTATCTTATCTTTATAATCATTTTTATATTTAAGAGTATCTAAATATTCAAGTTCATCATGACAATGAGGACAATACATACTATAAAATAAATATATATTTACTTTATCTTCTTCTGTATTTTCACCCATCACATCACTTACTTTATCAATATAATTTTCACTCAAAGCATTCAAGCCATTAGTAAATAACACAAAAATCAATAAAAAATACCATATTTTTTTAAACAAACTTCTCATAAAATATCTCCTATTTCATCTAATATTTCTTTTTTACTTTTTTCTCCAATTATTCTTTTAATTTCTTTATCATCTTTAATTAATATAACAACAGGTAATATATCTCCAACATTATACTTATTTACTTCTTCTTCATCCATATCATAATCTAAACTAATATATTCATTATTTGGAAACTTAGTTTCTATATCATTCCATATACTTTTAGATATTAAACACCCTGGACACCACATAGCGTTTATTTTAATTATTTTCATTCTTTAACTCCTCACATATACTAATAAATTCTTTAATAAATATTTTTAGTTCACTCAGACTAGTTAAATGACTCAAACTGACTCTTATAGAATTTCTTGATAATTCTTCACTACCTGTAATTGCAAATACACTTTTAGAAGGACTATTTTTCATACTACACGCACTAACAGTTGACAAATATATATCCTTCTTTTCTAACTTTTCAACAACTTCACTTGCTTTTATATGAGTTAAACTAAAATTAAGTGTATTAGGTATACTATTTTTAGGACTATTTATATGTACATAATCTAATTTACTTAATTCATCAATCAAGTATTTTTTTAAATTGGAAACATATTCATATCTATTTGATAAATCTTCAACGGCTAGTTCTAAAGCAACACTAGTACTGCTGGCATTCGCAGTAACTGGAGTTCCACTTCTAAATATAGTTGTACTCCTTCCACCATGTATAAGTGGCATTATTTTTATATTATTCATATTCATTAATACACCACTACCATTAATTCCATAAAACTTATGAGGTGCAAAAGTAATAAAATCACAACCAGTATAATCTATATCTATTTTTCCTATAGCCTGAGTAGCATCCGTATGGAATATAATATTGTGTCCTTTTACTATGTTAACTATTTCTTTTATAGGCTCTATTGTACCAAGTTCACTATCAACTGAACAAATACTAACTAAGATAGTATCTTTTCTAATACTATTTTTAAGTTCTTCTAAATCAATAATTCCATCTTTCGTAAGAGATAAAACTGTAACTTCAAAACCTTTATTACACAAATAATTAAGTGGTGCTACTACACTAGAATGTTCTATTGGCGAAATAATAATATGTTTACCCTTATCTTTATATAATTCACAAACACCCTTTATAACTAAATTATTACTTTCACTAGAACCACTAGTATAAATAACACTTTCTTTACTCGTATTAAAATACTTAGATATCTTAATTGAACTTTCATCTATGATATTTTTAGCTTCTAACCCTAGTTTATGACTACTATTAGGATTACCTATATACTTTTTAGTAACACTAACATAATTATCTAATACTCTATCATCTACAGGACTATTAGCACTATAATCTAAATATATCATTTATTACCAACTCCATACCAAAATTATAAACTAATTAATTTTATAGGTAAAGAAAAAATAAGTTGAATGAACTAAACCAAAAGTTGAACAACTTATTTTATTATAATTCTCTAACATATCTAGGATTCTTATTCGACTTAACTAATCCCTTAGCATCTCTTAAATACACAATATCATTTCCAATGAACTCACTAAGTTTATACCTAAATCTTTTCAAAAATTCCAAACAGTCTACTTTTTTAGATAAATACATTTCCTTTAACAAAATATCTTTATTTACAAAATCATCAAAGTAACTATCTACTAAAAAATACATAATCTCTAAATCAAATCCTCTTCTATTCTCATCAAAAGAAATATCGTAATTTCCATATTCAAGAGTATCAATAACTTTAAATTGTCCACTTGAATAAAGTATATTATACATAATATCATATATCCTAATATTTCTTTCAGTAAGAAGATTTATATCTACAAATGTTTTATTAATTGCACTACTAAACTTATTTAAATCTACTCCTAAAGGATTAATTTTATATAAATTCTTCTTTTTAGAATAATTCATTATATACCCTATAATATGATTTTTATATTTAACTACATCTATAGGCCACATAAAAGTAGAATTAACTACATCACTAAACTTCATAACGTCATATTCATTAATACTATCATATTCATCATCAAAATATCCATGAAATATCTTAATCACTTTATTGCTTTTAATATCTAAGTAACATACACCTTGTGACCCACATCCTAAGTATTTTAAACTATTTAAATATTTCATAAAATGTTTCTTATTACTTACTTCCATAATACCCCCATAAACAATCATATTATATTACAAAGTTTTATGAAACACAATTACTTTAGTTTTTCCATAATATCTCTAATATGAAACATTTTTCACATCTTCAAATAAAAAACTAACTAAGTAGTTAATTTTTAATCTTGTAAATCATAAATTTATCATCAATATATAAAACTATACTATTCTCATCTTCATATTGATATTCATAATCTCCTTCAAAATTAGATTGATTATCACTACTCGGTAATTTATTACTTTCAACATGACTAGTTATTTTTCCATCCATAACTCCACATCTTGCCTTTTTACTTTCTTCTCCAGTAGAATAATATAATTTACCATCAACTTTAACAACATTTTCTATATTACTATTTGACTCTAGCGGATTATCTTTAATTAAATTATCTTTATAATATCTAGTACCTAAAGCACTTATTATAACAATAAAACAAAATATAAAAGTACCAATAACTACATACTTAGTAAACTTCATATAAACACCTACCCAACAAAATTATTACCTAACCATATTCTAGCAAAAGCATCTACAAAAAACAACATAAAAATAACAACCGACAATCCATTTATCAAACCTTGTTCTTTATTAGACAAAAATTTAATAAGTAAAGGCTCTAAAAAATAAATACCCACTAATGCAACAATTCCAAACTTTAAATCTGGTATTAAAGCTATTCTTCCTTCAAAATTCATAAATTCATTACTATAGTCCCAAAGTGATTTAAAATTACCACCAGTAAAATCCATTAAATAAGTTGCTACTAGTTCTACTAATGTTGCAAATATAACTGTTTCAAAAAATAATATTAAAGGTCTTATATTGAGCTTACCCAACATTATTTTTTTATCTTTAAATCTATAAAATAATGAAATAATTATTAAACCACCAAACCCATATATAGGTAACCAAGGTCCAAATAAAGCGCCACGATTAACTACTTGATTAAGTTCCAAAATAAAAACTAATTCTTCATAAATCCAACCACATATAGAATAAACAATAAAAAGAAATAATATATCTCTTAAAACAATATACCATTTCTTATCAGAAAAATTAATACCAAAATTTAAAATACTACTCATAAAAACACTCTCACTTAATTAAATTAATTATCTTAGGTAAAAATATTAGAATTCCTATTATTAAAGACATTATTGCATTCATAAGTACTGCTCCTGCTGATATATCTTTAGCTTTCTTAGCCTTATTATCTTTATTAGGACATACCATATCTACAATAGTTTCAATAGCCGTATTAAATAATTCAGCACTAATAACTATGCCAAAACATATTAAGCAAGTTATCCATTCCCAAACCTCAATCTTAAGCAGGATTCCACAAATAATTACGAGTGTCATAATAGAAACATGAACCTTCATATTTCTTTCACTCTTAAATGAACTTATAACACCAGTAAAAGCATACTTAAAACTATTTATAAACTTTTTCATATTAATTAAATGCCTTTCTAATCAATTCTACCATCTTTTTACTACCTTCATCAGTTAAATGTAATCTATCAGCCATTAAATAATCATTATTATTTTTAATCTCTTCATACATATTAACTATCTTAATATTTTCTTTTTCTAATTTCTTTATATCTTTAATATTTTTACTACTAGAAACTATTAAAACATTATTATCTTTTAGTAAATCTAATATACTCTCATACTCACTTATAGATAAATTAGTACTACTATCAAAAGCAAGTATAATATTATATGTTAAAGTATTATTCTCTTTATCTTCATTAAGTTTCTTTTTCAAACTATTATAATTAAATCCATTATCTATCACAAAATTAGCATTACTAAAATCACTTTCTAAATATTCATATGCATTTAATAATATATTATTTCCATAAAAAGTAATCTTATTTTTTTCTTCTAATTCATGTTCTTCTAACATCTTTTCTTTTTCTATTTTATATTTCTCCACATAAACATCATGTATTGCATTATAAATTGCCTCAGTATATACTTTCCTACCAACACCAGTCAAATGAATTCCATCTGAATAAAAATATTCTTCATGTCCTCTAGACATTGTATACCAATCTATTAAATGAACATTATCATATTCTTTAGAAAGTGCTAATAAATTTGAATTAACATTTGGTAAATTAGTAGTATTAATCCAAAAAATATCTCTTCCTTCACATTGTTTAATAATATTAACTTTACAAGATTTAGAACAATCTCCATTGGCACCCAAATTAATTATAACAGGTTCTCCAAGCATATTTTTATTAACCAAATTTTCTATAATTCCACCAACTACCCAAGCAGTTCTACTAATCTTAGCATCAAAATAACCATTAGGAAACATAGCATACAAATTATCAACCGCTCCTAGCATGACAGAATCTCCTATACCAACAACATTCAAATTCTTAACAACTTCCCCCATATTATTTTCTGCATTCTCATAGTCTTTTAATATGTTATTCCAATCTTCATTTTCTTTTGCTAATTGTTCTTTATATTTATTTTGATTTTCTACTGCTAACTTTTGATTCTCTACTAATTGTTCCTGCAATTGTTTCATTTCTTTAGTATGATCTTCTGTAATATAATATTGATATATTCCATATCCACATATTGCTAAAAATAATGGTATTAGTAAATACTGAGGTACCCTATATTGTTTATTTTTATTATTAATACAAAAATGTATTAAAATTGATATAAATATTGTTAACAAAACTATAACAATTATTTTCAATATAGTACTTAAGCTAACATACTGAAATAAAAATATAACTGGATATTGAACTAAATATACCTCATAAGTAATACTTGCAATTTTTTTAACTATATAATCAAACTTATTAAGTTCAGTTACATCCACTAATGAATATTGAATCAATCTAATAGAAATTATACTAGATAAAATCATACATAAAACAAAATATTTAGAACTATTTTCAATCATAATAAACATACTTGATAATACTACCAAATAGGCATAAAAACAAATATTAGAAACTTTATTATTCATAAACACTAACTTATTACCAAAATAATTTACAAATAATCCCAAAGTAACACCAATAAGTAATGAGAACATTCTAGTAAATGTACTATAATAAAGTAATGTCATATTACCTGTTTTACTTATATAACAAAAATATACAATTCCTAAAATTGACAATATGCTCATTAAAATACATGGAAAACACTTATTTATTTTTTCTCCAACTTTTTTCAATAAAATATATATAATAGGAAAAATCAATTCAAATTGCATAATAATTGCCATATACCACAAATGCATAAATGGTGAATTAATACTTCTAGAAAAATAGTCTAAATTAGAACTAATTTGCCAAAAATTATTGTAACCTAATATTACAGAAGAAGTTTCAGGTTTTAAATTCAACCAAAATATATCTGGATACAATGATATTACAGCTATAGTACCAAAAGTTACTATTAATAATGGCAAATATAATTTTAAAAATCTTGATTTATAATAGTTAACTATAGAAAAATTGTCTTTATCAAAAGAAGATTTAGTAATTAAAAACCCACTCAAAACAAAAAATGCACATACAGCTAAATAACCACCCTTTAAAATATCAAGATGATATAAAAGAACTGCTATACATAAAAATACTCTTATAATATTTATTTTTTTATAATATCCATCTTTCATACTAACACTTTCCTATCAAAATAATTATATCATTAGTAAAAGAAAAAAGATATGAATTTAATCTTTTCATACCCAATATTACACATGTTTAACATTTAACTTATACTTCTACTAGTAATTTTTAATTAAACTTTTTAGTTAATTTAATACTATTTATATAATCCTTATTTGAATCATCTAATTCTACCACACCATAATCATGAATAGCTTCTATTAGTTGACCATTTACATTACGGTATGTTTCCCAAGCATTTGGTTCTACCGCAACCTTAACTGATATATCATTATTTATTCTTGCTCCTATAAAACTATTAATTGATTGTGTAGAAAAAATTGATGATTCATTCTTTTTATCGAATATTAATCCAAAATATGACTGCATATTCATACAACTTTTATATTGATTTACAAACATTCCTAAATCCAAAAATGGTATAGTAATATTTTCTATAGGAATATTATCAATTAATCCATTAACATATTTAACAAAGCTTTCATAATAAAAGCTTCTAGATATTTTAAATTCATTCAATAATTTTTTTACTGTAGTTATTTCATCATAATTTCTATTTTTAGTTATATTTATTAAATGCATTAACCATGACAACTTATCATCTAAATTAGAATCATAAAACTCAATAGTTTTTTCTAAAATCCTACTAGCTACTAAAAATGATAAATATTCACGACTCATAGCCTGAATCATATAACTATCTTTATTTTTTAAACCAGCATCTATTTTTGGCAATCCAAACGAATCAAAATATAATGCCACTGGTTCTAATAATTCATATGTAAAAGGATAGTTCTTTTCAAGACACTTTAAAAATTCACTTCTTTCTTGTGTATTATATCCGTACACAAATAAATGTCTATTTTGATTCATTATTATTTTTTTTAAATATTCCTCATTTTTATACATAAGCTTTACCTCACTCCCCGATTTCTATATCAAAATTTCATTATATAATTATAGCACAACTACTCTATGATTTCTATAATATATT
>OLHG01000843.1_pt1 | contig 20764 bp, 21 predicted proteins | sample 1605971 | NCBI WGS metagenome assembly OLHG01 (sample SAMN03283289) | human gut metagenome | biome: human-associated habitat; material: feces | host: Homo sapiens | place: Peru | collected 2012 | reverse complement strand
GTTGAGAAGTGCGGAGTATCTTGACTAAATGGTATACCTAAAAACCATATATATTCTGCGTCAACTTCTATTTTTTTTACATGTTTTTCTCTTGCTTTTTATTCCATCTAATGCTTGTATAAATACTAGTTTAAATAACACTACTGGATCTACACTTGGTCTTCCATTATCTTCACTATATAAACTTCTTACTTCATCCCAAATAAAAGTGAAGTCTATATATTTATCTGTTTTTCGAAACAGACTATCTTTTGGTACCATCTCTTCCATTGTCATAAATATGGCTTCACTTTGTATTGTTTTATTAATTGTTATCATTTTCATCACTCTCAATTTTATCACTTATGTTATCTCATTTTTTCAATAAAAAAGCGAGATATCTTTTCTTAATTTGATAGAATTGAGCGTATCTCACAATTTAATTATATATTATTTTTCAAAAAAATAAAAGACTATTGTCAAATTTTACTTTGTCAACAGTCTGATATTTAAATTCATTTTTATAAAAATGAATTTAAATATTATAATGTAAATATCAAAAGTTTCAACTTATCAAAACTAATCAATTTACTACTCAGTATTATACGTGGTATAATTAAATGCGAATAGAAAACTTTCTATTAAAGATAAAAAAGATATAAATAATGTTGTTATTGAAAAGCACATGGCTGAATTAAGAAAAAAATTTAATTTATCTTAAAGAAAAATGTGTCAAGTAATTGATGCTAATAGAAATACCTATAACGATTATGAATAGGTAGCAAAAAATTCCATTACGAATATTAAAAGATTTAACAAAATTCTATTAAGTATCTAAAAGGAGGAAAACAATATGAAAAACATAACAGAAGTTGTTTTTGGAGATTCATTATATCACGAAATTAATATAAGTAAGTTTTCGCAAAATAATACAATTATAAAATTTGACCTGCTGTTTTCAATATGTGATTTATCTAATATTGATAAACATATCTTAACACTAAATAATGAATACTGTAGTTTAATAAAATCTGAAATATATAATGTAAATAATATATACTCATTAAAAAATATAAATGATGATTTAGAAGAAAGTATAAAAAATAACAATAAAATAAGAATATGGACAACTCATAAACAAATAGATTCTTATTTAATGTTTTTATATGTATGTAGTTATTTTTCTACTACTAATTCTGAATTGTATGTTTTGTTTTCAGATGAATTCGATAAAAATTATTATTCTCCATCTTGTATGAATGAAAGTGAACTTGAAGAATTATCAAAATTGGAACATAAAATAACAAAAGAAGAAATTAAAAAGTATAGTAACGAATGGACAGAAATTGTTAATAATAATTTAGATATGAGAATTATTGAAAACAACAAGGTAAAATCGGTTGCATTCGATTATTATAATGATATCATTTTAAATAAATTAAATGAACTTGGCGAAGTAAAAATGGTAAGTTTAGTTGGTAGATTAATGAGTGATATTCATCTTTATGATACTGTCTTTACTTATTTAATTTATAGATTGATAAAGAAAGAAAAAATAATTGTTACAATCAAAAACGAAAGGTATTGGAAGAGCATTATAAAAGTTAAAAAAGATAAAATATAAATAAAAAATTAATTAAATTCTATAAAACAAGAGATAACAAAGATTTAAAACGAAGGATTTATGATACAAGCATTGATGGAATTGATTTAAATAATGAGAATGCATAACAATTAAAAAAAACCATCAAGATTAAATTTTATAAAAATTAAAATCGTGTGTTATAATAGTTACAAAACTAAGGAGTCCCAAAATGAAAGTGTTAAGTATAAAAGAACCATTTGCAACGCTAATTGCAAACGGTAAGAAAAAAATCGAAACTAGAAGTTGGAAAACAAACTACCGAGGAGAAATGTTTATTCATGCAAGTGGAAAAACTTTAGCAAAAGAAATTCTTTCAAACGATTATATAAAAAACATAATAAAAAATATGAGCATGAATTATGGTAATATCATATGTAGATGCAATCTTGTTGATTGTATTTACGTGGATGAAAAATGTTTAAAAGAAATAAAACAAAATTCTAATGAATATCTTTTAGGCGACTACAAAATTGGTAGATATGCTTGGATAATAAAAGACGTAACATTAATTCATCCAATACCTGCAAAAGGACAATTAAATATTTGGAATTATTATGGAGAATACAAATTAAAAGAATAGAATTTTTTTGATATTCACTAATTAAACTTATTAAATAATAAAAAAAGAAAGGAATAACATGAAAAAAATTAGTACATTAAAAGATTATTGTTATGGAACACTTGCTTATTCAAATTTTTTGTTTTCTTTTTTATCTGGTGAAGTTAGCGATAAAAGCATACTAGAAAAAGATGTAGCAAATGCTGCTAAAGTAGGACTCATTTCAAATGTTTTTTTCTCGATAAAAGAAGATGTGATTGAAAACATAGGAAACTTAGAATATGAATCTAAAGTTTCAAAAATAAGATTATATGAAGCAAGTAAAGAAATATTAACATTTAATAATAATATACCAGAAATAAATGGCTATAAATTTAAGAGTATTGAGGAATTTATACAAACTTTAAGAAACAGGCTTGCACATGGTAATTTTATTTTAGATGTAAAACACAGCAGAGTCATTCTTTTGGTAGATGGAAAAGAAATTATCATTAACATCAATAAACTTGTTAATTTTGTACTCTCATTAAGTGAAATATTCTTAGATGAATTATCGGAAAGAACGATCGTACTTCAAAGTGAAAAATCAAGTGATTCATCTAATTCATTAAGCACTCAAGAAGATATACATAAATTTTTAAAATCAATGGAAATATTTCATTTTAAAATAACTCCTAAAGATGGAAGTGAACCAGACAAGAATATAAAAGACAAAACAAATGATATTTATACATCATACATTTCTTCAAGAGATCCACAAATACTATATAATTATGAGCAGGAAGTAAAAGATTCATATAATTTTGAATGGGAAACAAGAAGGCTAACAACAAGTGAAATAGATGAATTATCCAAAAGTCTTGTGTCACTTATACCAAGCAATCTTAAAAGAGCTCAAAAAGAAGAATTAATAAGGCAATTAATTAATAATAGAATGAACGAAGGCCAAAAATCAAATTTAATAAAATCATCAGTAACCAATTTAATGCTTCTAACAACAGCATATAAAAATGGAACAGTTAATGAAAAAGCACTATCAACAGCACTAAAAAAAGAAATGTACAAAAACGTTTCTGTAAGTTACGAAGAAATATTGTCAGCAAATATAGCAGTTTTTAATTCTTTTTTCTCATACGGCAATGATAGTTTTTTGAATAATAAAAATGAATATACTCTAGAACCAAGTACAGGCCTAGATTATAGCCTTCTTGACTTGTCTCTTTTAAATGTTGAAAAATATACTATTGATGAAGGACCCATACAAAATTTACAGGAACAAGTTACTGCAAAATCAAAAAGAGTAAAAGAAAAAGAAGAAAGTATAAATAAAGCAAAATCAGAGTACAACAACATCGTTAACTTAGGCAAGCCAAATGTTGAAAAAATAATTCTTCAAAAATTACAAAACTTAGGCAAGCATTATAATACTTTAATTCAAGAGGAAAATGCATTAGCATCTCAACTTCAAATTGCGCAGGCTTATAAACAAAATAATGAAAAGCATTTAATAAATAGAGCAATAATAAATGGAATAAGAAACTCAATAGCACATGGCCATTATTATTTAGTTAGCAATGAAAATCCAATCAATACACTTATTGTGTTTGAAGATATTTATGAAGGAAGTACAACATTTAAAGCAACTATAACTCTTTTCGATTTTATGGATTTATTAAAAATGAACATTGATGTAATAGTAAATTTTGCAGATTTATTTGTGGAAAAAGAGGACCAACAAAAACTTTAAAATTAGGACTACATAAAAAAACTACAAATTTAGCACTTAATATTGACAACTGCTAACAAAAGTGCTACTATATAATTGTAAGGAAAAAAGATAACCTTACAGGTATTAAAATTATATATTTGTGCATCCTATAAAAGGGACGCTAAGAAAGGAAGTAGATTTGTATGATGTTAGTACCAAGAAATAATTTTGATTTGTTTGATGATTTTTTTGAAACACCATTTTTTACAAAAAATGAAAATAAAATGATGAAAACAGACATAAGAGAAAGAAAAGATAGTTATATTATCGATATTGATTTACCTGGATTTAACAAAGATGATATTAAAATCGATTTAACAGATGGCTATTTAACAATAAATGCTAAAATGAGCAAAGAAGAAAAAGAAGATAAAAAAGAAAAATATGTCAGAAGAGAAAGATATTTTGGAGAATGTTCTCGTTCATTCTATTTAGGAGACAACATAAAAGAGGAAAATATATCAGCATCATTTAAAAATGGTATATTAAGTTTAGAAATTCCTAAAATTGAAAATGAAAAGAAATTACCAGAGAAAAAATACATAGAAATAAAAGGATAAATTACTTAGATAGATTATAAAAAAATCTATCTTTTTTTTATACATTCCTGTATAATTAGAATGTGATGTAATATGAAAGTAGTTAAAGCTATATCAATTTATGTAGGAACAATAATTGTACTTATAGTAGTATTTTTATTTGGAGTTATTATGATATTAGAATTTGGTCCATCCAAAACTGCTAGAAATTTATTTGTAAATTCTGCAATGGAATCAAGTGCTGGAAAATTTATGGCAACATTATTCTTATCAAAAGATCTAATTAATGAAATACAAAATCAAAATAAAGTTGAAAAAATTACTGATATTACAGATGCTAATTTAATAAATATAGATGAATCATCAAAAAACAAGGAAATTGAAATAATTAACATAACAGGATCAACTTATAAAGGATTATTAGCAGTAGTAAACGATCCTGCAAGAGTAACAGTTGGAGTAAGCGGACCTTTTGGAAGTGAGCACAAAGGAAAAACAGTAAAAGAACTAGCAGAAAAATATAATGCAGTTTTAGCAACAAATGGCGGAGGATTCGAAGATGCAAACGGAATGGGTAACGGAGGAACTCCGATAGGAATTGTAATATCAGAAGGAAAAATAGTTTATGGAAGCGAGAACAAAACCTACGAATTAATTGGTTTTGATAATAGTAATAAATTAATTATAGGTTCAATGACTGGAAAAACTGCATTAGAAAAAGGTGTAAGAGATGCATTATCTTTTGGACCACTACTTATAGTAAATGGAGTTCCATCAAAAATAAAAGGCAGTGGAAGTGGACTTAATCCAAGAACTGCAATAGGACAAAGAAAAGATGGATCGATATTACTTTTAACAATTGATGGAAGACAAGCAAATAGTTTAGGCGCATCTTTTGAAGATATTATTAATATTATGACAAAGTATGGAGCAGTAAACGCTGCCAATTTAGATGGAGGCTCATCAACTTTAATGTATTATAATGGAAAATATATTAATAACTGTGCCTCATTATATGGACCAAGAAAAATGCCAACCGGAATAATAGTAAAGTAGGTGAATTATGACAAAATTTTGGAGAATATATAAAAGGTTTATTATTATATCACTAATAATTATTGTATTGATTCTATCAGTCTTATGGTTATTTCTAGACTCTTATGAAAAATCACAACCATTTTATAAAGCTGAATATGTAGTAAATAAACTAAAAACAGGCAAAGCCAAAAAAATTGTTGAAAAGTTAGATGTTATCAACAAAGAATTAAATACAAATAAAAAAATAGCAAAAATTTTAAACAATGAATATGAAAATCAAAAAATAACTTATGAGAAAAAAACAGGATATTTTACAAAAGAAACTCCCGTTTACAATATTATATTAAATGATAAAATAATCGGGACACTTTACTTAGAAAAAAATAATCAAAAAAATCTTTTTGGTTTAAATAACTGGAGCCTTCAAAAAATTGAAGGACTTTTACCAACCCCAAAAACAATAAATATAATTGCGAAAAAAGAATTTTTGGTATATGTTGAAAATAATGAATTAACAAATAAGGACATAATAAATTCAAATTATGAAACAGAAGAAATAAAAGAACTTAAAAAGCACACAAATTTAGATTCAATTATATCTTATGAAGTAAAAGGTATTTATGAAGAGCCAAGCATATACGGACAAATTAGTGGAAAAAAATATACTGCTATAATGGATAATGAACAAAATTTATATAGAATAGGATTTGATGAAGATCGTAATTTATTTGCTGAACAAAAAGAATATTTAGATACTATTATAAAAGATTATACAAAATATATTATAAATGAGCATAGTTTTAATAATATAAAAGAGTATTTAATTAATGGTTCAGAAACTTATAAAATTTTACAAGGCATTTCAAGAACAAACATCTGGTTAAAAAATCACACACCTGCAACTTTTGATACTATAGATTTTCTAAATATGCAAGTATACTCAAGTGATGCATACAGTATTGAAGCGAAATACATATACAAATATCGAGCAAACGGAGAAAACAAAGAATTTGAAACAAATTTAACTTTATATATGGTAAAAAAAGATAATAAGTGGTTAGTTGCATATCTTAAAACTAATTAAAAAGGAGTATCATGAAAAGAAAACAGGTAGTTATATTTATTATAACAATATTAAGTTTTTTAGCATTCTTTTTAATAATATATATTTATAAAGATAATATTAGATCATATATAACAAATTTATTTCCGCCATCTTATAACTCTAAAGAAATACCGGAAGTAGATGAAAATATTTATAAAATAATTGATGACAACAATCCTACATTTGATTTAAAAAATATACCTACTGAAACATACGAAAAATACAGTGAACTTGATTATTTAAATAGAGCAGGTACTGCTGAAGCAAATATTGGAATTGATTTAATGCCAACCGAAAAAAGAGGAAGTATTGGAACAATTAAACCGACTGGATGGCATACAATAAAGTATGATATAATTAATGGAAAATATTTATATAATAGATGTCATTTAATAGGTTATCAACTAACTGGAGAAACAACAAATAAAAAGAATTTAATAACTTGTACAAGACAAATGAATGTTGAAGGAATGTTACCATTTGAAAATAAAGTAGCTGATTATATTAAAGAAACTAATAACCATGTTTTATATAAAGTAACACCAGTATACAAAGATGATAATTTATTAGCTAGCGGTGTATATTTAGAAGCATATTCTATTGAAGATGCTGGTGAAGGAATAAAAATGCATGTTTATATTTACAATACTCAAGATGGAATAAAAATAGATTATAAAACTGGAGAAAGTTGGTTAGAAGATGATAACGAATAAACGAAAAGAACTTCAAAATTTATTTATAATTTTTATTTTATTTTCAATTTTAGGTACATATTATGAAGAGATAAGATGGTATATAATTCATGGAGTGTGGTCTAAAAGAGTTGGCTTAATCTATGGACCGTTTAGTCCTATATATGGAATAGGAGCAGTAGTTTTTGCTAGCATTTTAAATAAAAATAATGATAAAAGAAGTATTTTAAAAACATTTTTATATTCAGCATTAATAGGAGGTTTAGTAGAATACATAGTATCATTTGGTGCAGAATTTTTCTTTGATTTAGATTTTTGGAATTACGGAAAAAAATTTTTGAATATTAATGGAAGAACAACTATACCTTATATGATTTTCTGGGGAATTTTAGGAACCGTTTACATGAAAATCATTTATCCATTCATAATAAAAATGATAAAAAAAATTCCAGAAAAAATAACAAACATTATATTTAAAGTATTTTTGATATTTATAATAATAGATTACATATTAACACTTAGTGCAATGGGAAGAATGGTTTTAAGAGAAAAAAGTATTGAACCTTATACAATTTATGGTGAATTATTAGATAAACTTTATCCAGATGAATTTATGCATGAAAGATTTCCAGTAATGCGAAAATCTGGTACAATAATAAACAAATAGGAGGATTTATGTCATTAATAAAAGTTAAAGAATATTTAAAAAAATATAATTTAGATAATAAAATAATACAATTAGATGAATTTTCAAGAACAGTTGAAGAAGCTGCTCATGCACTTCATACGGAAGGTAAAAGAATCGCCAAAACAATATCTCTTTTACAAGATAATCAAGTTGTTTTAATAGTTATGGCAGGGGATGCAAAAATAGATAATTCAAAATATAAACAATTATTTCATATAAAAGCAAAAATGATACCATTTGATTTAGTAGAAAACTTAGTTGGCCATGCCCCAGGTGGAGTATGTCCATTTGGAATAAATGAAGGGATCAAAGTCTATTTAGACGAATCATTAAAAAGATTTGATACTGTATTCCCAGCATGTGGAAGTTCTAATTCTGCAATTGAATTAACAATAGAAGAATTAGAAGAAACTTCAAATTATGAAAGTTGGATAGATGTAAGCAAAATTGATTAATTTTTCACAAAATTATCATGCTTATTGAATATAATAAAATATATTGTGATTTTCTTGCAATATATTTTATTTGTTGATAAAATCATTTAAGTGGAAATGAGGAATTATGTTTAAATTATTTAAAAACTTAGAAAAAAAACAGTTATTTTATGCTATATTATGTGTAATTTTTATTTCTTTTAATGTTTATCTTGAACTAAAAATTCCTGATTATATGTCAAAAATTACTCTTTTAGTACAAACTGAAGGAAGTAAAATGTCAGAAATTTTAAAACAAGGTACTTATATGTTATTATGTTCATTTGGAAGTTTAATAGCAAGTGTTATTGTAGGTCTGTTTGCATCTTTTGTAGCAGCATCTTTTGGAAAAATAACCAGAAAAAAAGTATTCGAAAAAGTAGAATCATTTAGCACAGAAGAAATAAAGAAGTTTTCAACACCTTCTTTAATTACAAGAACAACTAATGATGTAGGACAAGTTCAATTACTAATTGCAATGGGACTTCAAGCAATAATTAAAGCACCAATAATGGCTACATGGGCAATAATAAAAATATCAGGCAAAAATTTTAGTTGGACTATGGCTACTGTAGTAGCGGTTTTAGCATTATTATTAGTTTGTAGTATTATTCTATTACTGGTATTTCCAAAGTTTAAAATTGTTCAAAAATTAACTGACAATTTAAATAGAATTACGAGAGAAAATTTAACTGGTATTAGAGTAATTCGGGCTTTTAATGCTGAAAAATATCAAGAAAAGAAATTTGAAAAGGCGAATAATGAATTAACAGGAGTACAATTATTTAATCAAAAAATGTTTGGGTTTTTAGATCCGACTATTTCATTAATAATGAGAACATTATCATTATCAATATATATAATAGGAGCATATTTAATAAATAAAGCAAATATGTTAGATAAATTAACTTTATTTAGTGATATGGTTGTATTTACTTCTTATGCATTACAAATTCTAATGAGCTTTATGATGTTACTTATGATCTTTGTTATATTTCCAAGAGCATCTGTATCAGCAAAAAGAATAAATGAAGTATTAGAAACAGAAGAAAAAATAAAAAGTGGAAAAGTAAAAGAAAAGAATGAAATTGGTACAGTTGAATTTAAAAATGTATCATTTAAGTATCCTGATGCTGAAGAATATATGTTAAAAAATATTTCTTTCAGAGCAAATAAAGGTGATACCATAGCATTTATTGGTTCAACTGGGTCTGGTAAATCGACACTAATAAATTTAGTCCCAAGATTCTATGATGTTACAGAAGGAGAAGTATTAGTAGATGGAATAAATGTTAAAGATTATGATTTAGAAACTCTACATAATATAATAGGATACATTCCTCAAAAAGCTGTTATGTTTGGAGGATCTATCAATTCAAATATAAAATTTGGAGAATGCAAAGATGGAAAACCAAATGATGAAAAAGTAAAAGAAGCAATAAAAGTAGCTCAAGGAGAAGAGTTCGTATTAAAAATGGATAAAACATACAATTCTCACATAGCTCAAAGAGGAGTTAACATTTCAGGTGGTCAAAAACAAAGACTTGCAATAGCAAGGGCAATAGCAAGAAATCCAGAAATCTATATATTTGATGATTCTTTTAGTGCACTTGATTACAAAACAGATTATATATTAAGAAAAGAGTTAAAAAAATATACAAAAGACGCAACAAATTTAATTGTAGCTCAAAGAATTGGAACAATTAAAGAAGCAGATTTAATTTTAGTATTAGATGATGGAAAATGTGTTGGAAAAGGAACACATAAAGAATTGTTAAAAAAATGTAAGGTTTATAAAGAAATTGCCTTATCACAACTTAAAGAGGAGGAATTAGATAATGAATAGAGGTCCTCAAGACAACAAAGTAAAAGACTTTAAAAAATCAATAAAACAAATACTAAAATATTGTCGTCCATTTTTATTAATTTCAATTATAGCTATAATATGTTCACTAATCTCTTCAATATTTTCAATAATCGGACCAGATAAGGTTAAAGAAATAACAAATATTATCGCAGAAGGATTAATAACAGGAATAGACTTAGAAAAAGTAAAAACGCTATCAATAATTTTAATGATTATTTATATAACTAGTGCAGTACTTAATTATGTTGAGCATTATATAATGGCGATTGTAATCAATAAATTATCAAGAAGTATAAGAAAAGATATTTCAAAAAAAATAAATAAAATGCCTCTTAAATTTTTTGATAAAACAAGTAGTGGAGATATTTTATCTAGAGTAACTAATGATGTAGATACATTAAGTCAATCTTTAAATCAATCAATAAGTGAATTAATAAGTGCAATAACACTATTAATTGGCTCTACAATAATGATGTTTGTAACAAATGATATAATGGCAATCACAGCTATCATTTCTAGTATTATTGGTTTTATATTAATGTTTACAATAGTATTAAAATCTCAAAAATATTTTGAAAAAGTTCAAAAAGAATTAGGTAATTTAAATGGCCACATTGAAGAAGTATATTCAGGTCATAATGTAATAGTATCATATAATGGAAAAGAAGAAGTAACTAAAAAGTTTGATGAAATAAATGACAAATTGTATTCAAATGTTAGAAAAAGTCAATTTTTATCTGGATTAATTCATCCAATAATGGGATTCATTGGTAACTTTGGTTATGTATCAGTTTGCATTATGGGTGCAATTCTTACAATGAAAGGTAATATTTCTTTTGGAGTAATAGTAGCGTTCATGATGTATGTAAGATTATTTAGCCAACCACTTACTATGATTGGTCAAGGCATCTCATCACTTCAATCTTGCGCAGCAGCAGGAGAAAGAGTTTTTGAATTTTTAGCCGAAGAAGAAATGCCTGTAGAAAATAAAAATATTAAAAAATTAGATCCTACTAAAGTAAAAGGAAATATAGAATTTAAAAATGTTAAATTTTCATATGACGGAAAAAAAGATACTATTAAAAACTTTAGTGCAACTGCAAAACCAGGAGATAAAATTGCAATAGTAGGACCAACCGGAGCAGGTAAAACAACTATGGTAAATCTATTAATGAAGTTTTATGACATTAATGAAGGTGATATACTAATAGATGGTATAAGTACAAAAGAATTAACTAGAGAAAATATTCACGATTTGTTTATCATGGTATTACAAGATACATGGGTTTTTGAAGGGACAATAAAAGAAAATATAAAATTTAATAAAACTCATGTTAGTGATGAAGAAATTGAAAATGTCTGTAAAATAGTAGGATTAGATCACTTTATAAAAACGTTACCAAATGGTTATAATACAATTACAAATGATAATGAATCTTTATCAGGAGGTCAAAAACAACTTCTTACTATTGCAAGAGGTATGATAAAAAATGCACCATTCTTAATTTTGGATGAAGCAACCTCTTCGGTAGATACAAGAACAGAAGAATTAGTCCAAAAAGCAATGGACAAATTAACTCACGGAAGAACTTCTTTCATAATTGCCCATAGATTATCTACTATTAAAAATGCAGATCTAATTTTAATGATGAATGAAGGAAACATAGTAGAGATGGGTACACATGATGAATTATTAAAATTAAATGGTAAATATGCAGAACTATATAACTCACAATTTGAAAAATTAAACAATTAAAAAAATCGTTTCAAAATGAAGCGTTTTTTTATTTAACACACTTTCCTTGATAAGTATTTCTATTAACCATTTCTTTATCTATATCATTTAAAACACAAAACTTTTTTAAAAGCCAAGTTGGTTCAACTAAAGTATCTTTTATCGGATCTCCTGTAATTCTCTCAACAACAATATCTTCATTTAAATACTCTAATTGTTTAATAACTATATTAGTGTATTCTTCTTTAGAAAGTATATGAAAAGGTTTGCTTTTATATAAAGAATCTAATTTAGTACCCTTTGCAATATAAAGCATATGTATTTTAACGGCATCAACATCTATATCATTTAATAACTTAGCAGTATTAACCATATCATCTATATTGTCATTAATAAGTCCATTTATAATATGAGCACATACAAATATGTTTCTATCTTTAAGTTTTTTAACTCCTAAAACAAAATCCTCCTTAGTGTGACCTCTATTAATTAATTTTAATGTTTCATCATTACTAGATTGAAGTCCCATTTCAATAGTTAAAAAAGTTCTTTTATTTAAATCACTTAAATAATCTAGTACATCATTATTTAAGCAGTCACATCTAGTTGCAATACTTAAACCTACAACTTTTGGATAATCTAGCAATTTTTCAAATAATTTTTTTAATTCGTCAACATTTGCATAAGTATTTGTGCCAGCTTGAAAATAAGGTATATAATAACTATTAGGCCACTTTTTTTCAAGTATTTTAATATTTTCTAAAAATTGTTCTTCAATACTTTTATTTCTATCAGTTATATTTGCTTTACTATTATCTTCGCAGTAAATACATCCAACACCATTTTTTTTGTTTGGACAACTCATATGAGCATCAAGTGGAACTTTAAAAACTTTATTTTTAAACTTTTTCCTATAAAAACAATTTAATGTATAATATCTTTTATTATCCAAAGTATTTTTAAACATAAGTGACTACACCTCGATAAAAGTACTATAATAACAATTTCAAAATAATGCAAGTAATTTATAAAAAAATAATATTAAACTTTAAAAAAAAGAAATAAAATGATAAAATACCTCTAGGTGATAAAATGCTTGTATATGGAAAAAATGTTTTAAAAGAAATAGATAAAAAAAAGATTAGAAAAATCTATGTAAGTAGCGAAGAATTAATACCTTATCTTAAAGAAAATTCACTAAAATTTGATTTTGTTAATAAAAATACTATAGATAAAATGGTAAAAGGAAATCATCAAGGTATTGTAATAGATATGTTTGACTATGAATATTATGATTTAAATAGTATAGATAGTGACTTTGTAGTAATACTAGATCATTTAGAAGATCCACATAATTTCGGAGCCATTATAAGAACTTGTGAATGTGCAGGAATTACAAATATAATAATTCCAAAAGATAGATCAGTTACAGTTAATGATACAGTGGTTAAAGTATCAACCGGAGCGATACAAAATGTAAAAATAATAATGGTAAATAATTTAGTAAATGCAATAAATAAACTAAAAGATAAAGGATATTTTATCTATACAGCGGATATGGATGGAGAAGATTACAGAAAAATATCATATAGTAATAAAAGAGTATTAATTATTGGCAGTGAAGGTAATGGGGTATCTAGATTAGTTAAAGAAAATAGTGATGTAATAGTAAGTATTCCAATGAAAGGTAAAATAAATAGTTTAAATGCTTCAGTATCATCAGCAATACTTATTTATGGAATGAATTATAATGATTAGTGAAGATATAAAAAATACAAATGATAGTGAACTTTTAATGCTATTTTATGATAATGATGAAACAGCTAAAAATATATTATATTTAAAATATAAGTTTATAATTGATATTCTAATAAAAAAATATAAAACTGCAATTCATACTCTAAAAATAGATGAACAAGAAGTATATAGCGAAGCAGCAGTAGGTTTTAGTGATGCTTTAAATAATTACAAAGAAAATAAAAATACATCTCTAGGTACATTTATAACTTTAGTAGTAGAAAGAAGAATAAAAGTATTATTAAGAAAATATAATCAAGAAAAATATAAGAGTTTAAAAGAATCACTTTCTTTAGATAATCCTTTAGATAATGAGGGACATACTTATGTAGATTTATTAGTAGATGAAAGTATTGAACCATTAAAAAATCTAACTGAAAGCGAAGATTATAATCTATTAATTCATAAAATAAAAAATAGTTTATCTAAGGTTGAATATGAAATATTTGAATTATTAATTAGAGATTTTGGGTGGAAAGATATAAGTGAAATATTAAATTTAGAACCAAAACAAGTTGATAATGGAAGAGAAAGAATTAAAAGAAAAATTAGAAAATTATTAGAAAATGAAACCGATTAATTTTTATAGATTTAATCGGTTATTTTTTTATTTAACACTTTTAAACTACTTGTTTACAAATTCACTTGATTTTGGTATAATTTATTCATAATAAGAGGGAGTGATTCTAATGAAAATGTTAACTGCTGAGATAACAAAGTTATTAGATAAGTTATATAACTTACGTGGTGACGACAGTGTAGTACTTGCAAATATGGAAAAAGAAAAAGCAAAAGCTAGTGCTACAAAAGAAAGAACTACGGAAGAAAAAGAAAAATTACAAGTAAAAATCGAAAATCTAACTGAAGAAGAAAGAGTATTAGGAGAAGAAGGAGAAAAATTAGTTGAAACTTTATCAAGAATTAAAACTGATGATTTTAAAACTGTACTAGAAAAATTAAATATTGACTTTAATCCTGATAAATTAAGTGAAGAAATAAATAGATTATTACCTAGAACAATAGATAAAGTTAAAGAAGAAAAAGAAATAGCAAAGGCTGATTTAGTAAGAGTTGAAGCGGAAATGAATACTGCAATCGCAACACTTGAAGAGTTAATAATCAGAAAAGATGAAGCTATGTCTAATCAAGCAAGACTTAATGAATATTTTGATTTAGCATTACAAGGAAATATCAATATTACAAGAGATTCAATAACAAGTTTATTAGAAAAATTTGATTTTTCAGAAGATGAACAAAGAGAAGCAGCAAAAATTCTAATGTTCCCAGAAGATGCTTTATATGAATATGAAAAAAAGATAAAGGCTGGAGAAAGTGGAAAATCAATTTCTGAAGTTTTTGCAGAAGCAAAGGAAAACTTAGTTCTTGAAGATGAAAAAAAATTATCACCTAAAGAAGAATTAGTAGAACTACTTAAAGAATTATCTTTTGATTATTTAGATTTTACAAGTAATGATTTAGAAAAAATACTTGCAAATTATAATTCAAAGACTTTAAGAGAAAATGTTGAATATGCAAAAGAAAAAAATATGAATTTAGATATCTTTATTGATAATGTTGAACTTTTATATGATAAAGATTTTAAAAATAAAATTGATAAATTAATTGAAATTGGAAAAGACCCATTAGATATTTATTTAAATCCAACAGTTTTAAAAAAATATAGTATAAAAGATTTAGAAAATACAATTGCTAAATTAAAAAATAGTGGGCTTGATCCAAAGAAAGTTCCACTACTTGCATATTAAGGAGGTATTATGAGTATAGCTGATAAAGTAAATTTATTAATGCTAGGTGAAGATGAAAAGAAAAAAGTTCTTGAAAAATTTTTGCCAACATTAGCATTAGTAGATGAAAATGAATTAATTAAAAGAATGGATTTTTTAAAGAAGAAAGGTATATTTGTTACCAAAGCTAGAGAAGTAAAAGTTTTAGCAAATCCAGTTGAAGAGTTATCTAAAAAATTTAGTATCTTAGAAGAATTAGGAGAAACAGATATTTATAGACAAGATGTTACAATGATTAATAAAAATGTAATTGATGTTTATAGAAGAATTAAATATTGCATACAAATTGGTCTTCCATATAAGAAAGAAGATGGAAGTTATGAACCATTTTTGTTTAGCGATATTGAATGGCAAAAGAAAATTGAAGGAAAAAAGCAAGTAAAACAAGAAACTTCAAAAGAAGTTGAAAAATCAGACACCATTCCTTACGTAGCAGAAGAAGAAAAAAAAGCTGATGCTACTACAAGCGTTGAACAACCAGTTGAGGCTCAAACTCCTAATGATTTAACAGGAAATTTAGAAATTAAAAATTCAAGTGCTAATTTAGAATCCATTAGTGATAAAGAATCAGAAGTAAATCAAGATAATTCATTTGAAAATAATTTCGAAAAAGAATTATCACAAGTTGTAATAAATGATAAAAAAGACGAAACTGAACATATGGATATAAGTGAATTTGCAAAAATGAGTGAAGAAAATAAACCCAAAACTATTAACTACGATTCAGCTAGAAAAGAACTTGAAGCTCAATTAAATTTACTAGATAGTTTAAAAAATGATTTAAATAGTGAAATGAATGATGAAATTTCATTCGATGACATTAGTTTCGGTACAGGAGGAAGAGCTGCATGAAATTTTTAGAGAAGTATGATTTTACAAAAGAAGAAATTGCAGATTTTTTAAATAACTCACCAAAATCACTAATTGATGCAATTAAAAATAATAAAAAATTAGTTGGAATGAATATAGAATTTCTAAAAAATTTAGGAGTTACAAATTATCAAGCTATATTCTTAGAGTATTATGATATGTTTTTAATGGATCATAGTAATTTTGAACAAGTTTTTTCTAAATATGAACCAGATGATTTAATTGAAAAGCTTAAGAAAAATATTAAAATTGTTGAATATTTATAAGATGCAATGCATCTTTTTTTCATTGCATAAAAATATATGTTATAATCTATCTATGAGGTATTAAGTATGAAAATAGTATTAATAATTATATTAAGTTTATTTGTAAGTAGTTGTGAAAAAAAAGAAATAAATAATAATGATGTTCTTTCTAAAAACACAGATTTATTAGTATATGAAAGTTATGAAATTGATAATTTAATAACATTAAAGGAAGGTATTACTTTAGAGAATAATGATGTATTTATACCCAAAAAAATTGGAGAAAACAAATACACAATTAAATATAAAAAAGATAACAAAATAAAAGAAAAAGAATTAATATTTAATGTAGTAGATAATACTCCTCCTAAAGTTTTTGGAGGTACAAATAAAACTGTTCTTCTAAATTATGACAAGGATTTATGTGACCTTATTGTTTATGGAGATAATTATGATAAAAAGCCAAAGTGTGAAATTACTGGAGAATATGATTTACAAAAAGAAGGAACATATAAATTATTATATAAACTAACTGATCAAAGTAACAATTTAAAAGAAGTAAATGTTACATTAAATATAGTAAAAGAATATAAAAAGAATAATACTCCCACTGAAAAAAAGGTAACAAATTTTAGTGAAGTTTACAAAGAACATAAAAAAGAAAATACAGAAATTGGTATTGATGTATCAAAATGGCAAGGAAATATAGATTTTGAAAAAGTAGCATCTGCGAATGCATCTTTTGTAATGATAAGAATTGGTGTTCAAACCAAACAAAATGGTGAATTATCTTTAGATAAATATTACTTAGAAAATATAAAAAAAGCAAAAGAAGCTGGGCTAAAAGTTGGAGTGTACTTATATAGTATTGCAACAAGTGAAAAGGAAGCTATTGATCACGCAGACTGGGTAGTAAACGAATTAAATGGTGAAGCTCTAGATTTACCAATAACATTCGATTGGGAAAATTGGTCTAAATGGAATAGTTATAATATGAGTTTCTATGATATTAATAATATTGCTAACTCATTTATAAAAAGAGTTGAAGAAAAAGGTTATAAAGGTATGCTTTACAGTAGTAAATTTTATTTAGAAAATATATGGGAAAATAAAAATAATAACACTGTTTGGCTAGCACACTACACAACTAAGACAAACTATCAAGATAGTTACATGATATGGCAACTTTGTAATAATGGAAAAATTGATGGAATAAATGGAGATGTTGATATAGACATTCTATATAAATAAAGGAAGTAAAATGAAGTATATATTTTTAATTAATGAATTTACCATTATAAAAAAGAAAAATTTAATTTGTTTAAGAATTAAAAATTATTGCGAAAAAAATAATTTAGACTACATATTTGAATATATAAATAAAGATAATGAGGTAGAAGATGCTTTAAAAAAATATCAAAAAACCAGAAATATTATTATAGCAGTCGGAGGAGATGGAACAATCAACAGAGTACTAAATTGCATTTATACCACGAATAATATTTTAGGATTTATTCCTTATGGCACTGGCAATGATTTTTATAAAACAATTAAAGAAGAATATAAAAACGAAATAACACCAACTGACGTCATAAAAATAAATAATAAATTATACATAAATTCTGGATGTTTTGGTATAGATGCCGATGTTGCAAATAGTAAAAACATAATAAAATCAAAATTAATTCCTAAAAAGTTAAAATACATAGTAAGCTTAATTATAGCAGTTATAAAATATAAGAATAGACATTTAAAAATTTCATATGAAGGAAAAGAAGAAAATAATAATTTTGCAACTGTTGCAGTTATGAATGGAAAATATTATGGTGGGGGATTTAAAGTATCTCCTAAAAGTAAAGTTAATGATGGATTAATAAATGTATTAGTGGCTGGTAACATTAATAAAATAAAAACTATAGGGTTAATTTTAAAAATGAAGTCTGATAGTCATATAAATAGCAAATTTATTAAATATTTTACTTGTAAAAATATAACAGTTGAATCAAATAAAGAAGTTAAATGTAATATAGATGGAGAAGAATTAACTAATACACTTTTTAAAATAGAAGTATTAGATAAAAAAATAGAGTTGTATTATAATTCTGATTTAATTAATGAAGTATTAGGAAATACCTAGACTTCTAAAACAATTTTTTATATAATTAAAAATAGTTATTAACAAAAAGAAAGAAGAGGCAAATATGAAATTAAAAAATAGTTATTTTTTTACTCTAAGAGAAGATGCTAAAGATGAAGAATCAAGAAGTGGAAATCTTTTAGTTAGAGCGGGAATGATAAAAAAAGTTGGAGCAGGAATATATATGTATTTGCCGAATGGGCTAAAAGTATTAGATAAAATAAAAAAAATAATAAAAGAAGAAATGGATAATGCTGGAGCTCAAGAATTATTAATGCCTAGCTTACTTCCTAAAGAAATATATGAAACTTGTGGTAGGGTTGAAGCATTTGGTAGTGATATGTTTAATTTAAATGATAGATATAATAAACCATTAGTATTAGGTCCAACTCATGAGGAATTATTTGCAATAGCAGCTAAATCCATGGTTACAAGTTATAAAGATTTACCATTTACAATATATCAACAAGCAGATAAATTTAGAGATGAACCAAGACCAAGATATGGATTAATTAGAGTTAGAGAATTTATCATGAAAGATGCATATTCTTTCGATAGAGATGAAAAATCACTAGACATATCATACAACAAGATGAAAGAAGCATATAATAAAATTTATGATAGGATGAAACTTGATTATAAAATAGTATCATCTGATACTGGTGCAATGGGTGGAAGTTTATCTGAAGAATATCAAGCAATTACAGATATAGGAGAAGACGTAATAGTATTATGTGACTCATGTAATTATTCATCTAATTTAGAAGTTGCAAAATTCAAGATAAATGAAGTAAAAGAAGAAGAAAAAGAATTAATAAAAGTAGAAACTCCTAATCAAAAAACTATTGATGAAGTATGTTCATACCTAAATATTCCAAAAGAAAAATCAATTAAAGCACTGCTTATGAATATAGATGGTGAATTATATACTTTCTTCATAAGAGGAGATAGAGAACTAAATGAATCAAAGATAACTAAATTATTAAAATGTAAAGAAATAAATTTTGCTTCAGATGAACTTATAAATAAATCAAATGCAGTACCAGGATTTACTGGACCAATAAATTTAAGAAGTAAAATAGTTATAGATAATGAAATACTAAAGATGAAAAATTTCTGTTGTGGAGCAAATGAAAAGGGATACCATTACATAAATGCAAATTTAAAAGATTTTAACTATGATTTAAATGGAGACATAGTAAATGTACTACCAAACGACAATTGTCCAAATTGTAATGGAAAACTTTATTTTAAAAAAGGAATAGAAATTGGCAATTTATTTAAATTAGGTACAAAATATGCAGAAAAACTTGGTTTAACATATTTAGATGAAAATAATGAAACTAAAGTGGTAACAATGGGATCTTACGGAATTGGGCCAGGAAGAATTCTTGCAAGTATTGTTGAACAAAATAATGATGAAGCAGGAATCATTTTCCCAATTGAGGTAGCACCCTATGAAGTTGCTATAATACCAGTTAATTCAAAAGATGAACTACAAAATGAAATCGCAAATAAAATGTATGATGAATTAAAAGATGCAGGTGTAGACGTTCTTTTAGATAATCGTGATGAAAGACCAGGAGTTAAATTTAAAGATATGGATTTAATAGGAATTCCACTTAAAATTGTAGTAGGCAAAAAAGCAAGTGAAAATATTGTTGAAACAAAAATAAGAAGAACTAATGAACAAAAAGATATAACTACTTCTGAAGTCTTAGATTTTGTATTAAATTTTAAAAAAAGTGAATTATAGAAACTAATGAATATTTAGTTTCCCTAAATTGAAATTTGAACCGCACCACTAGGGTGCGGCTTTTTG
>OLHG01000842.1_pt1 | contig 20782 bp, 22 predicted proteins | sample 1605971 | NCBI WGS metagenome assembly OLHG01 (sample SAMN03283289) | human gut metagenome | biome: human-associated habitat; material: feces | host: Homo sapiens | place: Peru | collected 2012 | reverse complement strand
CTTTACCAGCTTTGAATACTGGAGCTTTTGATGCAGGTATTTTGATTTCTTCTTTTGTTCTTGGGTTTCTACCTTTTCTAGCTGCTCTTTTTCTTACTTCGAAAGATCCAAATCCAACTAATTGAACTTTATCTCCTTTTGCTAGTGCATCTGTTATAACATCAACGAATGCGTTTACTGATGCTTCAGCACCTTTTTTTGTGTCTCCTGTTTTTGCAGCTATTGCTGCTACTAATTCAGCTTTGTTCATTTAAAATTACCTCCTAATAAGATTTGTTTTATGCAGTAAAAACAGCTTTGGTTTCTACTATTTAAGATTATTCGCCAAATTTAGCTAAAATCCTTCTTTTTTTATTTTTATTTTTTGGTGAACCCTTTTATTCCGTAAGTTTCCAAGTTTTGGTATCTTTAAACACGCTGATTTTGCTTGTGTTTGGAGTTTTTGCTTTCAATAGTTTTAAACAGCTTTTGTCCGTAAGGAATCATAAAAATTTCTTCTTTGTCTAAGGTTTTTAATAAAATTATTGAAATAATATATGCAATTATTCCTCCAATAATTGATGTAAGCAATAAAATAATGTTGTTTTGTATTTTGCCAACAAGTTTACTATACAGTATATATGATATAGCTGTCATAACTATACTTGAAATTATTGGTTTTACAATGAATTTATTTATACTAAATTTGTTATATAAACATTTTTTTAACGATATAAAACACATAATAAATATAAATATATCTGAAATTATTGAAGAGATTATGGCCCCATATATACCTATTTTTTTAATTGGTATTAATACTAAGTTTAATATCAGTTTGATAATTCCACCTAGTGCAAATGCTATAACTGGTACATTTACTTTTCCTAATCCTTGCAATGCTCCATTTATAGTTTGTGTAAGGACTATAAAAATAATTGTAAATGCTGATAATTGCAGCATTTCGGCTCCTTTTGCAGCATTAGGAAATAATATATGTAATATATCATTTGAAAACATAATCATATATATTGTAAATGGAATGCCTATAAGTATTGTAACTAATATAGAAAATTCTATTCTTCTTTCCACCACATAATTTTGTTTTTTTGCAATAGCTGATGATATAGCAGGTACCAAAGCAGTTGCAAACGCTATATTAAAAGAAAACGGTAATGCTACTAGCACATCTACCTTTCCACTTAATATTCCATACTGATTTGTTGCTTCCAGTTCTCCTATTGATGTTTTTAATATTCTTACAACCGTCATAGCATCAATTGTTTTACTACATGCTGAGAAAAGTGCACTTAATGATATTGGAATAGACACTAGTAAAATGCTCTTTATTATTCCCTTTACACTTTCTTTTTTGTTTTTAGAAGAAGAAACAACTTCTTGCCAAACTTCTTTTTTTCTATCTACAAAATATTTATATAAGTACATCAATGCAAACAATGTTGCCAGTGTAGTTGCTAGTGTTGCGCCTGCTGCCATAACAATTGTACTATTTCCAGATATTTTTCCTATATTTTCTACTATTGCTACTGTTAGCAATGTTTTAAATATTTGTTCTAAACTTTGTGAGTTTGCTGTGACAGATATGTTTTCTCTTCCATTAAAATATCCTTTTAATACAGCTTCTATAGACACCAAGAATACTGACGGAGCAAGAGCCATTAGTGCTAGTTTTGCTTCTGGTATTTGCAAATAATTATCAGCTATCACTTTTGCTCCAAGAAATAGTATTGAGCTTCCAATAAATCCAAGAATTCCAAATAGTGCAAATGCTATTTTAAATATTCTATATGCACCTTTATTATCTCCAACCGCTACTTTACTAGATACCAGTTTTGAAATACTATTGGGTACTCCAACAGAAGAAATAGTAAGGAATAATGCATATATTTGAAATGCTGCCGAATATATTGCATTTCCTCTATCGCCAAAGCCTTGTTTATTTGTAAGATATAGTTTATATATTAGTCCTACTATTTTTATGATTACTTGGGAAAACATTAAAACAACAACGCCTTGCATAAAGCCAGTAGTTTTATCTTTTATTTTATTTTTTCTTTTTATTTTAATTCCTCCAGACTAAAGCTTTTTTCTTTCAAACAGGCAAATTGAAATTTGTCTTCTTATTTATATATATGAACTTTTTCTTTAAAAAGACTTGTTTTTTTCTCGATTTTATAAGATAATATATATGTATAAAAATAGATAATTGGGGGATTTTTAAGTGAAGTATATAGACAAATTTTTAAAATTACTAAAGACTGATAGAAATACATTTTTTACATACATTCTAACATTGATAACAGGATTTATAATAGTAGATAGAGTTGTAGAACTCCTAATAATGTTTTTTACAGGAATGTCGGTATCTTATTGGGGACCAATTAGATATACCTTAGCTCTTGCTTGTCCTGTACTTGCATTTGCATTTTCGTATCCATCTAAATTTTGCAAATCTGATGAAACGAAAATATCTTTCTTCTATACATATTATATATGTTTATATGTAATTGGAGTTTCGATGGTAGTTCAATGGATAAATCGTTTGGCTTGGCTTGGAATAATGTCTTTACCAAATCATGAATTTATTATTACAGAATTTGCTGACTTAATAAAACATGCACTTACAGCAGTTTCAATCTACATACCACTTACAACATTCTATAAAGTAGTTCTTTGGTTACTAAAAGTAATTAAAGACCCAATATTCCCTAACAATTTTCAAGAATCAATTTGTGATTATCCTGGTATAGATATATCTGCACCAGATGGTACTACTGGTCCTTATAGTTTGGAAATTGAATTTTGTAAAGATAAAACTACAGGTAAACCTGTTAAAATATTAGAGTCTAGAAGATTACAACCTACTCTTGTAATTGGTCCTTCTGGAACTGGTAAAACTTCTATGATAATGGAACCAATGATCGCAAGAGATATAGAAAAGAAATTCTTCTTCCGTGAAGTTTCTAAGGAAATGGGTTATACCGCATTAAAAACAAATATTGCTTACTTAAATAAACCTTATGATAATGAATATTTAAATAAAAACTTTAGCTTAAATATGCTTACACCTGTTGATGGCAAAGAAAATATTTATAAAGCATATATGAAGAAAATGATATATGAAATTGAGCCAAATGGTTCTATTGTATATAAGAATTTTGGTATTACAGTTGTAAGCCCTGATGCTAAACATACAGATACAATTAAAGAAGTAGCAAAAGCTTATGATATGCCATTTATAGAAATAGACCCAACAAACCCAGAATCAATCGGATTAAACCCATTTATTATTGGTAACCCTGCTCTTTGTGGTTTGATTGTTTCTTTAGTTATTAGGGGATTATATAATCCTCCAAGTCACACTGCTGAATTAGCATATTCAGAAGATATTTCTTTACAAGCTATTCAAAATGTAGTATTACTTTTAAAATTAATGTATGGAAAAATGCATGATGGATTAATGCCAACTTTAGAAGATTTACTTAAATGCTTTAATAATTTTGACTTAGTACAAGAAATGTGTGAAGAATTAGAAAAAGATGAAGAACTTTCAAAAGAATATGAATTACAATTATCTTACTTTAAACAATATTTCTATAAAAATTCTGAAGGAAGAAAAGATATGCAAAGATATGTTCATTTTGCTTCTTCTACACTTGATGTATTATTACGTTCGGCAGAAGCTAGAAACATTATTTGTAATAGATATAATAATATGGACTTTGGAGCTGTTTTAGACGAAGGTAAAATCGTTCTTATTTCAACAAGACCTTATGAAATTGGTGGAACAGCAGATCAAGGTTTTGGTAGATTTTTCTTAAATCTTATGATGTGCTCTGTAGAAAACAATCGTGAATTAGTAAAAAATAGAATTCCTCACTTCTTATATGTGGACGAATTCGATCACTATGATCCTTCTAATTTTGAAGATATGTTTACATTATACAGAAAATTTAAAATTGGAACTATCTTTTCTGCTCAAACAGTTTCTGGTTTAGGATCTGAAAAAATACTTGCAAACTCACCTACAAAAATAACCTTTGGAAACAACACTCCTGACGAAATGGATTGGTGGATGAGAGAATTTGGAAAACGTAGAGAATGGGATGTTCATCCTGGATATGATACAGAGGATGGAGCATATTCTTCTAAATTAGGTTCTCCAACTTGGGCATGGAAAGATCACATGCATAATGCTAAAATACAAGGTCTTAAATTTAAGAGTATTATTTATAAAACGAAAGACAAAAAAGGAAAGAACGTTGTTAACTTTGGTAATGTAGATTTCTTAGAGAGCAAGTATAAAATGCCTCATAAAACAAAGGCATATAACTTTAGTAAGTATATAGCAAATATAACATCTGATGATAAGAAAGAAGAAAAGCAGAAATGGAAACCTAATAAAGTAGTATTTTCAAAGGATGAAAGAGGCGATATTGATCCTATTCAAACAGACGTAACAGACAGCTCTTACTTCTTTGATAATGAAGATGCAATTAGCTTTGATTTAAAAAAGAAAAAAGAATAAAAGTATATAAAAAAGAAATTCCAATTTCCAATTTGGAATTTCTTTTTTATCTTTTATTTATCCTAACAATTTTAAATCGATTTCTTCTTTTTTGTATTTTCCTGTTGCTTCATCAATTTTAAATTCTACTAATGATTTTTCAAGTGTTTCACTATTTTGTCTTAAATCTGTTGTGAATAATGTTTTTATTCCTGGTATTTCCATTCTGTTTGTTACGATTGCTTTTAGTGTTTCTACCATGTGCTTTTCATCTTCACATACAAATATTAATTGTGGTTTTGTTTCAAATCCAGAATCGAATTGTACAAAGCTCTCATAAAAATCTTTATACAATTGTAGTCTATCTACTAATTTCTTTTCCCAGTCTTCTTCTCTTCTTACAGCTTCAAATATAAAGTCTATTGATTTTCCGTTTTTTGTTAGTTTTATTCCTGCATGTGCTTTAAATACTTTTCCTAATTTTTTTGCTGTTATTGCTGGTTTTACTGTATATTTATCAAAAGCACTTACTTTTCTTAAATATGCTATTATTATTTGATTTCCTGCTAGTCTTTTCTTTATCATTGCAACTGGCTTTGTATTATCTGTTGGTTGCCATTTGCATTCTACACCTCTCGAATTTAACAAGTATTTACCCATTTTTTCTAGGCAGTAAATTCTATAAATACATTTTCCTTCTTCTCCCATAAAGTAATATCTTGTTAAAATTTTAGATTTTATTAATTGTTCTAATTTATTGTTTAACTTATCTTGTGACTTTATATCTTCACCTTTATGTACTAATATTTGATATATTTGTCTTGAAGTTATAAATTCAAATTCATTTACTAATTCCATTATTTTAAAATGGATATCAGAAATATGTCCTATATTTATTTTATGGATTATTTGATTCATAGAAACATATCCATCTTTTCCATCAAATGTTTTTATTTCCCCTTCTCTTATTGCAAATGGTGATACTTCTGTTTTTATTTGTTCATCTTCTACCATAATTATGGCCCTCCTTAAATAATAATAAGCTTAACCTTCTTTTTGTCTGGTATTATTTTTTTGATATATACATTAATATGTTCACCGTATTCAATACCTTCTTTATATTCTGCTAAACCTACAAGATTAGGTCTTAGTTCAACAAATATTCCATTCTTAGCTTTTTCTACCTCTCTTGCTATTCCTTTTGTTTTCATACCTTCCTTAAAGTCTTTAATATTATCCTGCCATGTTCCGAAGTAGTTCTTTATATGTAAGAATTACTCTATTTGTTCTCCTGTCTATTGATTTTATCATAATTTTTATTTTTTGTCCAATTTTGAATCTTTCATAAGGCGATTTTATCCTTGCAACTGATATATCTTCTATGTGGAGTAGACCAACTACCCCTCCTCCGATTTCTACAAAAGCTCCATAAGGTCTAATGTTTCTTACTATTCCATTTACACACATACCTTCTTTTAGTTCGTCTTTTACCCAACTTACAGCTTCTTTTCCTACTGCTTTTCTAGAAAGTATTACTGTATCATTTTTAGCAATATCTTTAACCTTAAATTGAACTATTTTATTAACTTTGCTCATACATATATTTGGTTTTGGAAAACCTGTTTCGTCTATGTTTACAGCTTCTACCTCTTCTCTTGGTATAACGCCTGTTATATTGTTCCCTAAATCCAAATATAGGTTATAGTTGCTATCGCACTTAGTTACTTTTGCTTGTAAGATTTCTCCACTTGCAGACAGTTTATTTAATTCATCTAGTGAAAATGCTTTTGTGCCTTCTTCCCAACCTTCTGGAATAAATTTCTGTACATATTCCATATAAGTTTTCTCCTTTTTCTTTGGTTTATTTTAAAATTATTATATAATTAGTTTTTTATTTTTTCAATAGCATTTAAAAGTGTTTCTATTTCTTTCTTAGTTAAATATCTCCATGTTCCTAGTGGTAAGTCTTTTACTGTTAAATTTCCTATTTTACTTCTATGCAAGCTAATTACCTTTTTGCCTATCGCTTCGCACATTCTTCTAATTTGTCTATTTTTTCCTTCATGTATTGTTATTTGTAATCTGCTTATATTTTTTTGTTCATCTATTTTTAATATTTTGACATCTGCTTTGTTTGTTACAAAATCTCCTATATCAACTCCATTTTTTAGTTTTTCAACTTCTTCATTTGTAACTTTCCCCACTACTGTAACATTATATGTTTTGGGTATTTCATGCTTTGGATGTGTTACTTTATATACAAAATCACCATCATCTGTTAGTATTATTGCCCCTGATGTATACATATCCAACCTTCCGACTGGCACCAATCTTTTATTCGTTTTTACTAAATCTAATACTGTATTTCTATTAAATTGATCCTTTACAGTTGTAACATAATCAATTGGTTTGTTTAGCAATATGTATGTATGTTCTGTATTTGTATTTTTAATTGTTTTACCATTATATTCTATTATATCTTTATCAGGATTTATTTTTGTTCCTAATTCTGTAACCACTTCTCCATTTACTTTTACTCTGCCCTGAATAATTAATTCTTCGCATTTTCTTCTAGATGCAATTCCATTGTTTGCCAAATATTTTTGTAGTCTAATTTCTTCCATAATATTTTCTTCCTTATTTTATATAAATTATAATTTGTGTGATTAAATTTATTTAATTGTTTTCTAATTCTTGCAATACATTTTCAAAATATTCTGGTAATGGTGCTTCAAATTCTACCTTTTTGTTGGTTGTAGGATGAACAAATTTTAATTTTGCTGCATGTAGCATTTGACCTATTACTCCAAATGGATTTTTTCCATTTGAATATGTATAGTCTCCTACTATTGGGTAACCTATTTCTGCTAAATGTACTCTTATTTGATGTGTTCTTCCTGTTTTTATTTTTACTTCTAACAAAGTATATCCATCATATCTTTTTAACACTTTGAATTCTGTAATTGCTTCTTTTCCTTTTTTATCTACTGCCATTTTTTTTCTATCTTTTGTACTTCTTGCAATAGGCATATTTATTATTCCTTGATTTTCTTTAACGTTTCCTCTAACTAATGCAATATATGTTTTTTCTACTTCTCTATTCTTTATTTGTTCACTGATGTTAATATGTGCTTTATCATTCTTGGCAATTATTATTAGTCCGTGATGTATCTTTATCTATTCTGTGTACTACACCTGGTCTTATTTTTCCGCCTATTCCAGATAAGCTATCTTTACATTTTGCCATAACTGCATTTACTAATGTTCCATCTGGATTTCCATTTCCAGGGTGTACAACCATTCCCTTTTCCTTGTTTATTATTAAAATATCCTTATCTTCATAAATTATATCTATTGGTATTTCTTGTGGCTTTAAATCTATCTCTTGTGGCTCTTCTTTTTCTATTTCAATAATGTCTCCTTCATTAACTTTGTATGAAGGTTTTTCTTGTTTTTTATTTACTAGAATTTTCCCTTCTTCTATAAGTCTTTGCACACTTGTCCTAGAAATACTATTATCTATGTTTGCAATTATTTTATCTAACCTAATATTTTCTTCTTCTGGTCCTATTTTATATTCCTGCATTTTATTCTCCTATATTTTTCTTTTTTATTACTGTATCTTTTATTAATGAAATTGCAATAATTATGCAACCAACCACTACGAATATATCTGCTAAATTGAAAACTGGATATTTTATTAATGGTGATATATCTATATAGTCTATTACAAAACCTCTTACTATTCTATCTACTAAATTACTAATTCCCCCTGCTAATACTAAGTGAAGAGCAATTAATATTAATTTACTTAATTCTTCTCCTTTTGAAAATATAAAGTATGTAATTAATCCTATTATTACTACATTTACAGCGATAAACATTGATGTGCTATTACTTCCAATTCCAAAAGCAGCTCCTGTATTTTGTATATATGTTAGATTAAGTATATGTGGTATTAACACTGTGCTACAATTAAATAATTTACTTTTTATAACTATTTTTATAGCTTGATCTAGCAATATTGCAATTATTGTGATTATTTTTAAAAAAATATTCTTTTTCATTATACACTCTCTTTTATTTGTTCTCTTTCGAATAAACAGAAATTATCATCTTCATAAAGTAAATTGTATTTTTCTGTATTTTGTTCTACAAATCTTCTAAGCTTAGATTTTTTATACATCAGCATGTGTGTTATTCCATATTCGTCTAATTTCTCTTCTACATTATCTATATTCATTCCAGAAAGGTTCATATAGTCATTAAATACTTCTACTCCTGGATTAAATTCTGGTGCATATAAATCTGCTCTTGAATCAATAAACACTGGTATTCCTCTAAATATTAAATAACTTCCATAATTGTATTCATTGTATAGTTTTATATTGTTTATATCTAAATTGTCTAGTATATATGTTGCTGCTTCTACTGGATATGATTTTTCATCTATAAAATGATTTTTCATCTTAGGTTTATATTTTATTATACTTATTGTTAATACTAAACATATTGTAACTATCATTCCTGTTATTGTTGTCATCTTTTTTATTGCTTTTTTGCAACCTTCTGGATCATACTTATCTAGCATTGCATTTATTAGTCTATTTAAAATTATTACACATACAAGTGTAAACATTGAAAATTGTCTTCTTGTATAAAATGTAAGAAGTATTAACCCTCCTAACATAAATAAATCGCTTAATCTTATTTTAGTGTCTGTGAATGTTAATATTGCAATAAAAAGTACTAAAGCACACATAAATTCTAAGTTATCTACAAGTGTCAGTGGTAAATGCTCGCTTATATTGTGTGGTGTTGTCCCTTGCATTGTTTTTATTAAATACGTATATGGTGTTGTTCCTAGTGGTGTAAGAAGACCTGTAAATAGGCAAATAATCATTATAATTATTAATGCTTTTACATTGTCATTTCCTCTTATTTTTATTTTATATGGATTTGCATCTATTTTTTCTTTTTTCTTTATTGTTTTCTCATTCTTTTGTTCTAATTTGTTTATTTCATCTTTTATTTTTTGTATTTCTTCTTCATTAGTAGTTTTTAGTATCTTTTTGTTTAATCTATCTATTTTAGCTGTAACTAATATAATTTCTGTATTTGAAAGTATATATATCATGTATTCTGCTATATATGGTAGATATAGCACAAAATAAAATGGGAATACTGCTAAATGTACATTTGCAATTATTATTGGTATTATTATTAAGCCCACTGCATATCTTTTTTTCTTTGTTTCTAAAAACATTTCTATAAAATACACTGTAAGTATAAATAATGTGAATGTTACTAGTTGAGCCCTTGCTGCTATATAATTTCTTAATAAGTACATTCCTGCTATTGTAAGTATAAATGATGTTAATTTATTTTTAGTAAGTTTGGTATTTACTAAATACATTGTAAGTCCAAGTGTTATGCTTAATACTATTGTTGAAATATATATTCCTACTTGTCCACCTATGCTATATACTAAATATATTACTACATCATATAGCCAATGTGGGTATGTATATTGTAAATTTTCATGCCAAGAAAATGGATCCTTCATGTCTATTCCATTTTGTAATATATGTTCACCTATTTTTATTGTATAAAATGTATCATTTTGCAAGGTTACTGGAGATATTGCAAAACAAAAAATTGCAATTAATACAACCGCCATTATTGTAAATCTTATTGAACTTTTATCTATTGTCTTTTTCTCTTTTTCCATTATATTCTCCTCTATATAGTAAATTTAATTTTCTATTGCTATAATATCATATTTAACATTTTCTTACAATACAATTTTTATTTAATTTTATGATGTACTATGATGTACTTTTGTCCTTATAATACAAAAAGGAACAGCTATTGCTGTCCCTTTTGATTATTGTTTTTTTAAATTGCTTCTGCTTCTTGGTTTTGATTGCTATTTTCATCTTTGTTTATTACTTCTAAACTTCCAATTGATACTTCATAAGCAACTCTTTGTTCTGTTCTTCCATCTTCGAACTTTTTCTCATAAGTTCTACTTTGAACTCTACCTACTATCTTTACTTCTGTTCCAACTTCCATATTTTCACAGAATCTAGCATTTCTTCCCCATGCAATACATGGTATGTAATCTGATTTATTATATGCTCTATTTACTGCTAATAAGATATCTGAAATTTCTCTTCCAAATGGTGTTTTTCTATATATTGGTTTTTTGCAAACATATCCGTTTAAAACAACTTCATTTGAAACATTCTCCTCTTGTTCTTCTTTGTAATCAATAATGTCTTTAGCAAATACTGTTAACACTAATCTGTTCTTTTCGTTTTCGTAACTGTTATATGATCTAAATTGACCTTCTATAACTACTTTTCTACCTATTGTTAAATCAAAATTTGCTATTAATCTTTCTGATATTGTTATTGGTATAATGTCTTCATTTCCGCTTAAACGTGGTACTTCTAAATTAAATACGTAAAAGCTTTCTCCATAAATTTCGTGACTAAATGTCTTATCGCTAATAATTTTACCTATTAAAACTAGGTAATTATTTTCTGTGTAATTTGTAATCAATTTGGTTTCCTCCCTTATACTTTTCCATAGTATTTTATTCATTACCTTCGTGTTTTATTACTCAACAATACCATTATACTACATTTGGGAGGTTTTGTCTACATAAAATGGTAAAATAATCTATTTTTTTATTGCTAAAATCTTAAATTTTGCTACTCCGCCTGGTGTTTGAGCTTCTACTACTTGGTTTTTTTTGGCACCTAATAAAGCTGATCCAATAGGAGATTCGTTTGATATTCTGTTTTGTGATAGGTCTACTTCTGTTGAACCTACTATTGTGTATTCTACTTCTTCATCAAATTCCATATCTAGTACTTTAACTTTATTTCCAACTTGAACCGTTTTTGTATCTATTTCAGATTCATCTATTATTCTTGCATATCTTAATTTGTTTTCTAATTCTGCTATTTTTATTTCATTTGAAGCTTGTGCATTTTTAGCTTCATCATATTCAGAATTTTCAGATAAGTCTCCAAATCCTAATGCAACTTTAATACGTTCTGATATCTCACTTCTTTTCTCTGTTTTTAAATATTCTAATTCTTTTTCTAGGTTATCATATCCTTCTTGTGTTAATAATACTTCTTTTTCTTCCATTTGGCATTTCTCCTTTAAAATATTATTTAATTCATTATACTACTCCACAATTTTGGTTTTGTCAAGTATTATATTTTAAGTTTTTACAAAATTCATTTTCTGAAATATCCCCATTAATTCCTATTAATTTTTTTATTTTAATTTTGTTTGTAATTATGTCTTTTCTAGCGTTTTCATAATTATATTTGTAAATACTGCTTTCATATATTAAGTTGTCTTTAAATCCTTCCATTTTGTATTTTTTCGGTATGTATGCTTTATAGTAATTAATATTAACTCCATTAAATTTTTTCGCTCTTATTTTTATCTCATTAAATATATTAACTATTATTGCATTGCTATTTATTTCATACTTATTTATTATTTCTTCTGGAAAGTCTATGTTTATAATAAGCCCAGCATTAGCTAAACTTTTATTCTTATTATTTGTTATATTAAGAATTATCCCTAATTCATTGTATAAGTACTCTTCTAACTTTTTAAATTTATTGCTATGATTTGTAACTATATTTACTCTTTTTACACTTTGGGCAATATATGTAATGATTCTTGCATTATTTTCTGTAAAATCATTTATTAATAGAGTAATTTCTCCGTTTTCTAATTTTTTCTTTTGCCTTTTTAATATATAGTCAACAATTTCTGGAATTAATAAATAAAACAAATACCTTCCATCTAATATATTAATATTTTGACAATATAATTTTTGTTTTAATATTTCATTTTCTTCTAAATAGTTTGATAACACTACATTTTCTATATTGTTATCATACAATTTTCTATTAATTTTTTTAGCTATTTTTATAATCTTTTTATCCTTAATAATATTAGATTTAAATAAAGGCAAAATTATTGTTGTTTTTCCTTTATCTTCACTAAACTCTACTATGTTAAATAGTTTTTTAATTTTTATTAATATCCTTTTTACAAAGTCGCATGTTTCGTTCATTTCTTTTATATAACAAATTTTCAAAATAATCACCTAAATACAATGTTTTTCTATATTGTATTTAGGTGATTATTAAATATTACTATTTTATCCATAAAATTGCTTTTATTGTTTCTGTCGTTTCAGTTTCTTTTATATATGCTCCTCCATATAGTTCTTCTGACTCTTTTAAGCTTTCATATATTGCATTTGTGCTTGTTAAATCCGTTATATCAACTTCTGCACTCCAATTTGTTTCATAATTTCCTTCATTATATTCTAATAGTTCATTTTTTTGGTGCCATTTAAATCTATTTGTTCCATCTGTTATAAATAGCCCTGTTGATATTTTGTCTTCTCCTTCTACTGTTGATACTTCATATCCAACTGGTATAGGTGCTATGTTGTAGTATGTGTCCATTTTTTCAGTTCTAAATGGGTCTTTTTTATTTAGTTTTGATGAATCCCATCCTACTGGTATTTTTGTTATACCTTCTATATATTCATTTTCCGTACTATATAGTTCTGTGCTATTCTGCCCATCTAAAACATAGTTATATGCTCTTGATTCTGTATCCCCTATTTGTATGTTTACTTTAATTATATCTTTGCCATTTTCACTATTCAATTCAAATGAACATAGTTTTACATTTTTAATTAATTTTATTTTTTCTCCAGTATTTTTATTTAAGTATAAGATTTCCTTTTGTGCATCATGTTTAAATTCATTTCCTGTTTCAAATTTTATAGAATTATAGTTATTATTATTTTCTTTAGTTATTGTTGGTTTTTTCTGGTTTTCTTGTTTTTTTACTTCTTCTAAGAAATATAAATTAAACTTACTATATTCTGATGAATACTCTGCTTCATTATCCATGCTTTTTATAGCACCTTTATAATTAGCTGTTATAGTAGCAAGCATTGCTACTACTAATATGCAGATTACTACATATATTCCTAATGATGTTAAAGTTATACCTTTTTGGTTTTTCATTTTACCACCTACTTATAAATTCTTTAGTAACTTTTTAAAGTGCTGTTCACCCTGTTTTTAATCTTCATTGTTTTTCTCTGCTATGTTGTCTTCAGATGTTTCCTTTTTTGGTGTTTCTTCTATAATTTCATCTATTACTATTTGTTCATTCTCATCAATTTTATATTTTGGAAGTTCTGGTAATTCTTCTAAATTAGAAATTCCAAACATTTTTAAGAATTCTTTTGTTGTAGAATATATTGTTGGTCTTCCTGGTGCATCTAATCTTCCTACTTCTTCTATCAAGTTATACTCCAATAATTTGTATATTGTTCCGTCAGAATTTACTCCTCTTATTTGTTCTATTTCTGCTCTTGTTATTTTTGGATTATATGCAATTATAGAAAGAGTCTCTAGTGCAGCTGCTGATAAGCTAGGTTTTGCTCTATTGTCAAATATTGGATAAATGTAATCATAATATTCTGTTTTAGTTGTCATTTGATATCCATTATCTACTTTTATAATTTCAATTCCTCTATTTTGTGCTTCAAATTCAGATTTCATATTTTGTATTATACTATCTATGTCTTCATTACTTAATTCTAATATTGCCATTAATTCTTTTGTTTCTACTACTCTACCAGCAGAAAAAAGTATAGCCTCTATTATTGCTTTTGTTTGTTCTATTTCCACTTAAAACTCTCCTCTTTTTTCTATTTTAACAATATATATTATTACATTTGAAAGCTTAAAAGTCAATGTTTTTGACATTCTTATTTTTTTGTGTTATTATTTTATTAATAGGTTACTTATTGGAAATTTCTACTAATAAAATAATTTATAGTTTTATTATTAATATAAATTTTGAGGTGATTTTATGTCAGAACAAGAAAATGAAAATAAAGAAATTGAAGTTGTAAAAGGTGATGGTTCAGAATTAGAATTTTCTCCTGTTTATGAACACTTAAATGCAGCAAAGCCAAAGCCTAAAGATGAAAAAAAGAAAAATATTATTATACCAGAAGTTAAAAAGAAATAATTTTAAAATATGATGCTGTTTCTTCAAGTTGTTGGAACAGCTTTATTTTTTTGCATTTTTTCTTATATTATGATATAATTGTTAAAACTTTATAAGGAGGTTTTAATAATGATGTACCGGACCAGTTTCAATGGATTATCGGTAGAAAACAGAGGTGTTTATAAGGTTTATGGCATTACAAGAGAAGAGTACATGTTGCTTTACAAAAAGTTCAACAATAAAATAAATGGTAGCAAAGGTAATTATACCATTTATGATGATGCTCATCGCTATCTGTGGTTAAAACTGTTTGTTCATGATCAGTGGAAACCAATAAAGATTGACATCCGTGCTGACTTTTTAAAAGCAACAAATAGTCAGAAGATTTACGAGGCAGATATAAAAAGAATTTCCAATATTCTGACCAAAGAAAGGGTATTCCTCTATGTTAGTTATAATCCAGATGACAACACCTACGCACTGCTAGATAAGGACTCCTTTTTGGCAGTATTAGCAAAGTTATTAAAACAATAGCAAAACAAAAAACAGTAGATAAATATCTACTGTTTTTTCTTGGTAGCGAAGATGTGATTCGAACACATGACCCTTCGGGTATGAACCGAATGCTCTAGCCAACTGAGCTACTTCGCCATCTAGAACTTGTATTATTATAATAAGTTTGAAGCGTTTTGTCAATAAAAAACAGAAAATTTTTAAAATTTTCTGTTTTTTATGTGTTTAAATTGGATTACTATTTACTTCTTTCATTATCTTCTTCCTGTGGTTTCTTTTTATCATTGCTGTCATTAACCTCTCTATTGATTCTGTTTCCTGTTTTATTTGTTATTGTTTTATTGGTTCTTAATGAATTTATTCTTTGTGATATACTTCTAGACTTTTCTCTTAGATAATTCAATACTTTTTTTGCAAATTCTGGCATATTTTTATCAGAGTCCATCAATATCTTCTTATCTTTTGGTGAAACTGCATTCCATTCTTTAGCAGACAATGTAGACACATCTGGTATACTACTTATATCATTGCTAGTATTATCTCTAAAAGCTTTAAAACAAATTCCTATATATCCCATATTTTCTTCTTAAATTACTTTAAGAAAACTCACCTCTTTACTCTAAATTACACAATTCTATAATTAGTTTACCATAAATGGGTACTTTTGTCAAATCATATTATAGTTTTTTCTTTTTTGTGCCAAAATTCCCCGTCCCCATTGGCATAGTTTTTTCTTTTTTGTGCCAAAATTCCCCGTCCCCATTGGCACCCATTGGCACAAAACCCGCAAATGTAATTCTCTACATTTACGGGCTCTCTTTTAATTCATATAATCTTTTAATTTTTTGCTTCTACTTGGATGTCTTAATTTTCTTAATGCTTTTGCTTCTATTTGTCTTATTCTTTCACGTGTTACTTGGAATTCACGTCCAACTTCTTCTAGTGTTCTTGCTCTTCCATCTTCTAATCCAAATCTTAGTTTTAATACTTTTGCTTCTCTTGGTGTTAGTGTATTCATAACCTCTTCTAATTGTTCTTTTAATAATGTATATGCTGCTGAATCTTGTGGTGCTGGGCTGTCTTCGTCTTGTATAAAGTCTCCTAAATGGCTATCATCTTCTTCTCCTATCGGTGTTTCTAGTGATACTGGATCTTGTGCAATTTTTTGAATTTCCATTACTTTTTCTACTGGTATTTCCATTTCTTGAGCAATTTCATCTGGAGTTGGTTCTCTACCTAATTGTTGTAACAAGTGTCTTGATGTTCTTATTAGTTTGTTAATTGTTTCTACCATGTGAACTGGTATTCTTATTGTTCTTGCTTGGTCTGCTATTGCTCTTGTAATAGCTTGTCTAATCCACCATGTAGCATAAGTACTAAATTTATATCCTTTTGTATAATCAAATTTTTCTACTGCTTTTATAAGTCCCATGTTTCCTTCTTGAATTAAGTCCAAGAATAACATTCCTCTTCCTACATATTTTTTTGCAATACTTACTACTAATCTTAAGTTTGATTCTGCTAGTTTTTGCTTTGCTTCTTCATCTCCATCAATTACTTTTTTAGCTAATTCTAACTCTTCATCAAAACTTAGCAATGGGATTTTTCCTATTTCTCTTAAATACATTCTAACTGGGTCATCAATATTAATACCGTCAAAATTCATTGTATTAATATCTTCTACTTTTATGTCTTCTACTTTTTCTAGTTCTTCAACGTCTGGTTCTTCATCAAAATCGTCTTTTAAAACATCTACTCCCATTTCTTCAAATGCGTCAAATACTTTGTCTATTTGTTCTGGATTTATATCTCCTAATTCTGTGGCAAGTTCTCCATAAGTTATTTTTCCTTTTTCTTTGGCTTTTTCTACTATATCTTTTACTTTTTTAGTTGTTTCTTCTTTTGTTTCTTTATTTACATTATCTGTTTTTGTTTCATTCTTTTTTGCTTTTTTATTATTTGCTTTCAAATCTTCAATAATTTCTTCATTATCTTTTTTTGTTTTTGCCATTATTTAACCTCCTATTTAATTTGTGCCAATTTTATAATTAATGTATGTAATTCTTTTTCTAGTTCATTGGCTTTTTCTTTATCTAAATTAGCATTATTCAAACTCTGTATAATTTCATTTCTTCTTGCCATCAATTTTTCTTTTTGATAATTATTTATTACATCTTCTAATGCTTTTTTATTATCTTCTATTTCGTAATCGTCTGCCATAATTCCTGTTAATGCATTTACAACTTGTTCGTCATCTGCAAACATATCTACTAAGCTATTTATATTACTATTTCCTTTTTCAAATTCTTCATACAATCTTCTCATTATTTTTTGATTTGCTTCACTTTTGAAGTCATTTGGATTGATAATGTTTTTTATTTTGTTATATACCTCTTCTCCTCCATCTATTAATAATGAAATAATTATGTTTTCTCTTTTTTCTAATTCTGAATTTACTTTTGTTTCTTGTTTTTTTATAATTGGTTTTCTAATATTAGAGCTTTCTAATATCTTTGAACCTTTATTATTTGAATATTCATTTTTATTTATTTGTGCATATATTGCTTCTTTTGATATGTTATAGTCGCTTGATATTTTGTCTATATATATTTCTTGTTCAATTTTATTATCTACTCCGCCTAATATTTTTGCTATTTCATTCATAAATTTTATTTTGTCATTTGTATTTTCTATGTTTAAGCCTTTTTTTAATACTTTTATTTTAAATTCTACTAATGAAATTGCATTTTCTACTAAGTCATTAAATCTTCCATTTCCGTATTTTATAACATATTCATCTGGGTCTTTTGCACCTTCCATTTGAAGTATTCTTATATCACACCCTAAATTATTTAGAATTTCTAATCCCCTAAGTGTTGCTGCTTGTCCTGCTGAATCTGAATCATAAGATATTATTACTTTTTCTGCATATTTTCTAAGTAATCTTCCTTGTGCTTCTGTAAGTGCTGTACCACATGATGCAACTACATTATCTATTCCTCTTTGGTGTAGTGATACAGTATCCATATATCCTTCTACAATAATTAGTTTTCTTGTTTTTGTATTTTTTGCTACATTTAATCCATACAAGTTTCTTGCTTTACTATAAACTATATTTTCTGGTGAATTGATATATTTTGGAAGCGAATTATCTAATACCCTTCCTCCAAAAGCAATAAACCTATTTCTTATGTCTTGTATTGGAAATATAAGTCTATTTTTAAATCTGTCTACATAGCTATTTCCTTTTTTTATTACTAAATCTGATGCAAGTATTTCTTCTTCTGTAAAGCCTTTTTCTTTTAATAATTTATTTAAAACATTGGCATTTTCGGCATAACCTATGCAAAATTCTTTTAATGCTTTGTTATCTAGTTTTCTCTTTTTTACATATTCTTGTGCTGGCTTTGCTTGTGGTTTATATAGTGTTTCATGATAATATGTTGCAACTAATTTATTAATTTCGTATACTTTTTCTTTTAGTTCTAATCTTTTTGAATCTACGTTATTCTCTAATGTCGGTAATTTTATTCCAACTCTATCTGCTAAGATTTCTAAGCTTTCTTTAAAATCTACGTTTTCTATTTTACTAATAAAATGAATTACATTTCCACCTGCGCCACATCCAAAACAATGGAATATTTGCTTGTCTGGTGACACAGAAAAAGAAGGTGTCTTTTCTCTATGGAAAGGACACAAACCGAAGAAATTTCTACCACTTCTTTTTAATATTACATATTGTGATATTATATCTACTATATCGTTGCTATTTCTTATTTCATCTATTAATTCCTCACTATAACGTACCATTTTTCTACGCCTTTCTTTTACATAATTATATTATTCGACAACTAATTTTCAAATCCTTCATATATTGTTTTTCCTATTTAACAAAAAATTAACTGTCTTAGATATATGTCTAAGACAGTTCAACTTTTATTTATTATTTTACATCTGTTTTATTATTTGCTTCTACTCCATTGAATGGAATGAATGTTTTTACAATGTTGTGTGGTTCATTACTATTAATTGTTTTACTATATTCTGCAAATGAATTGTTAATTGTATTATTTATTAATTCTTCCATTTGATCTTTATTAGAATTTTCTGCAAGAGTAAGCTCACTTACTAATATTTGTTTTGCATTAAGTAACATTTTTTTCTCTCCTGTTGAAAGTCCTTTTTCTTTTTGTTTGAAACTTAAGTTTCTAACTACATCTGCTATTTCATAAGCGTCTCCACTTTTCATTTTTTCCATATTGTCTCTATATCTTTTATTCCAATTCATATCCATTTGAGTTGAATCTGTTTCTAATACTTTAAAAACTTTTCCAGCTGTTTCTTTATCTATAATATCTCTTACGCCTATTCCTTCTGCCTTTGCTGTTGGTACCATTACTTTTACTTCACCTGGCATTTTTATTATGTAATAAGCTTGTTTCTCTCCTAAAATATCTTTTTCTTCTATACCTTCTATTGTTCCTGCTCCGTGCATTGGATATACTACCTTATCACCAACATTAAACATTTACAGTCACTCCTTTTTTATTCTGTTATTTCTCTCTCGACCTTTTTTATTATACCACAATTTTGGTGATAAGTCAAAGGAATTTTTGGTATATTTTACATAAAATTTTTAGAGTTGTTTGTTAGTTGACCCAAAACCGCCTGTTCTTTCGCCTTGTGCAATGTCATCATCTGTTACTAAATATTTTTGGAAAATAGCTTGTCCAATTCTATCTCCTTTTTTTATCTCTACATCTTCTGCTTTAAAGTTGAAGAATGCATACATTATGTGTCCGTCATTATCTGGATTTCCATAATAATCACTATCTACTACTCCTATACTGTTTGCTAAAATTAATCCTTTTTTGCCTGGATTAGAACTTCTATTTGCAAGAATTAAAACTTCATCACTCTCCATATATGCTTTTATTCCTGTTTTTACAAGTGTTGGTTTTTGTCCTGGCTTAAATGCTGGAATTACGCAATCTTCTGCTGCTTCTACATCATAACCTGCTGAATTTTTTGTTGACCTTACTGGTAAATTTATATTACTATTTTCAAATCCTTTTGCTATTTCAAATCCTCTTTTTCTTTCCATTTTTATACCTCTTTTCTTTATTTTTTAACATTATATATTCTTTGTCGTTTTGTGTCAATTACATATTTATTTTCATATATTAGTAGTAACAAATCTTTTATATATATAAACAAATGAGAACAGACCTTTTCGTTCTTTTAATTTTACTTGTTTTGGAGGTTTATAGTGAATAATACATCTTTAGATAAATTGGATATTAATAAATGTGCTAAAATACATTCTCTTAATTGTAATGGAGATTTAAGAAGAAGACTTCTAGATTTAGGTCTTGTAAATGGAACTAATATAACTGCTGTTCTTAAAAGCCCAACTGGAAATCCTATTGCCTACGAAGTACGTGGAAGCATAATTGCACTTAGGAAAGAAGATTCTAAATTAATTATGATTAATTAGAAAAATTGTAATTTGTATGACTAAATTTATTTTTGGGTTTGTAGGGTTCGCCGTCCTCGGCGACCCGCAATTAAATTATTGTAAAATATGTATATTGCAAAATCTATGATGTCTTCGGGTCGCCCAAGAGTGCGACCCCTACAACGTTTGCAACATGTTTTCATCCGAAATTAAAATATTAA
>OLHG01000832.1_pt1 | contig 20914 bp, 21 predicted proteins | sample 1605971 | NCBI WGS metagenome assembly OLHG01 (sample SAMN03283289) | human gut metagenome | biome: human-associated habitat; material: feces | host: Homo sapiens | place: Peru | collected 2012 | reverse complement strand
CCTTATATTTATCTGAATTTTTATCGTCAAAACTTTTTAATACCAATAAATTATTTATCATTTCATGTCTATTAATACGATCTTTTTCCAACATTCCTTCATATTCACTCATAATATTTAATAAAGACTGTTGTTCTTGTTTAACAATCATATTTTTTACATATTCTTTTATGAAAAAATAGCACATAATAAGAAAAGATAACGAAATAATTATTGCAACTATAAAACTGTTAAAATTAAAATTTAATACGTGAAAATAAGTAATAATTAAAAATTCATAAGTAATAGCAATATAATTACAATAAACCAAACGTTTAATTTTTCTTTTAATAAATTCATAAATTTGGCAATAAATAAAGATACTTTTTTTAATTTAAAGATTAATATTAAAAATAATGAATCTAATACTGTTAATAAAACTTTATAAAACCCTAATGGTTCTAAATATTTATAGTTCTTAAATGGTAAAATGAAAACTAAACAAGACGATAATAAATCGCAAAACAATAATAAAATATAAAAAATAATACTTGCATAAAATGCAGACATAAAATCATCATTTATTATTAATTTAAAAACAAAGAAGGTTATTAAGAATAAAAATATAATTTTATAATTTGACTTTAAAAAATTATTTACAATTAAAGTAAAAAAAGAACCACTTAATAGAACCATTACATTTCTAAGATCAATTTTTACATTAGTATCATTTACCTTTGCATAACATCTAACCAAAACATACAGATTAAAAAATGCACCTACAATACACAAAATATAACTAACGATTTGCAATTTTCATCAACTCTTTCTTACGTAGTCTAGATAACATATAAACTTCATCACCATTATCAAAAACTACTTTACTTTCTTTCCAATTAAACTCTTTAACTCTTGCTATATTAACAATACACGACTTATGAGTATAAACATAATTCTTAGTTAAATATTTATTAAATCTTTCTAAAGTATAAGTTAATGTAAATATCCCATAATCAGTTACCACATTAATTCTTCTTTCATTATTACATTTGTATATATATAAAATTCTATCATAATCAAAATTATAAGACCTACAACTATTTTTAACATAAAATTTCTCTGAATAATTAAGTTGACTAATACAAATAGAAAATAATTCTAAAAGATTTTTTTGAAATTCTTCATCTTTAATAACAAAATCCAAAATTTGCAATCTTTGTTTAAAAGAATCCATTGCCAAAGTTTCTCCTTCACCAGTAAAAATAACAATAGGACTATCCCAATTATATTCTCTTATTCTTCTAGCCACATCAATCCCAGTACCATTAGGTAAAAAGTAATCAAGTAAAAAGACAAACTTATCATAACTATCCTTACTCTCAGTAAAAATATTTTCTTCTATTTTATCATAACATAGGATATCAAACTGATAGTTAGTATCCAACATATAATTCATAACCAATCTTGTTATATCTTCCATTTGATATTTATTATCTTCTAATATTACAAATTTAATCATCTACAAACCCTCACTTTACGAAAAATCTAATATATATCATACCACTAATTTATAAGAAAGAACAGGGGTCTACAGGTTTAATTTAAATTTTTTCTCAAAAAAAATATAACTTTCGTTATATTCTTTATACTTATTAAGATTAAAGATCTTTTAAATTTAATGTATAAAAGTTTTCTGGATCCATTAATGTACCTTTATAATATACTTCAAAATGAAGTGATGTATTAAACTTTGAATTAATTTGTGAAGTACCACTAGTTGCTATAACCTGTCCTTGTTCTACTGTATCTCCTTCTTTAACATTTAGATTGTCTATTCCTTGATAAATAGTATAAATATCTTTCTCATGTTCTATTTTAACTATATTTCCTAAAATTTCATCTTTCTCAATACTTTTTATAACACCATTTAATACAGCAATTACATCAAATTCCTTATCACTAATATAATCTACACCAGAATTTTGCATATAAGTATTTTCATAAAGAATTATAGAATTTTCTTGATTCTTCGCATCACCCTCAAAATCATAAAAATATCTTCCTACACTTACACTATCTGATTTATAAGGTCTTATTAAGATTTCAGATGTATTATTCTCAATTTTATTTTCATCCCCTTGAACAGGTTGAATATCACTATTTTTTTTATCAATTAATCCATTAACTGAATATTTAAAATCCTTCTTTTCTTCTAAATATTTGTTTATCCCAGCTATAGTCAAAGTTATACAACCTATTACAGCCATAACAGAAACAAAATAAATACCAGGTACTATTAATTTTTTAAAACCATATTTTTTCATTGTTCACTCTCCTATTTGTATTGTGAACAATAAATAAAGATTTATACGTTAAATTTATGAATTTCAACACCTGAATAATAATGTTTTAAGATATCATTATAATTATATCCCATTTTTGCCATCTCATTGGCTCCATACTGACTCATCCCAACACCATGTCCATAACCTCTTGTAGTAATAGAAATTATATCATCGTTAACATAACAAGCAAAATCAGTACTACGAAGGCCTAATAATTTTCTAAATTCTACTCCTGAAAAAATTTTGTTATTAACTTTTACTTTATCAACTCTTCCACTTACCGTTTTTGATAAAATCTCTATATTTAAAGTATCATTGTTACTAAGTTCTAATTTATTAACAAAATATTTCTTAGAATAATTGTTAGTAACTTCATATTTATTAACATTCGCATCCCATGATGAATCAACTGAAACTAAATAAGGTACTGATTGACCAAAAACATAACTTACATCTTCTGTTTTACCGTTACTAGTACTAAAATAATAAGCATTAATCAATTTATTATTATAGTAAATAACATCACCATTAGTACTATCAACTATATCACTCAAAATATTATAATACTTTTCAAAATTGTTTAACCATCTTAATTTCATATTTTCAATTGACAAATAACATTGATCATTATCTGTTGTAATATAATTAGAATCATTACTTTTTTTATTATAATAAAATGTTCTAGCTGTTATAGAACCAGCTTTTAATGCTTCTTTTTCAAAAAGTACAGGCATTTCACAAGCTAATACACCAATTAAATAATCTCTCAAATTCATTTCATTATCCATAGATTCATAATAAACCCTAGTATCTTTATCACTAATATATTTAGGCAAAGAATTAGTATTAACAACTTCTTCATTGTTTTTTAATAACATTATATTAATTAAAATTAAAACAAGAATACAAATTACATATTTTAAATTTTTTCTCATATAATTATATATTCTAGTTAATCCAAATTTATTACTAATTTTTATTTGATTTTTCTATATTTTTAATTTTATTAATTCTCCTATTATATTTTTCCTCATTAATAAAAGAAGAATTTAAATAAGAATTTAATATATCTTTAATCTCTATATAAGATAAATCTTCACTCATACTAATACAATTAGCATTATTATGTTCTCTAGCCAATCGTGCTTCTTTTGCACTATCAACTTTAGCACACATTATACCATTAACCTTATTTGCCATTATAGACATTCCAATACCAGTTCCACATATCAAAATACCATTGGTTATTTCACCTTTATTAATAGCATTGCAAACCTTTAAAGCATAATCATTATAATCAACACTTTCAGTACTATCAGTTCCATAATCTACATAATCAATATTTTTCCTTTTTAAATATTTAATAACTTTCATTTTATTTTTATAACCCCTATGGTCAGAAGCCACTCCAATTATCATTTTTATCACCTAACTATATTATAGGTGCTTTTATCAAAAAAAAAAAGTATAAAATAAAAAATAGTCAATATTCAGACTATTTAATACCATATTTTTCTTTGAATTTTTGAACATTACCTGTTCTTGCAGCTACTCTTTTACCAGTATAAAATGAGTGACATTTATCACAAGTTTCAAGTTGTATTTCACTTTTAGTACTTTTTGTAATAAATTCATTACCACAAGCACATTTAACTTTACATTCCTTTAGTTCTGGATGAATTCCTTTTTTCATATATATTCTCCTTTCGCCATAGTTACATAACTATAGAAACTCTTCGAAAGATAATATAACATTTTTTTAATGATATTTCAACCTTTTTTCATCATTTTTACTATTAACATGAATAAAAAGCTAAAAAACATTAAGTATTATTAAATTTCTTAAAATACTAATTAAAAGTATGTCTTTCTCTGTTAATTTTGATTTATTAACTACAATAACACTACCAATTGCATCTGCATCCACAATAATAGGTAAACCATAATAATAAACATATTCATTATTATCTTCATCAAAAATACAACCATAATCAGTAAATTCTTTTCTTTCACTTATAAAAGACAAAATATTTTTACTTAATTTCGTATTTTTATCAACATTATTACTACTTACTATAATATTTTCTTTATCACTTACATAAATTAAAGATTTTGTAAATTTTGATATTTCTTTAATTAATTGACATGATTTTTCTTTTAAAGATAACATTTTAATATATTTTTTTAAAACAATACTATCATTTTCCACAAATATTTGTAAGTCTTCTCCAGTACCAATATTTAATGTTTTTCTAATTTCCTTTGGTATAACTATTCTACCTAATTCATCAATTTTTCTAACGACACCTGTATTCTTCATATTCACCTCTAAATTTATTTTTACACACAATTAAATAAATATACTATTTGACAATCATTAATTATTAAATTATACTTATTTTAGGTGATATAATGAACAATATAGTAGAATCAATAATAGAAATACCAATGGGTACAAAAAACAAATTTGAAATAAAAAAAGAAACTGGAAGAATTAAATTAGATAGAGTTTTATATAGTGCACTTACATATCCAGGAGAATATGGATTTATAGAAAACACAATTGCACCAGATGGAGATCCTCTAGACATATTAGTTATAAGTACTTATCCAACATTTCCCGGATGTGTTGTAGATGCAAGAGTAATTGGATATCTTACAGTAATAGATAATGGTGCACACGATGAGAAAATTATAGCAGTAGTAGATAAAGATCCAAGATTTGAAAACATTAACAAATTAGAAGATTTAACTGAACATCAAAAATCAGAAATTAAAGACTTTTTTCAAAACTATAAAACTTTGCAAAATATAAAAGTTACTGTAAAAGATTTTCACAACAAAAAGGAAGCTCTTGATTTAATAAAAAAATGTAAAAAAGCATATGAAAATAGAAAGTAAAATTTAATTACTTTCTATTTTTTTCAATATAATTAAGTAAATCATAAACATAATATAAATAATGTTTTTCTAAATTATGTTTTGGTATTGAAATAAAAATAATATTTCCTCTATAAACAAAATTAAATCTTGTACAAATCTTTGTTGCTTCTATAAATAATCTTTCAATATTTAACATTTTATATATATCAGAAGATAATTTCAAAGTAAATTTACCATTATCATTAACAATAACATTAATATTTAATTTATTTATTAAACTTTGTACTAATATTTCATACATATATAAATTTAAATTTTCATCTACTATTCCAAATCTATCCTCAATTTCATTATACAATGTTTTATAATCTTCAAAATTAGTAATTGAAGATATTTTTTTATGTAATTCAATTATTATATTATCTTCATTTGTGTAAGTATTATCAATATGATTTTGAACATCATCTATTTTTACTTCATCGCTATTTTCCTCATCAAATTCTGGTTTTCCACTTAATTCTTCATTAATTAGTTCTATATATAAATCTACTCCAACACTATCAATAAATCCAGCTTGTTCACTGCCTAATAAGTCCCCAGCACCCCTTATACTTAAATCTCTCATAGCAATTTTGTAACCACTACCTAATTCGGTAAATTCTTTTATCGCATCAAGACGCTTTATAGCAGTTTCTGTTAAAACCCTTTGTTTATTATACATTAAATAAGCATATGCTTGTTTATCACTTCTTCCAACTCTACCTCTTATTTGATACAATTGACTCAATCCAAAATAATCAGCATCTATTACAATAATTGTATTGGCATTAGGAACATCTATACCATTTTCTATAATAGTTGTACTAACTAAAACATCAAAATTACCCTGATTAAAGTCATAAATTACATCCTGCATATCATCCTTTTTCATTTTGCCATGTGCATAACAAATAGTAACCTCTGGTATTAATTTTCTTAAACTAGATACAACATCTTCCATATTTTCAACCTTATTATACAAAATAAAGGATTGTCCATACCTAGCTTTTTCTTTTAAAATAACTTCTCTTATAATATAAGGATCATATCCTATCACATAAGTTTGAACAGGCAATTTACTAGATGGAGGTGTTTCAATTAATGATAAATCTCTAATTCCAATTAAACTCATTTGTAAACTTCTAGGAATAGGAGTAGCCGATACACTTAAAACATGAACATTTGACTTAATTTCTTTTATTTTTTCTTTATGCATTACACCGAATCTTTGCTCTTCATCAATAACCAATAATCCTAAATCTTTATATTTAATATCAGAATTTAATAATTTATGAGTTCCGAATATAACATCAATTTTGCCATTGCTTAAATCTTTTAAAATAGTATTTTCCTCTTTTTTAGAAGTATATCTATTTAATAATTGAATATTAACTGCAAAATTTTTAAATCTGCTTAAAGCAGAAGTATATTGCTGATAACTCAATAAAGTTGTTGGACACAAATACATAACTTGTTTTCCATTCATAACTGCTTTAAAAATAGCTCTAAAAATAACTTCTGTTTTTCCGTATCCTACATCTCCGCATAACAATCTATCCATAGGTTTAGAACTTTCTAAATCTTTTTTTATTTCAGCTGTACATTTAAGCTGATCAGGTGTTTCATCAAAAATAAATTCATTTTCAAAGATTTCTTGCTCAGGAGTGTCCTTATCAAAAGGCTCAACCTTAGAAATATTCCTTTTTTTATAAATCTGAATTAATTCATTACTTATATCTTTTATTTTATTTTTAATTTTTAATTTTGTTTTTTGCCATTCAATACTATTTAATTTATGAATAACTGGCTTCGCACCATCTTTAGAAGAATATTTGTACAATTTATTTAAATCATCAACAGGTAAATATAATTTATCATCACCCTTATATTTTATAAGAATATAATCTTTTGATTGACCATTTTTTGTAATTGTAGAAATTCCCATATATACACCGATACCATTGCTTTTATGAACAACATAATCTCCCACTTCTAATTTATCAAGAGATTCAATTTTTTTTCCTAACTTATAACCAGTATCATATTTAATTCTACTATTTATAAAGCTCAAATCATTTTTTGAATAATAATATTGTTCATTATAAATAAAACCACTATTAATATCAATATTTAGTACTTTATTATTTATTTTTAAAGATTTAATAAAATCTTTATCAGTTGTACATAAAACTCCTTTTGTAATGTTTAAATCATCAATATATTTTTTTATATCATTATTATAATTTATTATTTCTTTAGCTGATATTATTAAATCATGATCATCATTATTGTCCAAAGTATCTATATTTAAAATAAAATCATTACTTATATCTTCAAGTTTAAGTATAGAACTAAAATCATCATAATATTTCATCTGAGTATTTATATTTTTTTCAACATTTTTTATCTGTTCATAATCTTGATAAATTAATATACTATTTTCTACATAATCCATAACTGAATAATTAGAATTATCATATTCATCAATTAAAGGCTTAACTATATAAGATTTAATTTTTTCATTACTTAATTGTGTGTTTTCATCAAAAAACTTTATATTCTCAATAATATTATCAAAAAACTCAATTCTTATAGGATGATTTTCAAATATAGGAAAAATATCAATTACAAATCCTCTTACACTATATTCACCTGTATTAGTAACAAGACTCTCTCTTTTATATCCTATACTATCCAATTTTTCAATTAACTTATTTCTATCTACTTCATCTTCTTCATTTAACACAATATTCTTACTATTTAATTGTTCTTTACTAGGTAATTTTTTTAAAATACTATTTGTATGACAAATTAAAATAAAACTATCTTTTTTATTGATATTATTCAAAAACTTCATTCGCATAAATGTTAATTCAGGAGATGTAGCAATTGCCCTTTTAGTTAAATAATCATCATCAGGAAATATATATACATTTTTGTAATTTTTAGTTAAATTAGAATATAGTTTATTTGCTTCTGTTAAATTAGGAGTAACAATAATTAAGTTTTTTTTGCAATGAAAAAAGATATACAATAATAATTGATTGTATATTTCATTGGGACTAACAGAAATCTTCATTTTATTATATATATCAAAATCAAATAAATTTTCAATCATAAGTAATACTCCTAGTTATATTTATTCATTAATTTATCAAAATCATAAATATTAAAATCTTCAATTATATTATCTACAACATTAAAAACATTATTCAAAATAAATAAATCTTCTTTACTAAATCTTCCCAAAACATAATCAATTGTATTAATGTTATTTTTAGAAATACCTATTCTAATACGTTTAAAATTTTCTGTACCTAAATGCTTTATAATACTTTTAATACCATTATGCCCCGCACTTGAACCGGAAGACTTTAATTTGTATTTTCCAACATCGAAATCCATATCATCATAAATAATTAAAATATCACTAATATCAAGATTAAAATAATCAGAAAAATATCTAACAGCTAATCCACTATCATTCATATAAGTCAAAGGTTTAAGAAATATTATTTTTTCATTATTAATTATTTTTTCATAATACGAACCATTATTCTTAGATTTAAACGATTCATTTCCCAAATAATGATCAATTGCCATAAAACCAACATTGTGTCTAGTTTTTTCATACTCTTTTCCTGGATTTCCCAAACCAACAATTAACTTCATTTTTTCCTCCTTTGGTATAAATTATATAATTCATTTCTACTGAAATTAAACTTATTTGCAACTTCTTTTATTGCATCCTTAGACTTTAAACCTAATTCTACATATCTATCTACTTCACTTAGTAAATATTCATAATCTATATTATACTCATTTTCTTCATTATCAATAACTATAACAAATTCTCCTTTAGGTTCTTTGTATATTTCAATTGCTTCTGAAACAGTTCCTCGAAATACTTCTTCATGTAACTTAGTTATTTCCCGGGAAATACTTATATTTTTATTTCCCAAGATTTTTAATATATTTTGTAAAGTTTTATAAACTCTATGCGGTGCTTCGTATAAAACAATAGTAAAGTTTATACTTTTTAACATTTCTAATTCTTTTAAAGCTTGGCTATCCTTTGCATTTAAAAAACCATAAAATAAAAATTTCTCTGCCGAAATATTGGACATGTTTAAAGCAGGTATAAAAGCACAAGCACCAGGTAAAGCAACAACTTTAAAATTATGATTTATAATTTCTTTCACAACTACACTGCCTGGATCACTTATCAAAGGAGTACCACGATCAGTAACCATTGCAATGTTTTTATCATCTTCTAAATATTTTAACGCTACTGGTACCATTTGTTTTTCATTAAATTTATGACACGCAATTACTTTGTTATTTATATTTAATAATTTTAATAACTGTAAGGTAACGCGAGTATCCTCTGCAAAAATAACATCTACATTCTGCAAAATTTCAACTGCTCTATATGTTATATCTTTTAAGTTTCCAATAGGCGTAGGTACTATATAAAAAATCGATTTATTATTTTCATAACTTTTTTGAATCATATTTACACCTCTTAAACATTTCTAAAATTTCATTTGTATAGGTTCCATCAGAATTATGACATACTAAAGGGGGTAATACAGTTAACCCAACATTCCCATTTTTTTTAGCATCAATTAAAAACAAATTCGATTTTTCACCATACTTTGGATAAATAAATCTTAATCTTTTTGGTTCTAAATTATTATTTTTTAACGCCAAAATAACATCTGTTAATCTTTCAGTTCTATGTACCATTACTAAACTTGAATTATTTTTTAATAGTTTTTTTGCAACAACGCAAATGTCATTAATATTAATACACAATTCATGTCTAGCAATAGATTTTATCATATTTTCATTTATTTTTCCATCTTTTTCAATTTTAAAATATGGCGGATTACAAGTTATTAAATCAAAAGAATCGGTTGAATAAAATTCAGTTAAATCTTTTACATCTAAATTTACGATTTTTATTCTATCACTAAGATTATTTATTTTTATACTTTCGTTAGCCAGTTCATAAATTTCTTTTTGCAATTCTACACCAATAATATTTGAATTAGTTAAAGTCGATAAAATTAAAGGTATAGGTGCATTTCCTGTACAAAAATCAATAATATTTTTTGTACTAGAGTTTATATTACAAAAGCGTGGTAAAATTACAGATTCTAAACTAAAGTTAAAGTATTTATTATTTTGGACTATTTTTAAGTCATTATAACCTACTAAATCATTAACAACATTTTTCATTACAATCATCCTTAAGATTTATTTCTACCTTACCATGTTCAGGAATATTTACTACATAACTCCTTTTAAGAATATCAATAGATATAACTTTTCCAATACCTGATTCAGTTTTAACTTCATCACCAACATTAGGCATTCCATTTTTATAACATTTATAAACGTCATCTTCGTAATTAAGACAACACAATAATCTTCCACATTGTCCATTAATTTTACTAGGATTTAAAGATAAATTTTGATTTTTTGCCATATTAATTGAAACAGAATCCAAATCTTTTAAAAAACAACTACAACATAACTCACGACCACATTGACCAATTCCAGAAACTTCTTTTGCCTTATCTCTTGCACCAACTTGTCTTAGTTCAATACGTGTCTTATATATAGAAGCTAGTTCCTTAGCCATTTCTCGAAAATCAACTCTGGCATCAGAAGTAAAATTAAAAAGTAACTGACTTCTATCTAAAGTATAGCTTGCATTTATAATTTTCATATTCAATTTATACTTATTGGCAATTTTTTTAGCATTAAACAAAGCTTTAGCGGCTTCTTCTTTATTCTTATTATAATTATCTATATCATATTTAGAAGCCTTTCTTAGAATAATAGGCATATCATTAGTAACATCTTTATTTTTTATATCCAAAAAAATCAAATTTCCAAGTTCAATACCACGTTCAGTTTCTAATACAACAAAATCTTTTTCATTTAAATCAAGTCCATTAGTATTATAAAAAACAACTTTATTATTTCCATCAAATAGTATTCCAGCAACCTTATTCATAATACTTACCCTCCAATCTTATTAATAAATTATCTAAAAATAAGTTTGTATTTAAATTATAATCTAATTTATTTTCTTCTTTAACAATTATATATAATTTATTAACAATTTTTTTCACATCATTTAACTTTGATACTTTTATTACATAATCTCTATAATCTTTAAAATTAACAATTTCGTTATTTAAAATGTTATTTAAACATTCTTCATAAAAATATTTTACTACTTTAATAAAGTTTTTTAAATCTTCTTTTTCAATTTTTTTATTAAAATTTGTATAAATATAAGGTAAAAAATCATATCCATCTTTTTCAAATCCAGATATAATATCCAATATTTTATTTATATAATCTTTATCATAACTCACCATATTAAAATCATTTTTATTGTCAATCATTAAAATTTGACATCTAGATTTTATTGTAGGTAAAACTTTATTCAAATTCGACGTTATTAAAATTGCGTAAATATTTTGAGCAGGTTCTTCCAAAAATTTTAACAAACTATTAGAGGCATGTTGATTCATTTTCTCAACTTCTTCTATTATGTAAACTTTGTTTTTATTTGTTAAAGAATATGTCATAAATGACTCTTGCAATTTTATTATTTCATCTTTGAGTATTTTACCATTTGTTGGTTTTATAATATACAAATCAGGATTATCATTTAAGTCCTTATTAACATCAAAAAAATAATTTGAAAGAACATATTCCAAATCATCTTTTATTTCTTCATAATAAGTATTACACACTAAAAATGCATGAGATAATCTATTTGATTGATAATCTCTCTCAAAATGTTTTATTAATAAACTATTCATACAATCACCTACTTAAATCATTTCTTGTATAATTAAAATAGCAAATATGGCAGGCAATCCTAATAAAGATACTAAACAAATAGTAGTAAAATTAATTGGTATAATTACTCCCACACTCATTACTATTAAATCAAAAGTATAAAGCATACAAATTGACATTACAATTTTTTTTATTACAAGTACTATATATTGCATGATATCCTCCAATAAATAGTATTTACGTACTTATATATTTATGATAAATATTTTCTATCATCAATTGCTCTAATTATTGTTAAAGGATCAAGGTACTCAATATCAGCATTCACAGGTAATCCATAACTTAATCTTGATACTTTAACATTCTTTCCCTCTAATAATTTATTTATATATAAAGAAGTCATTTCTCCTTCAACAGATGGATTTAATGACAAAATAACTTCTTTTACATCAGAATTTATTCTATTAGAAATCAAAGAATTAATATTAATATCTTCAGGATTAACATCATCTATAGGTGAAATAAGTCCTCCTAATACATGATATAAACCATGGTATTTACCAGTTTTCTCAAACATAAATACACTCTTTGCATCTTCAACAACACAAATTACAGTTTTATCTCTAGATTCATCAGAACATATATGACAAATATCCGAATTAGTTATGTGACCACATTTAGAACAACGTTTTATATTTTTTTTAAAATTAACTAAACTATCAGCAAACTTTTTTACACTATCTATATCAAGACTATCAATAGCATAAACATATCTTTCGGCAGTTTTTTCACCAATACTAGGTAACTTTTGAAAACAATTTAGTAAATCTAAAAACTCATCTGGATAAATCATTAATTATAATAATCCTCCCAAACCATTAGTATATCTTCCTAATTTATCAGATTTCATTTTTTGAATTTTACTTAAAGCATCATTCATTGCAATCATAATCATATCAGATAACATTTCATTATCATTTATGTTTGAATCTTCTATTAAAACTTCTAATACTTTATAATTTCCCTTTACTTTTACTTTTACTATTCCATTATTTCCTTCAAAAATTGTTTCTTCTATTTCTTTTGAAACTTTTTCTAGCTCTCTTTGCATCTTTTGTGCCTGAGCCATTATACTTTGCATATTCATTTTTTTCCTCCTATTTAACGCTTACAGTATCTTCACCAAACACATCCATGGCAAAGTCTTGTGCATCATTATTATCATCCACATCTAATTTTACATCATTTTCTTCAATAAATACATATTTTTCTCCATTTTTTATTTTATTTATATAATCAATTTTAGTATTTTGCCATTCAGTATTAGTAACTCCAACCACTTTATATGGCTTAGAAAAAATTTCGTTAATAAGTAATTCAATCAATTTTATATTTTCATAAAATATATCCAAAGAAGTTTTTTCATTTAATGAAAACATTAAATATAAATCAGAAGCACATACAATCTTAGAATCAGCTAACAATATAGCAATAGAATTATATTTTTTACTACTTATATAATCATTTATACTTTCAAATTTCTTGGTAACTGTCTTTAAAATCTCCTTATTAGCGCCACTTAAAACATTATTAACTCTTACATTTTTTATTGACTCATAATTATTCTTCATTGAAACAACATCAGGTTTCTTTTCAAAACTAATTGCATTATCAGCCGGTTCCACAGAATTATTTGAATTTACATGGAAAGTATCATTAATTGAATCCAAAGCATTAGATTCTTTGGTTGATGTATAAGATATATTATTAGACGCATTTATAAATTGAGAATTTATTTTAACATCATTAGATGAAAAAATATTTTGATCATTCTCATTGACTTTATTTGATAAATTTAAAAAATAAATTTCAACCAACAATTTTTGATCAGAAGAATTTTTTAATTCTGTTTTAAGTTCATTTAGTATTTTTGTTAACAACATAATTTGATTGTGATTAATATTATATTTTGTTAATAAAGTACTGTAATCTTTATCAAAATAATTTGAAACTTCTTTATTAATAGAAATATCTCTAATTAAAATCAACATCTTGTCAACTAAATCATTAAAATTACGTCCTTTACTAGATAACATATTTATAATATTTAATATTTCAGTATAATCAGAATTAATTAAACAATTTAACAAATTATTAACAATACTTTTTGATATATTTCCATTTAAATCATCGATATCATCAATAGTTACATTATCATTTTCTAAAGATAAAACTTGATCCAATAAATTAATTGCATCCCTTAAACCACCATCTGAAACAGTTGAAATGTAATTTATAACATCATCTGACAATGATTTATTTTCAGAATTTAAAATAAATTTAAGTCGACTTGAAATATCATCTACAGAGAGTCTAGTAAAATCAAACCTTTGACAACGAGATAAAACAGTTAAAGGTATTTTATTCATTTCTGTAGTTGCCAATATAAAAATAACATGAGAGGGTGGTTCTTCTAAAGTTTTAAGTAAAGCATTAAACGCACCAGTTGACAACATGTGAACTTCATCAATTATATATATTTTATATTTGCAAAAAGAAGGTAATAATTTTACATTATCTCTTATAGTTCTAATTTCTTCCACACCATTATTACTAGCAGCATCTATTTCAATAATATCTATATCGTTTTTTTCTAAATTAATACAATTTTCACATTTGCCACATATGTCATTGTGAAAATCTAAACAATTCACTGCTTTTGCAAAAATTTTTGCAATACTAGTTTTACCAGTTCCTCTTGGTCCAGCAAACAAATACGCATGCGAAATATGTCCTGTCATCAAAGAGTTTTTTAAAATGTTAACAACTACTTTTTGACCAACAACATTAGAAAAATTTGATGGTCTATATTTTCTATACAAAGCTGTATAAGACATATCTAATCACCCAATAAAATTATATCATAATGAATAAATAAAATGTATTTACTTTCTTTTATTTTCAAAAAAATTTGTTAATAAGTCAGAATAATTATTTTTATATTTAATTTCTTTAATAAATTTGGTTTTATAATTAATTAACTTATTAGTACTAGATAAATAATATACTTTTTTTATTCTAGATTCTTTAATAATTTCTTTACACATATGGCAAGGTTCCAAAGTTACATACATAGTACAATCATTCAGTCTCCAATCTTTGATTTTTTTGCAAGCCTTAATAATACAAGAAATCTCAGCATGTCCTAAAAGATTAGATGATTTATTTCTTTTGTTAATAGAACGAGCTATAATCTTGTTATCTTTAACAATCAGTGCAGCAATTGGTACTTCATCTTTAATATATGCCTTTTTAGCCAAGTTAATAAGTATGTCAAAATATACTTTATTGTTCATAACTATATTCCTTTCAACAATGTTCCACGTGAAACATTAATAACGTAACGAAAAATTTAAAATAAAAAAATTTTATTTTAAATTTTTCATAAAAAAAGCACACACAATTAGTAAATGTTAAGGCTGCTATCTCTCGATTCTGACCTAATTCCACGCTAATCGTTGTGCAAAGTGATTATAACATAATTATAGTATATTTAAAAGAAATAATTACTTTATTTACCTTCGCACTATGTTTCACGTGGAACATTGGTTATTTCTTCTTACATATTAAAGTTGATAATTACTAATAAATAATGTTAATAACTTTTAAAAAAAGAATAAAATTTAATTTATTCTTTTTCATCATTAACGTTTTCAATTTCATCTTCGCTATTTTGATTAACTATAGATATAGAAGCAACTGCATTATTATCTTTAATATTAATTAACTTAACACCTTTTGTAACTCTTCCCATTTGAGAAATATTGTTAATATCTAATCTTATAATAATTCCATTGTTAGTAATTATCATTAAATCTTTATTTTCTTCAACAGACTTAAATCCAACAATCTTTCCATTCTTATCAGAAATGTTAATAGTTTTAACTCCTTTGCTTCCACGTTTAGTTTCACGATACTCACTTAATGGAGTTTTCTTACCATATCCTTTTTCAGTTACTACCAAGATATTTAAATCATCAGTTGCTACCTCTGTACCAACGCATATATCATCGTTTAAAGTAATACCTTTTACACCAGAAGCTGTTCTTCCCATAACTCTAATATCATTTTCATTAAATCTTACCATTCTACCCATTGAAGAACACATTAAGATTGTATCATCTCCATGAGTCTTCTTAACAGAATTTAACTCATCATTGTCTCGTAATGAAATAGCTATTTTACCATTAGTTCTAATATTATCAAACTCACTTATTAAAGTACGTTTAACAATACCGTTTTTAGTTCCAAATAATAAATATTTATAATCATTATTATTTTCAAGTTTAACAACAGCACTTATTTTTTCATCCTTTTCTAAAGGCAACAAGTTGACTATAGGTAAACCTTTAGATGTTCTAGAAAATTCTGGAATCTCATAACCCTTCATTCTATAAACTCTTCCTTTATTACTAAAGAACAATAAATAATCATGTGTTGATAAGTTAATCATATGTTCTACAAAATCTTCTTCATTAGTAGTCATTCCTTTAATTCCAACACCACCACGATTTTGTGATTTATAAGTATTTGAATTAACTCTCTTAATATAATTTTTATTAGTTAATGTTATAATTAAATCTTCTTCAGGTATTAGACTTTCATCTTCTATATAATCAATTGCAGTCATATCAATCTTAGTTCTTCTATCATCAGAATATCTATTCTTAATATCAAGCATTTCTTTCTTAATTATATCAAGAACTTTTTGTTCACTAGCTAAAATTGACCTTAATTCATCAATTAACTTTAACAATTCATTTAATTCTTCCTCTATTTTACCTCTTTCTAATCCAGTTAATCTCTTTAATTTCAATTCTAGAATATTTTCAGCTTGTATTTCAGTTAACCCAAATCGCTTAATTAATGCATTTTTAGCCTCTTCATCTTCATTTGAATTTCTTATTATACTTATAACCTCATCTATATGATCTAAAGCTATTTTATATCCCTCTAAAATATGTACTCTGTTTTCTGACTTAGTTAAATCAAACTTAGTTCTTCTATAAATAACTTCCTTTTGATGATCAATATATTTACTAATAATACTCTTTAAAGGTAAGGTTTTAGGAGTTAATCCATCTAACATTAAGAATATTATTCCAAAATTAATTTGAAATTGTGTATGTTTATATAAATTATTTAAAATTACTTGAGCATTGGCATCTTTTTTTAGTGTAATAGTAATTTTTACACCATTTTTTAAATCTGTATGATAATCTGTAATACCTTCTATAGTTTTATTATGTACAAGTTCTGCAACTTTATTTTTAAGTTCCATTGTATTTACACCATAAGGTACTTCAGTAATAACAATAGTCGGATGCCCTTTAACTTCTTCAATTGTAGCTTTACTTCGTATAGTAATTGAACCACGACCTGTTTCATATGCTTGTTTAATGCCAGAATTACCTAAAATTACACCACCTGTAGGAAAATCAGGTCCTTTTATATATTGCATCAATCCTAAAGTATCTATATCAGGATTATCAATATAAGCAATACAACCATCTATAACTTCACCTAAATTATGAGGTGGAATATTAGTGGCCATACCAACAGCAATACCCATTGATCCATTAACTAAAATATTAGGAAATCTAGATGGTAAAACTTTTGGTTCTCTTTTTGTAACATCAAAGTTATCTTCCATATCAACCGTATTTTTATTAATATCTCTCAATAATTCTAAACTTATTTTAGAAAGTCTAGATTCAGTATAACGATAGGCAGCAGCTCCATCTCCTTCAATATTACCAAAGTTACCATGTCCATCAATAAGTAAATACCTTTGATTAAAATCTTGTGCCATTCTTACCATTGCTTCATATATAGAAGAATCACCGTGAGGATGATAATTACCCATAACTTCACCAACTGTTTTTGCTGATTTCCTATGAGGTTTATCAGGAGTATAACCAGAATTATACATACTCCATAAAATTCTTCTATGAACTGGTTTTAAACCATCTCTTAAATCTGGTATAGCACGAGAAGTAATAACACTCATTGAATAGTCCAAAAAAGATTTTTTTACTTCTTCAACAATATTATTTTCTGCTAAACTATCCCTTTCATGAAAAGTACCATTAAAACCATCATCATTATTAATATTTTCATTTGCATTTTCTTCAATATTATTATCCATTGTTGCCTCCTATATATCAAGATTTTCAACAAATCTCGCATTTTCTTCAATAAATGTTCTTCTTGGTTCTACATCATCACCCATAAGTTTTTCAAAAATTTGATCCGCAGCAACACAATCATCAACAGTTATTTTCCTTAATATACGTTGATTTATATCCATAGTAGTTTCATTTAATTCTTCAGCATCCATTTCACCAAGACCCTTCATTCTAGCAATTTCAACACGATTTCGTACATTTTCAGGTAACGTTGCTAAATACTTTTCTTTATCTTGTTCATCCAATACATATTTTCTTGTTTTACCATGCATTATTCTAAATAAAGGTGGTTGAGCAGCATAAACATGACCTGCCTCAACAATTGGTCTAAAAAATCTATAAAATAAAGTTAATAACAATACCCTAATATGTGATCCATCAACATCAGCATCGGTCATTATTATAATTTTATTGTATCTTAACTTTGACAAATCAAATTCTTCTCCTATTCCTGTACCAAAAGCAGTAATAATAGTTCTAATTTCTTCATTAGATAAAGCCTTATCTAATCTAGCCTTTTCAACATTTAATATTTTACCACGAAGAGGTAATATTGCTTGTGTCATCGAATCTCTTCCCTTTTTAGCACTTCCACCAGCACTATCCCCCTCGACTATAAATATCTCTGATTCACTAGGATCCTTACTCTTACAATCAGTTAATTTACCAAAAAAGTTAGTCATTGCCATTTCCGTTTTTCTAGTAATTTCCCTAGCTCTCTTAGCAGCATTTCTAGCTCTACAAGCTAATAAAGATTTTTCAACAATTAACCTCGCACTATCGGGATTCTCTAATAAAAACTTTTCAAATCCTGCTGAAAATACATTATCTGCAAGTTTTCTAACTTCTGAATTTCCAAGTCTACCTTTAGTTTGACCTTCAAACTGTGGATTAGGATGTTTACAAGAAATAATCATAGTTAATCCCTCTTTAACATCATCTCCCGTCAAAGACTCATCTTTTTCCTTAAGCAAATTTACCTTTCTTGCATAGTTATTAATAACCCTTGTAAGTGCCCTCTTAACACCATCCTCGTGTGTACCACCATCATGCGTATTAATATTATTTACAAATGAATAAATATTCTCATTATAACCATCTGTATACTGCATAGCTACCTCAAAAAATACATTATCCTCTGTACCATGCAAATGAATTATTTCATTATGAATTGGTGTCTTTCCTTGATTAATAAACTTAACATATTCACTAATACCACCTTCATACATAAATGTCTCCCCAGTAGTATCTTCCATATCTCTATCATCTCTTAGAGTAATTCTTAAACCTCTATTCAAAAATGCTAATTCTCTTATTCTTACCTTTAAAGTATTATAATCATATATTACCGTATCAAATATATCTGAATCTGGTTTAAAAGTAACCACTGTACCTGTTCTATTCTCTTCACAATCACCAATAATTTCTAATGGTTTAACCGTATGTCCACCATTCTCAAATCTTATAAAATAAATATGTCCGTGTTTATAAACCTTTACTTCTACCCATTTAGATAAAGCATTAACAACTGAAGCACCTACACCGTGTAATCCACCAGATACTTTATATCCTCCACCTCCAAATTTACCTCCAGCATGTAATACTGTATAAACAGTTTCTACTGTAGATATTTTTGTTTTTGGGTGAATTTCTGTTGGAATACCCCTTCCGTCATCTTTTACTGTTATTGAATTATCTTTGTTAATTACTATTTCAATATGTTTACAATATCCCGCCAAAGCTTCATCTATTGAATTATCCACAATTTCCCATACAAGATGATGAAGTCCTTTAACATCTGTTGTTCCTATATACATTCCAGGTCTTTTTCTTACTGCTTCAAGTCCTTCAAGAACTTGAATATCACTAGAATCATAATGTTTTTGTTGTTCCATAATTTTTCTTCCTTCCATAATTTATTATATTTCCATCTTTTATTTTAAAAATACTTGCTTTTTCAACAATTTTTTCACTTATATTTTTTATATCTGTTGTTGTTATTATAAATTGAATATTTGATTTAATAAATTTAAGTAAATTATTTCTTTTTTCAATGTCAAGTTCACTAAAAATATCATCTAAAAGTACTATTGGATAAGTTTTTTTTGTTTTCTTAAAAATGTTTATCTCGGCAAGCTTAAAAGATAATACTGCTACTCTTTGTTGACCTTGTGAACCATAATCTTTTAAATTCATATCATCAACATAAAACAATAAATCATCTTTTTGAATACCAAAAAGAGTCATTTTTTTATCCAATTCATTATAATAATTATCCTTATAATAATTAATAATTTCTTTCTTACTTTCAAAAGAAATATTTTTATCATAAATTACTTTTAAATTACCTGTTTTCATTATCCTTTTATAAATAATTTCAATTTTGGAATTTATACATTCAACATACTTTTGTCTATAATTTCTTATAATTATAAGTCTATCAACTAATTTTTCCGTTATTATATCAAAATATGCTTTATCCATATTTCCATAATTTTTTCTTAAATACTCATTTCTTATTTTTAGTATTTTATTATATTCATTTAATACTTTCATATAATTAGAAAATAACTGACACAATTCAATATTTAA
>OLHG01000831.1_pt1 | contig 20921 bp, 26 predicted proteins | sample 1605971 | NCBI WGS metagenome assembly OLHG01 (sample SAMN03283289) | human gut metagenome | biome: human-associated habitat; material: feces | host: Homo sapiens | place: Peru | collected 2012 | reverse complement strand
GTTACGCAAGCAAAAGATCAATTTGATTGGCATAGTGACGGATTAGAAGAAAAGTCTGCAAGAGGAATGGAATATTTTGGACAGGATAGATGGTCCTTTCCATATAGTAAAGGAACTATATGCGACATAATTCATCGAATAGCAAGAACTAAAGTACATTATACGGAAAAACGAAAACTTGAAAAAGAGTTTGGAGGTGTTTTAAGTGAAAGAAAGAGAAGAGATATTAAATAAAATGAAAAACAAATATAAATTAGCATTATTTATGGTTATAAGAAACTTTATGGTAATGCCACAAGGTATTAAATTAGGTAAAACAGATAAAGAAATCAATGAAATGTCTTACGAAACAATGTGTTCAGTATTAACTATGATTGATTATGACCGAGCAGAGAAATCTTATAAGGAGGGAAAAAGTGAAAGAAAATAGTATAGAAGAAGATATAACATTAATAGAAAAAAGTTTATGCGATAAAGATACAATAATACAATATCATTATTGGGTAGGAACAGATTTTTTAAATGCAGTAGAAAGAATAGTTACAGATTATAAAAGAGTATTAAAAGAGAATGAAACATATAAGAAACAATATTTTTGCTTAATAGATAAAATAGAAAATAAAATAGATAAATTCGATTATGAATTTGAAAAAGCGAAAAGGAAAAATTACCAAGAAAGGGCAGACTATTATTGGGACTTGATTAGAAATTTTAATAAATTGCTAGAAAGTGAGGAGTAACAAATGAACGAGGAAGAAAAGAAAGTAAAGGAGACAAAAGATAATGGAAGTACCAAAAAATTATAGAGGTATGAAAAAAGTAAAAGAGTACTCTAACTATGTGCTATATGAGAAAAAAATAGTAGATAAATGGGGAAATGAAAACATAATAAGAGAAAGTTTTACATATCACGATCTAGGATTTACAACTAAACAAATAAGAGATAGAAAAATAAATGCAGGGTTGCATTTATAAACGAAGGAGGAAAGCATAATGAAATACATAAAAGAAGATTTAGAAGTAATGCTAAGAAGCCATTTGAAGAATGAAGCAAAATTAACAGAAATAAAACTTAAGCAAGAAGAGTATGAAGAAAGGCTGCAATATGCAGGAACAGTTTATCAAGATAGCAAAGAAGATGTAATAGAAGGAATGCAACTGTCAGGACAGGTTATATCTGATATACCAAGAGGCAACACAAATAAAGTATCAGACACTACATATAATACTGTAGCAGGTTATAATAGAGAATTAAACCATATAAATAAAGAAGATAGAACTTATTTAGAAAATAAAATAGAACAATGTAAGAAAGAGATAGAAAAGTTAAACAAAGTGATAGTAAGGGTAAATAATATGTTACAACAGTTATCTAATGAAGAAGAATTTATAATAAAATCTTATTATATGAGAAGGGCTAAATGGGATTATGTAGCAAATGAATATTATGAAGAATTTCAAAAGCCAAAATCAATAAATCAATTATTAAACATAAGGGACAATGCAATGGAAAGTATGTTAGAAATATTAAATACAGCTATATAATGAAAAATTGTGATAAAATTGTGATAAAATTTGGATGCATTTTTGATTTGAAGGAGTTATAATTATAATAGCAGATAAAAAAATATGTAACAGTTGCACAGGAAATTATTTTGTATGCACAGGCTGTGGAACTATATACGAACAAGACGACTACAAAAACGGAGATAATGGAACAGGGTACTGCAGAAAAAATTGTAATGAAAAATAGTTAAAAATTAATATAAAAATTTGCTCTGTTTTTATATATAATATGTATTATATATAAAACGGAGGTGATAATATGGAATTTTTATGTAACAAATGCGGAAGATACCATAATATTATAAAAATAACAAAAGAAGATACTACAGTTACAGGAAGAGAAAAATTTTCTTTCCCTATATATGTAGATAATAAAGAATACTTAGGAACTAAATGTAAATGCGGAGCTATTTGCATTAAGACTATAAAATAAATTAGACTTTTAATTAAAGCACTGTTCGTGGTTAGAACAAAGAGTTAGAGAAGATCTAACTCTATTTTTATTGCAATTAACGATACTAGATAAGTTAATATAAAGTTCTATTGATAGAACCTCCTTTCTAAATAAATATATTATATAAGTTTTGAAGCAATTCTAGTTAAGCTTTCTAGATAAAACAAAAGAGGTGGCTATTATGATAAATAGTTTTCAAAAATATATGTGTAGCACATGTAAAAGCAAAGTATGTGATAAAGGAATAGCACTAATAAAACTAGACAATATGATAATAGCAAAATGTACGGACTATGAAAAAGACGAAAATAAAGTAAAAGGGTATGAAAAGCCAAAAACAAGAACAGCGAAACAAAAGAAAGCACTAATGGGCTTTACACAAGAATATTAATATGAATATTGATAAATGTATGAGAAAGTTCTGCCATGGATGCAGAAATTATGAGAAATGCTTTCCTAGTAAGAAGAAAAAAGGAGAAGTAGATGAATATAAACCAAAACATAAATAAACTATTATATGCTTTATCTACAAAAGGAAAAATATATAAAATAAACAGTTTTCAATTTTATAGTGAAAAAAATTGTAAGTATTGCACTAAATATCAAATATTAAAAAAAGAACAAGTAGAAGTATATAATAGAGAAACAGATGAATTTGAATTACAAGATAGATATGAACAAAAAGAAGAATGCTATAGTAAGGTTGATGTTATGAAATATCTAATGGAGGAATATAGGATGTGATTTTATGGCGAAGAGATTAAATGATGAAGAAAAAAAACAAATAATTGCATGTTATATAGAATGCCAAAATTTAAGAGAGACAGCAAGAAGGTTTCATGTTTCTCCTGATACAGTTAAAAGGTTGACAAAAGAAAATAAAGATATCGAGCAAAATCTTGCACAAAAAAAAGAAGAAAATACAAAGAATGTTTTAAATGAATTAGATAAAACAAAGAATAAAAGAATAAAATTGCTAAATAAGATGATAGACAAGATGGAAGAAAAAGTTGACAATATTGATATGTTTACTAATGTAAAAGATTTAGCGACTGCTTATGGAATTATAGTAGACAAAGATATGAAATTTCTTGAATTAACAAAAGAGAAACAAGAAAAGGAAAAACAAATAATAAGAATACCAGCAAGTGATATGTCAAGTGCATTTATAGACCTAAACAGAGATATTGATAACAGAGGACATTTAGAATATTGGTTAGATGGTGGAAGGGCTTCATTGAAGTCCTCTTTTTGTGGAGAAAAAATACCAGAGTTATTAGAAAATAACCCTAATATGTGTGCATTATGTATAAGAAGAGTAAGCAATACTTTAAAAGATTCAGTTTATGCACAAATACAGTGGGGAATTGACAAATTAAGTGAAACATATCCTGGATTAATAGATGATTATAGCTTTAAAACTTCTCCGATGGAAATAACCAAGAGAAGTACAGGACAAAAAATATATTTTAGAGGAACAGATGATCCAGGCAAAATAAAATCAATAAAGCCACCTAAAGGAATGTATATAGGAATAATATGGTATGAAGAATTTGACCAAATACAAGGAATGAATGCAGTGAGAAAAATAAATCAATCCGTAATAAGAGGTGGAAATGATTTTATTGAGTTTTATACATTCAATACTCCAGCAAGTAGGCAACATTTTGTTAATAAAGAAAAAAGAATACCAAAATCAAATAGATTATCACACCATAGTGATTATAGAACATCTCCAAGGGAGTGGATAGGACAAGCTTTTATAGACGAAGCAGAATACACTAAAGAAACAGCGCCGATAATATATGAAAATGAATATTTGGGATTAGAAACTGGCGATGGAGGTAGTGTATTTGAAAATCTTGAATTAAGGGAGATAACAGATGAAGAAATTTCTCACTTCGATAGATTATATAAAGGTATTGACTGGGGTTGGTTTCCTGATCCATTTGCATACAATAATATGCATTTTGATATGGCAAGAAGAACATTGTACATATTTGATGAATTAAGATGTAATAAAACATCAAATCAAGATACATGGAAAAAGCTACAAAAAAAAGGAGTAACAAATAGTGATTTAATAACTGCAGACAGTGCAGAAAATAAATCAATAGGAGACTACAAGTCTTATGGAGCATTTATAAGAGGAGCAGAGAAAGGACCAGGAAGTGTTGAATACAGTATGAAATGGTTAGCAGGTTTAATAAAGATAGTAATAGACCCTAAAAGATGTCCTAATACTGCAATAGAGTTTAGCGAGTATGAATTAGAAAAAGATAAAGACGGAAATATTATTACAGGCTATCCAGATAAGAACAACCATCATATTGACGCTGTACGATATGCGACAGAAACAATATGGAAAAAGAGAGGACAATAAAATGTTTGAAAGATTAGTAAATTTTATAAAAGGAGCAATAAATAAGATGTTTAATACAACTGATATAGCAAAAGATTTTAATATAGATATATCAACAAGCAATGAAATACTGTCAGCCATTGAAAAATGGTCCAATATTTATAATAGTAAAGCACCATGGTTAAATGAAGAAGTAAGATCATTGCATGTTGCGAAAACAATATGTGAAAAGGTTGCAAAAGCTGTAACAATAGAATTTAAGTCACAGGTAGAAGATAAAGAAATAGATAAAGTATATCAAAGATTTATAAAAAATATAAGAACAAATACAGAATATGCTCTAGGAAAAGGTGGAATGTTTTTCAAACCATTCTATGCTAATGGGAAAATAAAGATTAGTTGTATTCAAGCTGATAAATTTATACCTACAAAATTTGATAGCACTGGCGAATTGCTAGGTGCTATTTTTATTGATCAAATTACAAGAGGAAATGAAATATATACAAGACTTGAATATCAAGAATTGAATGACACAATATTAACAATTAAAAATAAGGCATATAAAACTACGCTACACAATGCAAACATATTAGGGAACCAAATTCTACTTTCACAAGTGCAAGAATGGGCAAACATTCAAGAAGAGATACAAATAAATGATGTTAATAGATTATTAGGTGGTTATTTCAAAATACCTATTGCAAATCCAGTTGACAATACAAGTCCTGTAGGTGTTGCAATATTTGCAAATGCTATTGATACATTAGAAGAAATAGACAAACAATTCAGCAGAACATTATGGGAATATGAAGGCTCTGAACTTGCCGTTGATATAGATGCAACGGCATTTACAAAAGACAAAAACGGAAATGATATATTACCAAAAGGCAAAGAAAGACTATATAGAAAGTTAGACTTTGGAGATGAAAGTAAGTGGAACGTATTTAGTCCTCAAATAAGAGATACAGCATTGTTTAATGGATTAAATGAGTGGTTAAGACAATGTGAGAGTCAATGTGGGTTAGCATTTGGAACTATATCTAAAATAGAAAATATTGAAAAGACAGCAACAGAAATAAAATCAAGTAAACAAGATTATTATGTAACAGTTTCAGATATACAAGGAGCATTGCAAACAGCATTAGAAGATTTGATTTATAGTATAGATATTTTAATGAGTTTGTACGGTATCAAGCATAAAGTTGGAGCACTTGCAAGTTTTGACTGGGACGATAGCATTCTAGTAGATAGTGAAAAGAAACAATCACAAAGTTTAATAGAAAGGAATGCAGGCTTAATAGATGATATTGAATACTTTGTACAAACAAGAGATTATTCAGAAGAAGAAGCAACAGAATACGTAAATAAAATGCGAGGACGAAGTAAAGAACAAATACCTAACGATGTGCAAGAGGAATAGTTTATGATAGAAAATAAAATACAAAGTGCAATAAAGTCTATTATAAGTATATATTCTAAAATGGAAGTAGAACTAATAGAGAAAATTGCAGAGCATTTTAAAATAAATGAAGAATTTATTAATAGTGATTATTGGTATTTTGAAAAACTAAAAGAACTTGGAGGACTAAACAATGAAACATTAAAGCTATTAGAAGAATATACAGGAAAAACAAAAAAGGAATTAGCAAAAGCAATGAAAGATATAGGCATAAGCTCTATACCTGTTGATCAATTAAATATAGCAACACAAAAAAATGCTTTATTAAATCCAGAAACAATAATAAATAGTGCAAATATACAAAATATAATACAATATAGTTATGATGAAATAGAAAAATCTTTTCTAAATTTAAACAAAACTATACAAGAACAAGTAAGGAAAACTTATACAGATATAATAACAGAAACATACATAAAAACAAATGCAGGTGTTTGTAGCTATCAGGAGGCAATATTAGAGAGTTTAGACAAGCTAGGAGATAAAGGAATATCTATACTTACCTATCAAGATAAAAATGGCAATATAAAGAATTATGACGTTGTAGGAACAGTAAGAAGAGATTTGTTAGTTGCAACGAGAGGTTTGGCTGGTAAAGTAAATGAAGAAGTAATAAAGGAAAGTGGCAATCACATTGTAAGAGTCACTAATCACTTTGGAGCTAGAACTGGAGATGGAGGAGAAGATTACACAAACCATGCTTGGTGGCAAGAAAAACAATTCTTTTGTTGGAACTATGATGGAAATGCAACAGAAGAAGAAAAGAAATTACCAGATTTTATGGAACATTGCAATTATGGAGATGTTCAAGGTATAGTAGGAATCAACTGTAAACACTTATTTACGGTGTGGTATGGCTCAACTAAAAAGGAAGATTTAGGATTTACTTATGATGAAAATAAAGAAGAATACGAAAAAACACAGAAACAAAGGTATTTAGAAAATGGTACTCGCAAGTGGAAAAGAAAACAAGTAATTGCAAAGAAATCACTTGATGAAGAACACTATAAAAAAGCAAGCTTGAAAGCAAGAGAGTGGCAAGACAGATTAAGTACATTTACAGAGAAAAACAACTTAAAGAAAGATTACAGCAGAGAACATATAAAAGACTACAAAGCATTTAACATTGAGGAAAGTAAATACTTAGATATAACAGAAAAGACTTTAAACAATGGTAACCAAAAATATAAATTAAAAGAACAACTATATTATGTTGACGAGGAAGGAAATAGATATAATGCAGATGGTAAATATGTTATATTAAATCCAACTGAAAGAGAAAAAGAAGTTGCAAATATGCTAGGAAGTTTATATGGTGGAAAAATAAAGATAATACCAAGAATAAATGAGCCCCAAAACATAAAAACACCAGATTACATAGTAAAAAATAAAAGATATGATTTAAAACAAATTAGTGGTAATGGAAAATATGTAATACAAGGCAACTTAAAAGGGAAACAAAAACAAGCTGATAACTTTGTAATAGATATAACAAAATCAAAGATGAGTACAGACGAAGCTATTAGACAAGTAGAAAATATCTATAACTCAAAACATTTTTTATGGTTAGATAGGATTATTTTACTTAAAGATAAAGAATTTCTAAAAATATATAAAAGAAAATAGAAGAAGTCAACTGTGAACCTAGAGGTTCTCAATCGACTTCTTTTAATAATATTATTAACTTAATTATACTATAAATTAAGCTAATAATCAATAGTTTATGCTGAAAAATATAAAATATTCACTGTCCGCAATGACGATAAACTACAAATAAAATAAATAATAGACTTTCGTTTGAAAGTCTATTTTTTATACAAAAATTCGACTATATGCAGGTCGTCAACAAGTGCATAACTACACCGTGATGAAAACACGTAAAAAGTCGTAGTAGGAGAAAGGAAACATTATGAAAAGAAAATTTTTAGAGGACTTAGGACTTGAAGGAGATGCTATTGAAAAAATAATGGCAGAAGCAGGAAAAGATGTAACATCTTTAAAAGCAAGAGTAGATGACTTAACAGAACAATTAAATGTTAAAGAAACTACTATTTCAGAAAAGAATAACAAAATAGCTGAACTTGAAAAAGTGGACGTCGAAGCTATTAAAAAATCTGAGTACGAGAGAGGAAAAACAGAAGGTTCTAAAGAAATCGAAGATTTTAAAAAGCAAAATGCTTTAGACAAGGCTTTATTAAACTATAAAGCAAAAGATGCTAGTATTTTGAGTAAAATGCTAGACATGGAAAAGGTTAAATACAATGACAAATTTGAAATCGTGGAAGGATTAGAGGAACAAATAAACTCTATTAAAGAAAGCCACGATTATTTATTTGACAATGATAATCCTTTACCAATATTTACAGGAGCAAATCCAAACAATAATCCAAGTTTTAATAATAAAGAATTATCTCTTGGAGAAGCTTTAAAAGAAAAATTTAAATAAAAATTAGGAGGAAAGAATTATGATAACATTAGAAGAAGCAAAAGTAGGGATGGCTGATAAAGTAGACCAAGCAGTCATTGATGAATTTAGAAGAGGGTCTTTATTGCTAGATAAGCTAGTATTTGACAATGCGGTAGCACCTGGAACAGGTGGAAGCACATTAACTTATGGATATACAAAGTTAAAAACACCATCAACAGCAGGATTTAGAAAAATAAATGGTTCATATACAAATAATGAAGCTAAAAGAGAAAAGGCAAGTGCAGATTTAAAAATATTTGGAGGAAACTTTAAAATTGATCGTGTATTGATAAATACATCTGGAGCAGTTGACGAGTTAGACTTCCAAATGAAAGAAAAAATAAAAGGAGCTATAAATTTATTTCATAATACAGTAATAAATGGAAATGAAGCAGTAAATGAAGATGAATTTAACGGGTTAGATGTTATGCTAAAGGGATCTAGTACAGAATATAATGCATCTGAATATGCACAAACAACAGATACTGATATAGTAGAAGGAAAAACATATTATACTAGAAGTGGTTCAGGAACTGAAAGTTCTCCATACAAATATACAAAAGTTGCAAGTCCAGCTAAAGCTAATATAGCTACATATTATGAATTAAAAAATGCATTTGATTTATCAACATCTAAAAAAATGGACGACAATTATCAAGAGTTTTTAGATAAAATGGATGATTTTATTTCTATTATGCAAGGAAAGCCAACAATGTTCCTAGGAAACAATAAATTAATTACAAAAATTAAAGGTATTGCAAGAAGAGCAGGATATTATACTAAATCAGAGGATGCATTTGGTAGAAGCATAGAAATGTGGGATAACATGCCATTAGTTGATTTAGAAGAATATTTTGATGGTGTAAACACAACACCTTGTGTTAAGATTTCGGAAGATGGCTTAACAGACTTATACGCTGTTCAAATAGCAAAAGATGGTTTTCATGGTGTATCACCAACAGGAACAGGAGTTTTAAGTACATGTTTGCCAGACATGAAAGCTCCAGGAACAGTTAAAGAAGGCGATGTAGAAATGGTGGCTGCAGTTGTTCTTAAAAATACACTAAAAGCTGGAGTATTTAGAAACATTAAAGTAAAATAAAAGGAGTAATGGGCATGATTAACTATATTGATTATGATTTTTATGTGAATATATACATGGGCGACATGCCCGAAGAAAATTTTGAAAAATTAGCATTAAGAGCAAGTGCTGAAGTACAAAGAAATATTTTTAATAGAGATATAGAAAAATATAAAGATGAAGTACAAATGGCAACTTGCTCTGTTGCTGATATTTTGTTTAAAATTGAACAATTAGAATCAAGAAAAAATAAGTTAGTAAGTAGCAATGCTAATGATAAAGTTATTTCTAGTGAAAGCGTAGGCGATTTATCAAGAACATTTGCAAACACTACTAACTTAACTGACCTTGAAAAAGAAATTTCTAACCAGAAAAATAAGATACTAGAAGAAATTAGATTATATCTATTACATACAGGCTTATTATATAGAGGTGTTTGATATGGAAGATATGTTTGACAAAGATATAACCATAATAAATCAATATATAGACAGTGACCATAAGAAAGCATACAAAGTAAGCTATGTGAAAGGCTTTTGGAGTTCTAATGATGGAGTATCTATAAATGGGACACAATTAACTAAAAGTGATGGTTTATCCGCAAGAATATTAATGAATGATAGTAGAAATAAACCATATCAAAAGCCAGAAGAGTTTAAAAAGGAGCAAAAAACGTGGACATTGCAAAACGATGATTATCTAGTAAAAGAGAAAGTAGAAGACTTTACTACTATAATTAAATTATTAGAAAATTATCAAGATGTAATAAAAATTACTAATATTGCTATTAAAGACTATGGCTCAGAAGATATGTGGCATTTTGCTATAACAGGAGCTTAATATGAAGTTGGATTATATGGTAGCTTTTAGTGGTATTCAAAAACAACAAATCATAGATAAATATGGTCTTGAAGGTGGAAGGACACAAAAAGTAATCGACAGCAGTTTTATGGGATATGTTGATAAGTATATGCCACAAGATAGCAATCAAATGATAACAAGTATGTATAATTCCACAAAAATTGGAAGTGGAGAAATTAATATAAACACACCCTATGCTCATTATCAACACGAGGGTGTTTTATATGTTGATCCTAAATACAAAAAAGGTGCTTTTCATGATCCTATAAGTGGCAGGTATTGGAGCAGACCTAATATTAAGAAGGTTCCAAGTGGTAAAAAATTAAATTATCATGGAGGAGCTCTAAGAGGAGACCATTTTGTAGAAAGAATGTTGGCAGACCATTTTGAAGATATATTAAATGCAGGTCAAAAGGAGATAGATAAATAATGTCAGAAGAAAAAGCGATGATAGAAAAAGTAAGAGATTATATGGCTAAATGCCCGTATTTAGATAAGTATGCAGAGTTGAATGTAGAATATTTAGTAGATAAAGTTAAAGCTTATTCCATAAATGAAAATGCAGGATATAATCCAATACTAAACAAATTCTTAAGAGGTTCTGAAAGACAGTTTTTGTTTACTTTTGATAGTAAATTACATTGGAACGAAGATATACAAAACAATATAGATAATTCTAAAACATTTGAAGACATAAGAAATTGGTTAGAAAATAATAAAAAGGAAAAAATTTTTCCAGGCATACCTGGGGTATATGACATTGGTGCGACTACAAATGGCTATATATTTGCTACTAATGCAAATGAAGCAATTTATCGTATCCAATGTTTTTTATATTATTTTAAGGAGGAATAAAAGTGGCAAATTTAACAAAAATAAATAGAGATGAATTAGTTGAATTTTTAAATACAAAGCCAAAAGAGCAGACAGCAAACTGGGCATTGATTGGCGTGGGAATAACTGATAAATCTACAGACTACAATGCTGAAAAGACAGAAGAAAAATGGATTATACATAGAAACAAAAATGTAACTGTAGATAGTTATGGCTTAACATCAGGAGTAGAACAAACATGCTACAAAGGTGATGAAGTATTTGAATTTATAGACAATATAAGATATAGATTATTGACTGGTTCAGATGCTGAAACAAGCTTATTAGAAATAGATAAATATAGTGTTGATGAAGCTGGAAGTACACCAAAATATAGAGCAAGATTATGGACAGTTTCAATAGAAATAGGCTCTAATGGTGGAGATAGTGCAAAAATAAATTATACAATAAACTATACAGGGGACCCAACATTTGGAACAGTTACATTTGCAAACGGAAAACCTACATTTGCAGAAGAAACAAAAGAAGAGACAGGAAATTAAATAAAAAAACATATAAATACATTGTAATTGCAAAATTCGACAATTTTTTCAATTACAATGTATTATACTTCTTTTATATATTATAAAAGGAGGAATAATTATGGCAATGAAAGTATGCAAAGATTGTGAGACAGAAGTAAGTAAAAGTGCTAAAGTGTGCCCTAAATGTGGTAAAAGATTAAAAAATACAGTTTTAAGAGTCATTTTAGGGATATTAGTTATTGTTATTGGAATTGGAGCAATAGCAAGTGGAGGAGATAGTTCTGTACAAACAAGTAACAACAATAAACAAGAAAAATTTACTCTTATATCAGATAAAAAGACAACAGATGCTGTAGGAACAACTTATATAGAAGGGGAAATAAAAAACAATACGGACAAATCATATTCTTATGTACAAGTAACATTTAACCTATATGATGATAATGGAGCACAATTAGGAACTGCTGTTGACAATATAAACAATTTAGAACCAAATGCAACTTGGAAATACAAAGCATTAGGTTTAGTTACTGAAAAAGTATCAAGTTATAAGTTAGTAGAAATAACAGGTTGGTAAGGTAATAATTTTGTTAAAAACACTAGAAAAACTAGTGTTTTTTTATTATGGAGGAAACATGGAAAATTATATAAAAATTAAGCCTAAAAAAGATATTTTAAAATTAGGTATAATGGATGAAAACGACAACATTGTTAAGGACAATAATGGAAATGAAACTTATTTAGAGTTTGATTTAGCAGATATAGAATTACCAATAAAATACAACAAATGCGTAGAAATGATAAATGAAGCAAAAAAAGAATTGAAAATGCAAATGGTAATAATAGATAAAAAACAAGATCATAAAAGTAAAGGGTTATTAACTTCAAATGAAGAAGCTAAAGTAAAAGCAGTTAGAAGTTTTTATAAAAAAATGGAAACGGCAATGGACTTATTTTTAGGCGAAGGTGGAACGAGAAAATTTTTAAATGGAAGAAAGCCATATTATGAAATGTTTGACGACATAGGAGAAGCTTTAAAACCATATGAAGATAAGTTTAAATTAACAATAACAGATATGACAGAAAGAATAAAAAATAAATATAAAGTAGTTGAAAGTGACGTGTTAACTGATGAATAGTTATGTTGAGTATGCATTAGTTAATAATAAAAAATATAAAATAAATACAGATTTTAGAGTAGCATTAAAATGTAATGAAGTAGCTGAAAGCAATGTTTTGGAAGAAGAAAGAGCATTAGCAATAATATATTTATTATTTGGAGAGAAAGGCTTGAGTAATTCAGATGATTGGGAAGGGCTACTAAAAATCGCTACAAAATATTTAAACATAAAGAAAGAGAATAATAGCGAAGAAAAAGAAACAAATATGTCTTTTGAAGAAGATTGGGGATATATACAAGCTTCTTTTTTTAGTGATTACAATATAGATTTATCAAAAATAAAAATGCATTGGTGGCAGTTTTTTGATTTGCTATGTGGATTAACTGAAAAATGCGTATTTAATAGAGTTAGGTTTGTTAGGGATTTTGATATTAGTCAAATAAAAGATAGTAAAGAAAGAGAAAGATGGATTGAGCAGAAGAAGCAAGTAGCTTTAAAAAATAAAGAAAAAATCAAGACAGCAGAACAATTACGATTAGATAAACTTTTTGAAGAACAACTAGAAAGTAGGTGATGTAGTTGGATGGTTACCTAAAAATTAAAACTAAAATAGATAATAAAGATGTAGACAAAGGAATAGAAGAAATAGAAAGTAAAATTAAAAAGTTACAAACAGACAACGAAAAAGGTAGTTCAGAGCAGAAAATATTGCAAGAAGAGATAAATAGATATGAAAAGCTTCAGCAAGAAGCAGATAAATACAAACAAAAGATATCGAGTTTAAATAAAGAAAAGCAAGCAATGTTCATAAAAAATGGATTTAATAGAGCGTTGCCAGATTCAGAAATGCCTAATTATATTAAAGTTACATCCGAATTAGAAAATGTAAGAGCAAAGTATTCTAATATAAATAGTGAAATAGATAAGCAAGCTCCAAAAATAGAAAAGGTTTATAGTAAATTAGATAAGATAAAAACGAAACAAACTGAAAATAACACAAAAATACAACAATTTAAATCAAAAATAGAATCAATAAAAGCCAACAACATTAAAAGTTCTATAGATGGAATAGGTAAAAGTATAACTGGTCAAATTTCAAAAATTGGGAAAATGGCAATGGCTGTAGTAGGAATCAGGACGGCGTGGAGTGCAGTAAGAAGTGCTGTTAATCTAGTTAGTCAATATAATCCACAGATATCAGCAGATTTGCAGTATATGGCTTATTGCATTGCAAATATAGTGGCTCCAGCAGTCCAATGGCTTACTAGGTTATTGTATACAGCTTTAAGTTATATAAATGCAATAATGCAAGCTTGGTTCGGAATTAATATATTTGCAAATTCAAGTGCAAAAGCATTTAAAAAAATGCAATCAAGTGCAGGAGGAACAGCAAAGTCAGCAAAAGAAATACAAAAATCATTACAAGGTTTTGATGAAATGAATATATTGTCAGATAATTCAAATTCTTCTTCAGGAGGAGGCGGTGGCATTGCAACTCCAAGTATGGATTTAAGTAATATGCAAGGCGAAATACCAGAATGGCTAAAATGGATTATAGATAATAAAGATTTAATTTTATCAGTTATTTCAGGAATTACGGCTGGACTTTTGGCATGGAAATTAGGTTTAAAAGGAATAAAAGCATTAGGAATAGGAGTACTAATATCAGGAATTATGTATACAATCCAAAGTTTAATTTCATATTTAAACGATGGGTCTTGGGAGAATTTTGGAAAAATAATTCAAGGAATTGGCGTAGCCTTATTAGGACTTGCCATAATAATAGGTAGTGTTCCTGTAGCTGTTGCAGGTGCTATAACATTAATTGTGGGAACAATAGTAAAGTATTGGGAACAGATAAAGGCCTTCTTACAAAATGGAATTGATTGGTTAGTAAGCAAAACAGATTGGGTAAGAGATAATTTTGGAATAGTAGGAGAGACAATTTATAATATTTTTACTTCATTATTGCAAGGATTATTAAATATATTTGACTCTTTATTCACAGCAATAAAAGGAATATTTGATGGAATTGTAAAATTTATAAAAGGTGTGTTTGCAGGCGAGTGGAAAACAGCCTTGGAAGGTATAAAAGATATATTTATCAGTATATTGAACGGAATAATAAGCATACTTTCGTCAGTATGGCAGTTTATTAAGAGTATAATTTATAGCTTACTAAATTTAGTTAAAGGAATAGTAAATACTGTATGGGGAGTAATAAAGGGACTTATTAATTTGATAATAGGTGGAATAAATGCGTTAATAAGAGGTATGAATAGATTAAGCTTTACAGCACCGGACTGGGTTCCTGGTATAGGAGGTAAAAGGTGGGGTGTTAATATACCACAAATACCACGTTTAGCAAAAGGTGGTATTATTTCTCAACCTACGCAAGCAATTATAGGAGAAGCGGGAAGAGAAGCGGTTGTACCCTTAGAAAACAATATGGAATGGCTAGATATACTAGCAGATAAACTCGCATCAAAAATTGGAGGCAATGGGGGCTCTTATATAATTAATATGGATGGTAGAGTAATACAAAGAGGAATTGCAAAAAGACAGCAAGAACTAGCTTTTGTTAGAAACGGGAGGTAGATATGTTAGTAGATAAAAATAGTTTAATAATAGACGGAGTTGAAATGGCTCAATACATAACAAAGGCTAAATTTGGCTATCACAAAATCTGGGGAAAGGATACAGGCAGAGCACTGTCAGGAGATAATTCTGGAACATTGAAAGGTATATATCCTAAAATAACCATGACTTTTAGAAAATTAAATGATGAAGAGATAGGAACAATCCTATCTCTTTTTAATAAGGCTGAAAACAAAGTGACATTTTATAACCCAGATTTGAAGAAAAAAATACAAAATATGTCTTGCTATTCAAATGACCAGGAGTATGATCAGTCACTTCTAGGAAAAATTGAAGGTTATAGCAGTGCAGTGATTTCAAACAAGAAAAGGGAGTATTATGAATGATAAATGTACAAGAAAATTTTAAAATTGACTTAAGAACGTACGGCAGGCAATTTAATATAAAATTAAAAGTAAATAATTCTGATTTTAATGCAGATAATTTAAATTATATAAAGCCTTCATTTACTACACCCTTATTCAAAACAATAATGCATCAAATAGAACTTGATTCAAAGGTATTTATGCCCAAAGATACTAAAATTAGCGGAAGAATAGGGGTAAAAGTTAATGAAAAGAATTATAAATATATTGATTTAAATAATTATTATGTACAAAGTTGCGAAAGACAAGAAGATACAAATTCATATAGAGTTTTGGCATATAGCAAAATGAAAGAAGCTATGGTTGACTATGATTTGAGCTTTGAAGGAAAGATAACTGTTAGAAATTATCTAATAAAAGTATGTGAAAGATTAGGTTGGAATACTGATAATATTCCAGCCACTTTTATTAACTCTGGAAAAATGATAGATCCCAATTTGCATACAGGAATAAAATATAGCTTTAGAGATGCTTTAGATGAAATTGCAACAATTACATGTAGTTTCTTAATGTTTAAGGGAGATAATTTTTATTTATTATATTTAACAGAAACAAACGAGACAATTGATGAGAGTTATCTAGATGAGGACAATGTTACGATAGGGGAAAAATATCTTATAAATTCATTAGTATTTAGCAGAGCTGAAGAAAGCGATAATATTTACAGAAAAGATAATACAAGCATTACTGCAAATGGGTTGCATGAATATAGAATAGCAGATTGTCAATTATTAAGTACAAATGATAGAGCTGATTATATAGATGAAATGTTTAACTATTTAAAAACATTGGAATTTTATATTTTTGATGTTCAAAGTAAAGGAATTTTATTTTTAGAGGCGTGTGATTTGTTTAATTTTAAATTGAACAATACAACATATAAAGTAGCTTTGCTAAATGATGAAATAAACATAGATGATGGATTAACAGAGAACTTGTTTTTAGAAAAACCAGAAGAAACTGAAACAGAATATAAATATGCTGACAGCACAGATAAAAGAATTGATCAAGCATATATATTAGTCGATAAACAGAATAAAAAAATAACTCAATTAACCGAAGAAACAACAGAAAATTCTCAAAAGATAACTAAAACAGAACAAGATGTAAACGGATTAACTACAAAAGTATCATCAGTAGAGCAATCAGTAGAAAACATAACAAACACACAAAACACAGCTACAGGAAAGAATATACACTTAGAAGACAGTAGCGATGACCCACTAGTAAGTATAAAAGTAAAAGGTTCCACAAGCCAAGCTACAAGGAGTGGAAAGAACTTACTTGATAATACTGCAACTACAAAAATATCAAACGGAATAACATTTACTGTGAATAGCGATGGAACAGTTTTAGCAGATGGTACAAATGATGCCACCGCTAACAGCAGTTTGGTTATCAATAGATATGTTTTAAGCCCAGGAACATATATTCTAAACGGCTGTCCGAGTGGTGGTGCTAGTAATACTTATAGATTAGCTATCCAAGAGACAGGTAGTTATAGTATTTTAGGTTCTATAGATATTGGCAATGGCAGTGGAGAATTTACAATAGATGCTACAACAAACGTTCAAATAGCTATATTTATTCAGAAAGGCTTAACGGTAAATAATTTATTATTTAAACCAATGTTACGAAAAGCAACAATAGCTGATGATACATATGAACAATACGGAGCAAGCCCTAGTCCAGATTACCCAAGTCCAATAGAAAATGTAGAAGGAAAGAATAAGCTAGATTACAAAACAGTTTCAAATACTCCTAATACAGTTGTCTCATTGATAGAAAATGGATTTAATGTAAACGGGATGTACGCTGGAAAAGTTATCGTTGATAATCTCAAAAAAAACACAAATTATTATTTACAATATTTAACCGAAAATATTGCTGGTGCATTGAAACAAGTAAACATATTTGCAGGAGATACTCAAACAAACACATTAAAAGCATTTAATAATAGTATTGGTGGGATATTTAATACTGGAGAAAATACTAAAATTAATATTTGGTTTTATGCCAACAATAAACCTACTACAACAGGTGAAGCAAATTTCACAAATATTCAACTAGAAGAAGGCACAGTAGCAACAGATTATGTACCATATAATTCTCTAGAGATAAAAGATATAGGAGAGAATTTATTTAATCCTAGCAATGCAAAAGATGGATATGTTTCTGACAAAAGTGGTCAAATTATAAGTGTTAATATAAAAAATAAAAATACTGGCTATATTAAAATTGATGGTGAAGAAAAATACTTTATTCTATCTAATAAATTAATAGGAAATTGGGGAGCTTGGTACGACAAAGATAAAAAATTCATATCAGGAATTACCTTAGGAGGTAAAAACAAAGGAATATTTACAGCACCTAACAATGCATATTTTATCAATTTTACTGTATCGTATGAAAACAATAATCCTGATTATGCAAATAATGTAATGATAGCTAGAAGCGATAAAGAAATCCCGTACAAATCATACCAAGAACAAAAAGTAACTTTTCCATTAAGTGAAGGACAAAAATTATACGAAGGCTCTTATCTAGCAAGTGATGGAATACATCATAAGAGAAAACAGATTGTGCTAGATGGAACAGAAACTGTAGGTTTTTATCCTTATAAGACACATACATTTAAAATTTCTCTTAATGTAAGGTCTGCTTCGGGAATTTGTACACATTACAAACAAATAGAAAGTAATAAACAATTTGATACTGAAACAGGTATGTGGTTAATCACATCTGGCATGTTTATAGTATCAGACCCAAGATTTTCAACAAAAGAAGAATTTAAAGCATATTTAGCAGAACAATATGCTGCTGGAACACCTGTTACATTTGAATATTTAATGGTTGAACAGAATTTAAGTACAATTCATACAGAAATAGTACCTTACACCGAAGCACAGCAAGAAGCTTGGGATAAGATAGAACAATTACATACATATAAAAACGTAACAAATATATTTAGTGACGCAGAATTAGATATAGTTTACGTTAGAGATAATGGCTTATCAGGTATGTATGAAACAAAGCAAAATGCAAGTAAAAACTATACGAAAACAAGTACAGAGATACAACAATTAGATGATAGCATAAAGAGAACTATAAGCCAAATAGGAGATAGGTCTCAAAAAATAACAACTGTAACAGAAGACATAGAGGGAATAAAAAATGAAGTATCTAACATACAAGATTTAACCCAAACGACAAATGGAACAAAGACAATTGTATTAAGTAATTGTGTAAAAGGTAATTTGCTAAAATTACAAATCAAAGGAAATAACACAGTATTTAAATACTTGTACCCTTCTGATGATTTGTATCCTTCAGATAACTTACTTCCAATGGGTGACAGCAGAATATTAGTAAATGGAACTGTTTATGAATTAGGAATAACAGACGTATTAAGAAAAAACGAAGAAGTTTACGATGAGTTCATTTTAGAAAAGGGACAAGCTAAAGTAATTCGTAGAATAAATAAAGACGGAACTATAAAAGACAATGAAGAAACTGAGTATTTAGGAGAATATTTAATATATTTACAAGAAGGCACAAACATTATTGAAATTCAAAACTATTCAGCACAAATAAGGGCTAAATTTGCAATAAAAAGTGATTATACAGATGTATTTGCTACTAAAGTTGAAATGAATAGTGAAATCAAGCAGACAGCTGATTCAATAAATTTAGAAGTAAGAAAGAAAGTTGATGAAAATGAAGTTATTTCAAAAATTAATCAATCTGCTGAAACGGTCGGAATAAGCGCAAACAAAATAGAATTGTCATCAAATGATGTTTTAAATTTATTAGCAGGTAATTCAATAAATTTGACGAGTAAAAACATTATTATATCAAGTGAATTTTTAAATATAGATAAAAGGGGAAACATGATTTTTAAGATTTTAGGTACGGAAGTTTTTCAAGTACAAAATTCCGAAGATTCTTCTAAGAGAGTTTATATAACAGATCAAGGTGTCGTAATAGATCATTCTTCAGGAATAGATAGAATATCAATGACTGTGACTGGATCAGGAGAAGGAATGTTAACTTGTTCAGGAAATGGAGAAACTTATGTAAAAGCTTCTGGTATAACAACTCCAACTTTAACACAAACCTCAAAAGCAGAAAGCAAAAAGAATTTTGAAAAATTTACATTAGAAGAAGCAAAAGAAATACTTAATAATACTGACATATATAAATATAACTTAAAAACACAAGATGATAAAGGCAAAAAACATATAGGCTTTGTCATAGGTGATGATTATAACTATTCAGAAAAAATAACAAGTGAAAAAAATGATGGAGCTAATATTTATTCAATGACATCTGTGTTGTATACAGTAGTACAAGAACAGCAAAAGCAAATAGAAGAATTACAGCAAGAGATTAAAGAATTGAAAGGAGAAAAGTAATGGATGAAATTAATTTTGTAAACGGGCAGGCACCTGCTTTAAATAGTACTAATCTAAACAAATTGCAAAAGAATATAAAGCCAAACAAAACGCGATTAAAACTAACATCAGCTGTAGCAAAACGGCGGAACAATAACTTTGCCTATATATTACAGAGTTGGTACAAATTGTTTAGATGTTTACTATATGGGTGAGAGATTATTACTAAGCACGGATGATGAAGGAACAGATGGACATTATAGAGAAGTAGGCACAGCTAACAGTATAAGTAATCAAATAAAATTAACATCAGATTGGGGCTGTGATACAGGAGAATATTTTGATTTTGTTATAAGGGGGTCATACAATGCAAACTAATTATACAAAGCAAAAAGAATCTAATGAAAAAATAAATACTAAAATAATAACGGATACAGAAATCGCGACAAATGAATATATAAATGGGAAAAGAGTTTATACAAAACAAATAGAGTTTACAGATGTTTTAAACAATGAAAGTTCTATTACTAAAGACCCAAAAATTTCTGGAGCAAGTAGAATTTGGGTAGATACAGCAAACTCTTATTTTATAAATTTAAATGGGGGAAGAACAGTTCCAGTCCCTGTTGTAGGTTATGAAGGAAATTTTAGCGATAGAGTTGGAATACAAATAAGCTGGGGTAAAGTAGTCTTATATTCTGTAACTGATTGGAATGAATCTTGGACAAAAGTAATTAGATTGAAGTATATAAAGTAAGTGGGGTGAGAAGAGTTG
>OLHG01000830.1_pt1 | contig 20969 bp, 16 predicted proteins | sample 1605971 | NCBI WGS metagenome assembly OLHG01 (sample SAMN03283289) | human gut metagenome | biome: human-associated habitat; material: feces | host: Homo sapiens | place: Peru | collected 2012 | reverse complement strand
TTTGCACCATAAGGGATGGCTTTTGTACTGTCTGCACAATCTGGGGCAGTTCATTTCTTGCGGTGGCTTTTTCTTTTAGATTGGAGGAATGTCATTGGAAGTAAAAATTAACAGAGAAATACGAGATTACAGCGAAGCGGTATATTTCGGGCTTAATCTTCGTCAGTTTGTATTTTCGGTACTTGCTTGCGGCGTTGCGGTAGGTTTGTACTTCCTTTTAAAACCGTTTTTCGGCATAGAAACACTCAGTTGGGTTTGCATTGTCGGTGCGGCACCGTTTGCAGCTCTTGGATTTTTTAAATACCACGGTATGACGGCAGAGAAAGTTTTGCTTGCTTATATTAAGAGCGAAGTTCTGATGCCAAGGGAGCTAAAGTTTGTTTCGACGAACTATTATGACAGTATGGAAAGGGGAGATGAAATTGTTCGATCTCATAGGAACGATAAAAAAGAAAAGCGGACTCGATGAAATATTCGGTGACGGAATGAACGTTCCGAAATCTGTTCAGGATGTTATAAGGATTGATGCAGTATATTCGGACGGTATATTTATGACAGGAAAGGACAGATATTCTAAAACATTCAAATTTACCGATATCAATTACGCAGTATCAAGCAAAGAGGATAAAGAGTCACATTTTCTTAAATACAGTGAAATACTTAATTCGCTTGAAAACGGTATTTCAAGTCAGATCACGATAATAAACAGAAAACTTAAACACAATGAATTAAAAGAAATTGCATTGCTGGAAAAAGCCAATGACAATAAGGATAAATACCGTAAGGAAATCAATGATATGCTCACAATGTTGGCAAACGGAGCAAATGCAATCGTGCAGGATAAATATGTAACGCTGACCATTCAGAAGAAAAGTATAAATGAAGCGAGAAGTCACTTTAATCGTGTAGGTGCAGATTTGATTGCACACTTTTCAAGACTCGGTTCAAAATGCACCGAACTTGATTTAACAGAAAGACTTCGCATTATACACGATTTTTGCAGACCCAAAGAAGCTGCAGATTATCATTTTGATTTAAGGGATACTATGAGAAAAGGTCAGAGCTTTAAGGACTACATTTCACCGGACGGGTTTGAGTTTAAATCCGATTATTTTAAAATCGGTAACAGATTCGGGAGAGTTCTTTTTATCCGTGACTATCCGTCGTTTGTAAAGGATAGAGTAGTGTGGGACCTTACCGATACAAGCAGAAATATGATATTCAATTATGATATTGTACCTGTTTCAACCGAAGAAGCCCAGAAGTTTGGAGAAAAACAGGCATTAGGGGTGGAGACCAATATAGCGAATTATCAAAGAAAACAAAATTCAAACAACAACTATACTTCCGTTATTCCCTATGATATGGAACAGCAGAGGAAGGAGGTGAGAGAGTTTCTTGATGACCTGACAACTCGTGATCAAAAGATGTTCAAGGTCATAATCACCGTTATGCACACAGCCGATACACTTAAACAGCTTAACAGCGATACAGAAGCAATACAGGCAATGGGCAGAAATCATATGTGTCAAATAGGTATCTTAAAATATCAACAGCTCGAGGGATTTAATGCTACACTTCCGATAGGAATAAATAAAATTGAAGCAAGGCGTACTCTTACAACGGAGAGCCTTGCCGTTTTTATGCCGTTTAAAGTTCAGGAAATCCAACATGACGGAGGCGTATTTCAGGGCGTCAATGTCATATCGAAAAATATGATTATTGTAAACCGAAAGTTTCTACTTAACGGCAACTGTTTTATTCTCGGTGTATCCGGTTCGGGTAAATCATTCACCGCAAAGGAAGAAATGGTAAATCTTCTTCTTTCAACCGATGCAGATGTTATGATAATCGACCCGGAACGTGAATACTCCGCTCTTGTTGAAGCAATGGACGGACAGGTCATTGAGCTTTCTGCAAAAAGTAAAAATCATATCAACTGCCTTGATATAAACAAAGAATATGCCGACGGAGCAAGTCCCATTGCATTTAAAGCCGAATTTGTATTATCTTTGTTTGAACAGGTTATCGGCAAAGGCGGAGTTAATGCAATTCAAAAATCCATTGTTGACCGTTGTCTTGCAAATGTATATAAAAACTATATAAAGAGGGGATATACGGGTAAAGTTCCGACTCTAGTTGATTTATGTAATGATTTGAAACAGCAGCCCGAAACTGAAGCAATTGAACTTGCCACCGCAATGGAACTTTTTGCATCGGGTTCACACAGCACTTTTGCACAGAAAACAAATGTTAATGTTGAGAACAGACTTATATGCTACGACATACTTGAACTCGGCAGCCAGCTTATGCCTATCGGTATGCTTGTTGTTCTTGACAGCATTCTTAACCGTATAACCAAGAACCGTGCGGAGGGCAGAGAAACATATATTTTCATTGATGAAATTTATTTACTCTTTCAACACGAATACTCGGCAAATTTCCTTTTTACACTTTGGAAACGAGTTCGCAAATACGGTGCATACTGCACGGGTATTACTCAAAACGTTGATGACCTTTTGCAAAGCCATACGGCACGAACAATGCTTGCCAACTCCGAATTTATCATCATGCTTAATCAAGGTGGTACAGACAGAGAAGATCTCGCAAATCTTTTGCAGATAAGTGAAACCCAGATGACGCATATTACAAATGTTGAAGTCGGTCACGGTCTTGTTAAGGTCGGTTCGGCACTGGTTCCTTTTGAAAGAAAATTCCCGAAAGATACAGAACTGTATAAGCTTATGTCAACTAAAGTCGGTGAACAGTAATGGAGAAAAAGATAAAAACCCGTGAAGTTGTAAATGACATTAAAGTTCACAATGCGGCGGTTAATGTCGGAGACAAAATGAAAAATATCGGCATAAAAACAAAAGAGAAGATATCCGAAAACATTCAACCGAATGACAATACATCACCTGAACAGTATGCGGCCGATAAAGTGTCGGAGAAAATGAGAGCAGCTGCCGAAACTGTTGCGGTTGATTCAGAAAAAGTCAGTCGTAAAGTCGCCGGTGAAGCCAAAACCAAGATTAAAGAAAAATATGCGAAGAAAGAGGAAGCCGATAAAAATCAGATTGATGATAGAGAGATAAATAAGCCTGATATGATGGACAACAAAAGTGATGATAAGTTACAAAACAAAGATAAAGCGAACGACAAACATAAAAATTATAAGAACAATCAGAAACAGAAAAATGACATTAAAACAAAATCTGATAATGGACAAATAAAAGTCAATAATGATAAATCGACGATTAAAGAAAAGACATCGGTTTTGCCAAAAACTAAATCACAGTCCGATCCTATTCTTGACGAAAAGAAAAAACCACGTCAAAGAAAGTTATCTCCGCCGAAAACCAAGGAAAAAGGTACTATAAAAAAGATAGGGTCGGAAAGGCAAAAGATTAAAACAGTAAGTAATGAAGCCAAGAAGATCAAGCAAACGAAGAAGAGTTTTGATAATACCTTAAAGAGCATCAAAACAGCGGAGAAATCTGCCAAGGCTACGAAAAACACGGCAAGTAAGACGGTTGAAACCGCAAAGAAAACAAAACAGGCGGCAAAAACCGCCGTAAAGGTTGTCGATAAAACTGTTAAAACCACGGTCAGGATAGTTAAAGCAACAGGAAAAGCTATTGCTTCGGGCGTAAAAAGTATAGGAGCGATTATTGCGGCAGGAGGTATACCTGCTGTTGTTGTAATTATAATTATATGTCTGATCGGAGCAATCGGCGGAACTTGTTTTGGAATTTTCCTTGCCAACGATGAAACAACAGGTACCGAAAAAACTATGTCACAGGCTATATCCGAACTTACATCGGAGCATTATGCTAATATTACCGCTATGAAAACTTCATATTCCTATGATTTGCTCGAAGTGAAAGGAGATACTTCAATCAAGTGGAAAGATATTTTAGCGATCTATGCTATAAAAACAACCTCAGGCGAAGATCCGCTTGAGGTTGTTACACTTAATGAAGTTAAAATAAATTTGCTTCGTGAAATAATGAAAGAAATGAATAAAATATCCGGCATTGTCACTCCTAGGTTGGTTGCTGAGATAAAGGTCACAACCGATGACAAGGGTAACTCAGTTAAGCAGACGGTTTATGTCACAAAGAAAGTTCTGAACATTTCTATTATTCATTTAGATGCGAAGCAGATGGCGTTAAAATACAAATTCAATGATGAACAAAATAAAATGTTAGATGAACTTATGGGCGAAGAACATGATGGTTTATGGAACAAACTGATAGGGGACAGTGTGAAAAGTTATCCAAACGGCGGTTCCTTTGTGGGAACAGGAATATTTGCTTGGCCGCTCACCGTTGACGGAACTATTACATCATATTTCGGAACAAGAACTGATCCGATAACGGGCGAAATTTCTACGCATGGAGGAACGGATATTGCTGCACCACAGGGCACCCCGATTCTTGCCGCTGCCGATGGTACGATTGTAGCGGCAACATGGCACAACGGTTACGGCTACTATGTAAAGATAAAGCACAACAACACATATTCAACGCTTTACGGACATTGTTCGGAACTCCATGTTTCGACAGGACAAAAAGTAAAACAAGGTCAGTTGATTGCAAAAGTCGGCTCAACAGGATATTCTACCGGTCCGCACTTACATTATGAAGTTATTCAAAATGGTGTTAGGGTTGATGCTTTGCTGTTTTATAAATAACTTTTATATTTGCAATTTATGGCGTGTTGAAAAGTGGTTAATATATATGGTGGCTTCCTTTTAAATAAACATAGTGAGTTATTGAACTTTTTAAAAGTTACTTATCGTCAAAAAATATAAAAGGCAACAGTCGAATGAAAATTCAGCTGTTGCCTTTTCGTTTTCTTAATGCGACAGTTCTTATAGATAAATTTATGATAAAACTCCGGATGCACTACAGGTTAATGTAATAGTTTTTTCAACTGTTTGCACGGGAACGATTAAATATCTTTTTGCGGTTGCTTTACCTGTTGCTTTATTGCCGCTTTTCGTTGCACTTGCAGATGCTATTTCCCAATTGGAAGAATATATCTTATGCGTTATACTTGAAGCGGTACATGTTGCTGAACTACCATTGTATGTAAACGTTCCTTTTAATGTTGCAGACCACTGTGCAACATTATCCGAGTTATAAAAGGTTGCTGTTTTTTGTCCTGTTTTTGATGAAGCAGCGCGTGTGATTGATGATTCTTCGAAAATGGTTGTAATAATATATGAACCGTCTTCAAAATATGTGGTGGATGTAGTGTATGTTGCCTCGTTGGCTTCTGATACAGCCGATGCATAGGTTCCTAGTGTAATAACAAACATAAAAACTAATAAAACAATTGAAATTATTTTTTTCATTTTTTATTTCTTAATTGATATTTTGAGTGCTTGAATTTATAACCGTCGCTTCAATTGATTCTAACGAATCAACAAAATAACCATCAACTGCTTTATGTCCGTCAAGAGCTGCCCATATTATTACAATTGCAATAATCAAAACTGCGACAACAACACCGATAATGATAACTCTGTGATGTTTATAATTCTTTTTGATTTTTTGCGGTTCTGTATCGGAAATTGACTGATTTGCTATTTCCTCAGGAGCTCCGAATTGGGCATACACCTTATTGATATCATCAATATCATTTTCTTCGACGAAGTTAACAATGCTGTTTCGTAAATCGTTTATGATTGTATTTTTTTGAGATGAGGAACAAATTAAATTCTTCTTTATTTCTGCAATGTACTCATCAATTTCTTTGTTAATCCTGCTCATAATTCTGAACCTCCCTGTCGAGTATCATGGCAATGCCTTTGGTTATTTCGTCGTACTCATTTAAAATTCGGTTTAAGTATTCCTGACCGGAGGGCTCAAGGTGATAATATTTACGAGTTCTCTTAATGCCGACTGTTTTTGAATAAGTTGACAAGTAACCTAATTCTACCAATTTATAGAGGATAAGATATAGGGTACCTTCAAGCATGGTGAAACGGCCGTTGCTTTTTTCTTTAAACAGTTGTGTAATCTGATAACCGTAAAGATCTTCTTTGGTTAACAGATAGAGTACAAGTATTTCGGTACATCCTCTTTTGAAGTTTTCTTGATTTTTACTCAATCATACCAACTCCGTTTTTTATATATAATAAACCAAAATGACATTATTGTAAATACTTTTATTATAAATATATGTTGACAGAATATATTAAATACTATATACTTGACTTGGAAAGTTAAAATATATAAGCCTCGGATCGCTGAATGTAACGGTCCAAGGCTTGAAAAATTGTCATGACTTACCCTTTTAGTATAACAGATGAATAGAAAGTTTTTTCATTTTCATTATATTCGAATTTCGAATAGCCATTGTATTTTTTTGCTATTCGATTAATACTTTTTATACCTATTCCGTGGATTTCATTGTCAGTTTTAGACGTTTTATAATGCTTGCCCTGTGTGTGAAAAAACAAAACGATCCGGCTGGTTTATTTCAACAAGCTATTCCTTAGGCTTTTTTGATGTTTTAAAGGTATTGTTTTTTGTGTAAATAATCGAACCGTATTTTTTATTTTCTATATACAAAATATCTTTAGTCTTTACAACATGTATTTCCTTTTTAGAATCCACAAGAATTGTTTTGCTTATCTTTTGGTACGATAACACGGCATCCTTTAAATTTCTTAGAAATCTTTCGGAATCAATGGGCTTTGACAAATAGCGAAAAACATGGATTTTCATTGCATCGTCAAGATAGCTTTGAAATGAGGTTATTACAATAACAATAATGTCTTCGTTTGTTTGGTTCAACATTTCTGCGAGGGCCAAACCGTTGATTTCCGGCATTTCAATATCAATAAAGGCTATGTCATAATTTACGGAACTTTTCAAAACATCTTTTGCCGAGTTTTTTAAATCAATAAAAAAGTCCAATCCTGTTTTTTGTCCGAAATCAGTGAGCAATGTATTCACTTGATTTAAAATGTCTTTATCATCATCGCAGACAAGAATATTCAGCATAACAAAATCCCCTGATAAAATCTTTAATGTATTATAACATATAATTCCTTTAATTAACACATTGTTTTTTCACAATGCAATATCGTTTTTGCCGTTTTTTAAATCATTTTTACTGCTTTTAACAAAAGCAGTAATTGATATGATAATATGCTGTATGGAGGTATAATTTATGAGAAAGATTTTAAGTTTAATAATGTCACTTTTAATGCTTTTTGCAACATTTATATTTGACGGAAAAGTGTTCGCAATAAGCCATGAAGACGATCTGCAAGGATTTATCGACGAAACAAAAGAGTTATTGACTTTTGAGCCTGAGCAGTTGATTGAAACAAACTCAGCAAACGATGATGAGAACAAAGACAATAAGGATTTTTTTACTTGCAGATTGATTGTGAAATCCGACAAAAAACCTCAAAAGCTTAACTCTGTCGGAATGGCAAGCGGATTTAAAGATTATTATATAATTCAATTTAAAAATGAAGATGATACAAAACAGGCATACGATTATTATTCAAAATTTGACTACATAGATGTATGTGTCGATGAGAATACAGGGGCTTTTACGGCAATAGAATTTGGCGGAATGCTTGATGCAACCGAGAATGTCAACGCTTCAAATGAAGATGAGAATCTTACATATGACGGCGTTCCGGACAGATTAAATTCTTGGGGCAGTGAGGTGTCAGGGGCTTATGCTGTTAAGGATTATTTGACGAAGAATAACAGTGCCGTAAAAAATGATGTAACCGTAGCTGTTGTTGACAGCGGCATTGAATATGATCATGATTTTTTCTCGAACAAAAAGGATAGGCTTGAGAGAACAAATTTTACGGTTGTGCACGATAAAAAAGATGATGAATATGATGTGCTTGGTCACGGAACTGCGGTAACAAGTGTTATTTTGGATTCCACACCTGATAACGTGAAAGTCAGAAATTATAAAATATCCGATGACGGAAGCTTTACTTATTTGGATGTGACAGTAGCAATTCTGCAGGCTACTATGGATGGTGCCGATGTAATAAACTGCAGTCTATCAATTTTAAGTAATTATAAAAATGCAGATTGGAATATGCTTTCAGATGCGTTGGAAGAGGTTTATAATCAGGGCTCTTTGATTGTGTGCAGTGCAGGAAATTATATAAATATATCACGTCAACCTGCGGTTACTTTGCCGAGTACATCTGATTATGTGCTTAGCGTAACGGGATTGGAAGAAGATTTAAAGCCGACTTACAGTATGGGAAAATGCGTTGATGTGTCCGCCCCCGGAGTAAACATACCGACTGCATATAAAAGCTCATATAAATATCTTGACGGAACATCTTTTTCATCGCCCATAACCGCCTCGGTTTGTGCGGAAATTCTCACATTAAATCCGTCATATACTCCTGACATGCTTATTGACAGAGTTAAGGAAACGGCTGTTCCTTACGATGATTCTTGCGGCTTGGATGGAATGCCGAGCGTTTACGGAACTGGCTTTGTTGATGCTGTTGAAGCAACGGGAATTAAAAGAACAAGTAAAATTGACGTTAGCTTAAACGAGGGAGATTATAAAAGCGAAATAAATCTTACGCTGACAACATCGGATGATGCTGAAATTTATTATAGCGTGGATCAAAGCTACCCGACAAAGGAAAACGGAATTTTATATAAAGAACCAATAAAAATATATTCGGATCAATTTATTGTAAATGCTGTGGCATACAGTGACAACAATGTCCCGAGCAGATTGTTTTCCGGTGCATACCGTTCTTCAATTTTGGAGAAAGAAAGCAGCTTTGAAATTGATGAAGACGGTGCCATAACAAAATATAACGGAAACTTATCTGACATTGTTATACCTGATACAATTAATTCAACGGAAGTTACCAATATACTTCAGTCAGCATTTGCTGATTCTCAGGTTACGGGAATTGTTTTGCCGCATACGGTTAAAACGCTTGGAATGTTTGAAACGGAAGATATATCTGTAGATACCTTGCTTGCATATAGGTCTTTTTATGAAAATCAGTCATTAAAATACATTGATGGAGAATCCGTTGAAGCTATCGGAGACAGTGTATTCTACAAATGCTATAAATTAGCAAAAGTAAATTTTCCGAAATGTAAAGAGATAGGGGAGTGTTCTTTTTATCTTTCAAATGGTTTGCATCGGTTGAACCTGCCCCAAGTCGAACGCCTCGGAATAGAAGCGCTCGCATCCTGCAATATGTATAAATTATGGTTGCCGGAACTTAAATCATGTGCCGATGAAGCATTTAGCAATAGCTTCTTTTACAGCATATATACACCCAAGTTTTCTTTTGTTCACGACGGGGAATATACAACAATGCGCCCGGATATTTTAAATCATACGATGATTTGCAATCCGCTTGATTGGTCTGAAGCGGAAAATTTAAAATTGAGCCTTTGGGGTCATGTAAGCAGTGAAAATGTTTTCAGAATCGAATTTTCTAAACTAAAGAATTTATATGATCTTCCGGGTCCGTTCTCAACTCTTGTTTTACCGTCAACAATGGAATATATGCCGAAAGATTTGAGCGAATATAAAGATTTTTCAATTTACGGCAATATACTCCCAACCTACACAATTTATGGTTCGTCGGGAACATATGTTGAAGAATGGGCAAACAAGAATGAAATAAAATTTATTAAAGTAACGCCCGAAACCGCTGTAATAACAGACCTGCCGAAATATTACAAAACGTACATGGGCGAGCTTGAGGCAGATGTTGTCGGATTTAACAGACAATATCAGTGGTACGCAAATGATGTCAACAGCAATGAGGGCGGAACACCGATTGAGGGCGCAACAGGCAAAAACTTTAACCCTGCCGATTATTATGCTCCGTACTATTACTGCGTGGTAACGAGTAAGGATGGCGATTTTGACCCCATAACGATCAAAACAAGCGCTTGTGAAAACAGAACGCAGACGGCAGATTACACAGCTCTTGATAAGGTTCTTAATGAATTCGACAGCTCACAATCGGAGCTTTACACAGCCGAATCGTGGTCAGATTATTCAACCGCCGTTGCAGTAGGCGCAAGCATAGACAGAGGATTGGCAAAGAGCAAGCAGAATATTATTGATGCGGCGATAAAGGAAATAATCAATGCAAGAAATAATCTTGTCAGGAAAAATGCCGTCAGCGCAAGAGTTATCGGCACACCGACGCTCGGCGCAAACGCAGTTGTTGAGATTACCGTAAACGGTTCGCCCGAAGCGATCAGATTTATTGACGAAGAGAAAAACGCAGTAACATTTGACAGAAGCTCGGCGTTGACGGTCAAGGACGGCAATAATGAAATTTGGCGAATCAAGCTTGCCGTTACATCGGAAAAGACAGCTTACAGCATCTTCATAAAATATAACGAGGATTATATCGACAGCGGTGTAACGCTGACCGTGACCGCATCAAGCGGCCCTGACCTCGGTATTCACTCCGTAAGTATACCCGACATGTATCCGTCGGGAACATATACTGACGGAAGAATATATGCAGGTGTTCATGACGTCATCATCAGAACAAGCAAAGATGTTCTGAAAATTCAGTTTATTGACCCCGACGGAAACACAAGAACCTTCAGCAAATATTCAACTCCGCCGACAGAGGACGGCGACGAGCTTGTATGGACAATACCGCTTAAATTTAATCTCGGCAAGATGAATTTGGGTATCAGAACACGAGCCGTGCACACAACCTTCGCACTCACAGGTGAGTATGTGACAGGCAGGGTACTGTTCTAAATTGATAAAAATGTAGAAAGCAATTTTTGGAGGATGGGAAAATAATAAAAGAATATAAAATAGTTATACTTTAACAACAATAAACACTGTATGAAAATAAGGCATATCACATTACTCTTATTATTCATACAGTGTTTTATTTATAAGTATTATAAAGTCCTTTCTTTCGCTTAATGCTTAAGAAAGGACTTTTATGGTATATAGATGGCTATGCTACATAGCTGAATATCCGTAACTTCTTAATTTTGAAAAAGAATTCAAAATTAAGGAGATTACATAAATGTCAAACAGGTATTTTATATGGAAAGAGGCTAATTGCCAAGAGATAAATTCTAAATGGGTGGAGATTTCGGGAAGAGAGTTTTATTCTCTTTTAAAGGAGTCACCGAAAAAAAGATATTTTGAAAAGATTGACGAATGTGTCGAGGACGGAGCAGATGTTCTTGTTTTTGAAACTACTTATGAGAGATATAAAAAATGGCACAGAGAACATGAAAGAAAGTGCAGAAGCAAAAGGTTGGAGCTAAAATACAAAAATTCAATCATCTTTTTGAATGATTATTTTGTAAGCAGTGAAGGCTCTTTAAATGATTTTATTGCCGATATAGATGAGAATGTAGAGGATAAAGCTCTGAAAAATGTTGAATGCATTGTTTTACAAGATGCGATTAAAAACTTGAACGATGAGGAGAAACTTGTACTTGATATTGTAAAAAAAGCTATGGAAGAGAATAAGAGTGAAAGGGGGATATGTAAGGAACTCGGAATTGATAGGGAAAAGTTTAGATATCAAAGAGAAAAAGTGTTTGAAAAAATAAAAAAATATTTTTCCCCAAAACAGGAATAAACGTGCAATGTATATAGTGTAAAGGTTAATTCCTTTTGTACTTTGAAAACTGAATACCAAATCTTCAGGTACATTAACTGTGCCGAGGTAATACCTCAAGCTGTGACATAGATACGCCAAGACCTTTTATTAAGAAGTGAGCGATAAATATTTATATGTCGAAAATTGGGTTGCTACCAATGATAGCAATGACAAGCATAGTGATAATGATACTTCTGTTCGTGGCCGGCGACGAAATAGGCGGTGGTGAGATTCCAATGAGAGTATGAAGCTAATACTCGCCTGAAGATTTCCTTTTGCAGAGGACAGGAATAATTCTGCAAGCTCTTGAGAACTTTGAGGTAATTAAAATTCTCAATTACATAGAGGAGGCTGTAAATGTTGAAAAGAAGTATAAAACGTGGAGATATATTTATTGCTGATTTTAATGAGGCAAACGGTTCTGTTCAATCAGGAATGAGGCCGGTTGTTGTCATTCAAAACAATACAGGAAACAGATTCAGTTCAACGGTTATAGTTGCGACAATCACAAGTAAAATACAAAAGAAAAGAGATATGCCGACGCATATAGTCGTTGATGTTGACGGTTTGATAAACGAGTCGATTGTACAGCTTGAACAAATTACAACAATTGATAAGAAGCAGGTATTAGATTTCATAGGTACTATGCCTATATCTGTAATGGAACAGATTGATTTGGCGATAAAGGTTAGTTTAGATTTAGAATAAACGGAGGTAAAAACATGGAGACGATTATAAATACGATTATTTACACTTTAGGACAGGGGATTGCATTTAATATTATTCTGCCGTTGTGGTACATAATAATCAAACTTACCGGCAAATAATTTGTGATTTAAAGCAGAGAGAAGGGTAGAAATGGAACAGGAAATAAAAAATCAAATCATTTATCTTGTGACGTTGGGATTGATTAGGCGGTTCTTTAGAGAGGGTGAAATTGATATAGCGCTTGCTGAAAAGCTGAACAGGAAGAATGCCGAAGAATTGGCGTGTGATTGTATCCCGATAGCATAAATCGCACATTGGATTTTTGTGAAACAAACTGATAGAATGTTGATGCAAACGGAGGTGAAACCATGGTAGAAAGAACCGTAAAGGTTATTGAACCGACAATAGGAATTTTAAATCAGAGTAAAATAATAAAGGCGGCGGCTTACTGTCGTGTAAGCACCAATTCCGAGGATCAAGTCAATTCTTTTTCGGCACAGCTTAAGTATTACACCGAATATATTTCGTCAAATCCACGAATGGAGCTTGTTGATATATATGCCGACGAGGGAATAACGGGCACCTGTGTAAGTAAAAGAGATGAGTTTAAAAGAATGATGAAAGATGCTTCTAACGGAAAGTTAGATCGCATCTTTGTTAAAAGTGTTTCCAGGTTTGCAAGAAATTCACTTGAATGTCTTGAAGCAATCCGAATTCTTAAGTCATTTGACGTAACCGTGATCTTTGAAAACGATAACATTGATACGGAGACAATGAACTCGGAACTTATTCTTTATGTAAAAAGCGCTTTTGCACAGAGCGAAGCGTTATCGGGGTCAAAGAGAGTATCAACAGCCATACGAATGAAGATGGAAAACGGAGAGTTTATTACCTATAACTCACCTTATGGTTATAAACTTGATAAAGAATGCCATCTTTTGATAGTTCCGGAAGAAGCGAAAGTTATAAGGCGTATTTTTAAACTCTATCTTTCAGGAAAGGGAATGGGAAAAATCGCTGAGATACTTAACGATGAAAATATCCCTAATGCCTCGGGGAAATGGTCCGTTTCGGGAATAAGGTATATTTTATTAAATGAAAAGTATATCGGAGACAGCATTTTACAAAAGACTTATACGCCGTGCACATTGCCGCTTAAAAATATTCCTAATCGTGGCGAACTTGATATGTATTATGTTTCAAATTCTCATGAGGGTATCATTTCCCGTGAAACGTTTGAACTTACCAAGCGCAGAATGTCTCAGACGACCTGCGAAAGAAAAACTCCGCAAAAGCATTTGTTTACCGGAATTATTGAATGTGAAAGCTGCGGTTGGGCATATAAAAGAAAAGTTCAAAACGGTGTTGTATATTGGGTATGTTCAAGAAAGAAATCGGCAGGTTACCTTTGCGAGAGTAAAAACATCAGCGAAGAAAATCTGAAAAAGGCATTTGTAAAAATGTATAATAAACTGAGAAGATTTGAAACGGAGATACTTGATAGGACATATAATCAGCTCTTGAAACTGCGTGAGAAACTTTCGGGGCAGAATAATGAAGTCTCACAGATGGATATAGAGATTGCAGATCTTTGTAATAAGATCAATATGTATACGGAATTTCATTTGCAGGGCATAATTGATGATATTTCATTTCTTGAAAGAACCTCGGAGCTGAAATACAGAGTAACTGAGCTCAGAAATAAAAGAACGAAGCTCTTATATGCGAATGAAGATGAGAAAATTATTGAAGATATAAAATTTCTGATGGACACTTTGAAAGAATGCCCGAAAGTCGTTCTATCTTTCGATAATTCATTGTTCTCTTCAATTGTTGATAAGGTAATAATCGGCAAGACCGAGACAATAATTTTTAAACTTAAAGGCGGCTTGTGTCTGGATATCTAAGAAGGGAAGATGTGATAATGGCTATACGAACGATACTTTACGGTTACGATGTAGAAAACGGTAAAACTGTAATCAATATACAAGAATCCGAAATCGTGAAAAAGGTATTTTCATTATATGCAGAAGGTAAAACACTAAGTGATATTGCCTTGATACTGACGGATCATAATGTGATATATTTCCGAAACGAAGTCAAATGGAATAAAAACACGATCAGCAGAATGATTGAAAACGAAAAGTATATCGGAAATGATGTTTATCCGACTATCATATCACACGAATTGTTTGATAAGGCAAGAACCGTAAAAAATCAAAAATCCTGTAAGCAGAAAAAGCACACAAAAGAAATTGAACTGTTAAGAAAAATAACCGTGTGCGGTAAATGCGGCGGTAGATATAAAAGAATAAACACTTGGGGTACAAGAGAAAAATGGATGTGTTCTAACGGCTGTGCCTGTGTTACATATATTGATGATCCAATTCTTAAAAAAGCAATTTCAGATAACTTCAATACCGCCATAAACAATCCTACAGTGCTTGATGTCAAAGCTGATTCAAAATATCAGCCGACAATCGAGGTAGTGAAAGAAGAAAATAAACTTTTGAGATTGATGGATCAACCTAAAATAAGTTTTTCAGCTGTATCAAAAAGCATTATGCAGGAAGCAAAAGTACGATTTAACTGCTGTGAATTTGATGACGGAGAATTGACCGAAGAATTGAAAGACGAAATTTCACAGCTTTCAATAGATGAAAAAGTGGATTGTAAGACGATGAAAAATTACATAAAACAAGTGACAATTCAGCCGGACGGCGGAATTACAACTGTTTTTATAAACAATGCCGAAATAACGAATGGAGGAGCTTGAATGCAAAACACATTAGAAAGACGAGTAACAAAAATAGAAGCAAATCCATTGTTGGTAAATAAAAGAAGATCAAACGGAAAACTACGTGTTGCTGCATACTGCCGTGTGTCAACCGATGAAGAGGAGCAGCTTAATAGTTATGAAACTCAAATTGCATATTATACCGAGGCGATATCAAAAAATCCGAGCTGGACTTTTGCAGGTGTTTATGCCGACGAGGGTATCACAGGTACGGTAACCTCAAAAAGAAAAGATTTTTTGCGACTTATGCGTGATTGCGAAAAAGGTAAAATTGATATGGTGTTAACCAAATCCATATCACGTTTCGCAAGAAATACAGTCGATAGCCTCAGTTGGGTAAGAAAACTCCGTACTATGAATATAGGCGTTTACTTTGAGGAGCAGGCAATAGACTCGTTAAAAGCAGAAAATGAAATGCTTATCGGCTTGTTCAGTGTTATAGCGCAGGCCGAAAGTGAAAACGTAAGCTCCAATGTTAAATGGGGCATTCATCAAAGTATGAAAAACGGTAAGTTTTGTTCAAACTTCAGCTGCTATGGTTATAAACGTGGAACAAACGGTGTTCCCGAAATAGTACCGGAGCAGGCCGAGGTAGTCAGACTTATTTTTGATAGATTTCTTGACGGAAACAGCTTGGAGCAAATTCAAAAGCACTTGGAAGAAAAGAACATATTAACATATAAAGGCTCAAAAGTATGGAACAGAAAAGTAATAGATACTATGCTGAAAAATGAAAAGTATGTAGGCGATCTGTTATTTCAAAAGACGTATGTTACCGATCCGATAAGTAAAAAGATAAAGATAAACAGGGGAGAACTGCCGAGATATCTTGTCAGCAACAACCACCCTGCAATTATTGAAAGAAATAAATTCAATATGGTGCAAATGGAAATTGCACGAAGAGGGAGTAAGCAGAAGAAATCCGCACTAGGTAAAACACAACTCGGGAAATATAGCGGTAAATATGCTTTATCGGAGTTGTTAATATGCGGTGAGTGCGGAAGCAATTATAAAAGAAACGGAAAAACACTTAAAAACGGTGAACATAAATATTATTGGAGATGTGTAACACGCTCGGTAAACGGCAAAAAGATATGTTCATCTTCCGGCATAGAAGAAACAGTATTACATTCAGCAATTTGCAGAGCACTTAACAAGCTGTTCGATTGCAGAGAAGAAGTGTTAAATCTTTTAAGAAGCAATTTAAGATATGCAATTACAGAAAATACAACCTCGGGCGAAGTGTTTTCCTATGAAAAACAAATTCATAATTTAAAAGAAGAATCTGAGCATTTTATGACTATGTTGAATAAAACAAGCGGAGACACCGAACGAATACTCTATCAAATTAAAAATAATTTCGAGCAGATCAAAATTTTGAGAGAAAAGCTCAATATTGCAAAAGAGAGTATGAAATCTGATGAAACAGTTAACAGTGAGATTGAAAGAATGGAGATAATGTTCACTGACGCAAAGATTTCATTCAATGAATATGATGATGTGGTCGTCAGACGACTGGTTGAATGTATCAGAGTTATGAAGAACAATAAGATAATCGTTTCTTTTAAAGGCGGATTACAGGTTGAGGAAAAAATAGAATAATAATTTAAACGGATGTCAATTTTTTGATATCCGTTGTTCCTGTTTTATAGTGTGTTTCGATAATTATATTTCGAGAGGATTCTTTTCTTTTGATTAATTGTTACTTCGGTATATATTTCTGTTGTCGTAACGCTGCTGTGTCCAAGTATTTCTTGGACGGAACGCAGATCGGCACCATTTGCAAGCAGATTTGTGGCAAATGTATGACGAAGATAATGTGGGGTTGAATTTTTGTTGATCCCACATGACTTCTTTACCGAATTAAAGATATATTCAATTCCATGAATACTTATTTGATTTCCAAAACGATTAACAAAAATTTTATCGGTATTACTCTTTTGTTCGCTCCTGATTTTTAACCAGTTCATAAGATTGTCCCATGTATCAGTGCACGAAATATATATAAATCGTTGCTTTCGTCCTTTCCCATGTATCAGTATGGTTTGTTCGCTGAGGATAACGTCATCAAGTGATATGTTTGATGCTTCTTCAATTCTTATGCCGGAACTTATAAGCAAGTCAATTAACGCAAGATCTCTGCAGGCTTTCCAGTATGTAAATTTTGATGTGTTCCTATTTATATTGTCTGATAAATATTTTATCAGTTTTGATGATTCGTCGACAGATAGCGTTTTGGGCAATTTACGCTCCTTTTTTAGTTTAAATGTATAGTTCTGATAGTAGTTTTGTTCGACATATTCGTTTTGATATAAAAATTGTAAAAACATTTTTATAACAACGAGTTTGCGTGTGATGGTACTTTCTTGCAGATGTCTCTCGTCAAATAAATGTACAACATAATTTAGTATAATGTTGTTATGTAATCCGTTAATTGATAGGAAGTTGCAAAAATCCATAAGATCAGAGTTGTAAGCTATGATTGTTTTGTCAGAAAGATTCTTGGTCGTTTTTATTACATTCAAAAAAATGCTTGATAATTGATAAAAATTGTTCATTTATACACCTCATATTAAGATAATGTATTGAATATTTTACCAAAATGTGATATAATAATTCAACAATCAACTTACAATAATACTTAATTATTGTAAGTTGATAAAGGATAATATCTAATTATCACGCATTAACTAAGGAGACAAATATGAAAAGTGAAAACCTTGAAAAAATTGTAACATTAATTGAAAGCTCAAATAAAAATATTTGCTTATTCTTAGGTGCAGGTGCAGATATTAGTAGCGGCGGAAAAATTTTTTCTGTATTAAAAAAAGAAATCATTGATAATTATTCGAGTTATATATCTGATGGGTTAAGCTCTCAAGAAATTGACAAAATTTTTGAAGAAATTGTTGATACAAAAGAGCACTCTAGAGAAATTTTGCTTGATGCAGTAAATGAAAATAGTTCCAAGATTATTTCTGATGGATACAAAATAATGGCTTTATTAGCTAAGTATGGTTTCTTAGAAACTATTATTACAACAAATTTTTTCGACTATTTAGAGAAGACAGAGGAATTCATCGGCGAAAGTATTTTTGATTATTATGTTAATGATAATTCATTAAATGCTGATGATGTAGATAATCTTAGAAATGCCCCCAAATATTTAAAACTACACGGAGATACCAAGCACTTTTGCATTTCTCATGTAACGAATGATGAAATAAACAATAAACCATATTCTAATAGAATAAATACTTTGGTTGCAAATTCGTTGAAAGATAATATTGTAATATTCATAGGATATAGCGGTTCAGATGCAAAAGTGACAGAATTAATTATAAGTCAATTAACAAATATTGAAAAAATATATTGGATTAATCCTAAATTAAACGAAGACTCCGTTCTTGTAAAAAAACTCATTGAAACAAACAAATTGGTTTACAACGATAGCAGTTTTGATGAGTTTATAACAAAAATAGGCGCTGGGTATTTATCAAAAATAAAACTTAATGATTCTCATCCTATACTTATTCATAGTCTCCTCAAATCTAATACATGTTTAAGCTCGGAAAAATTAAATTATATTTGCGAACCAAATGTTGAGCGTGATGAATATTCATCATTAAAAAATCTAAAAAAAGTCAACGTAATAATTGGTAAAAATGGCATAGGAAAAACCTACTTAATAAAGTATTTTATCGAACATTCATATAAAGTTGAAACGCTATATTTAGATTTAAATTATGACGAAAAAATCAAAATACTTGATGAATTAGTTTCTTTGTTTGGATTTGTTTCCGAAACGCCATTTTCGTTATTATATAATATTTGTTCATGGTATAATTCCCAAAAGAAACACTTAGCACTTGTTGTAGATAGTGTTAATATCCATAATAAAGAAAACTTTAATGAGTTTGTTTCGTTTATTGCCGCAACAAAGAGATTGTCAAATATTTACTTTATAATTTCATCAAACAGTGAAAAAACTAAAACCGAAATAGAGAAGCTTTTTTCAGAGTCTGACTACCAAATAATAAAAATGGCAGGATTCTCTTCTAATAATGTAGAAGATATGGCTTTAATGTTAAATGTAAAAGATTTTTCAAGCATTATTGATTCTACACTTCTTACTGAACCATATATTTGCTCTTTAGTATGTAATTATTATAGCAATAAAACTATAAAAAACAATTTAAATGTCTTTGAAGTGATAGAAGATTCGCTATCAGAACGTTTTAATATGAATCCGTTTTCATTACATGAAGAACTTATAACAATTGCAAAAAATGAATATGAAAATATATCAAATTCAAATATGCAAGTAAATAAAGTTTTAATTTCTTTGGGTTTGATTGATTCGGTTGTTTCTCCGGTTTTTAAATATGATAAATTTAGAGAATATTATTTGCAGTGTTACTTGTTTAGAAATGATATTGAAAAAACAAAGCAAAAAAGCAAACTGTATGCCTCATTAAAAGATAAACAAGATTTAGAAGAAAGTTTGTTGAATACATATATTTGTTATTACTCGTTTATAAACTCATCTGAGGAAGCGACAATTCGCTTGTTAGAGTTAAATGAACTTCTTAAAGAAATAAATAATGACGCTGCAATCTATTTTGTCAGAGTTTGTCTTGACAATATATTTTCTAACCAAGAAAAGTTTCTTGTTGATATTTTTAATAAGATTAGTTTTTCTTCATTGTGTTATGAACTGCAGCGGCTTATTGTTGAAAGGTTGCAATTGTTAGAGAATGATAATTACGCATACATTCTTTTAAAAAAATTTCAAGACACAAACACTTATGTGTACGAGTTAGCAATATATTCGATAGATCGGTTTTGCGAAAAAATATTATGTTTTCCATCTTTCTCAGAAGCAAATAATTATTATACAAAATATAAAAACTATATTTTTACAGGAACCTCCGAGGTTAAAACAATAAAACTTTTATACTTATTAATGAGACTTGATAATTGTAAAGATATTAGTTCGAAATTCTCATTACATATCATACATGAAATAAAAAAGCTTGGTGTTTCTTGCGATTCACAAAGAATGGTCGAATTATTATCAAAATATTCTTATAACATTTTGTTTAATACTGATAGCAATCTAGAATCAAAATTTAGTGCAATTTCTTATAAGAATGAGCTTCTTTCTATAATTAAATATGTAATTTCCGGTCATGTATTAACATTCAAACAGTATCAGTATCTTGTCTCACTATCCAATGATATTGATAATATGTTTATTTTCCTTGTTTCAAATTTGATTGTTACACAGTCGATGCTTGTTGACTATAAAAAAACATTATTGATAGCAAAAAAACTAATTCAAGACTCGGAATTCCTTGAACCACAAAACATTGATTTTATAATCAGCTCAGTATTTATGGGGTTATATCATGTTAATCCATATAATAGAAAAGATTTTGTTTCTTTTTTTGAATATTCTTATCAAAAGTTCGAGATATATTTTTTTGAACAACCTACACACCAACGAACATCTAGTGCTAAGAAGTTTTCTGATGAATTCTCTCGTGTGTTTGAAGATGGATTCAACCCACTGGCATTTCTTTTTTATACTTCTGTACTTGAAAACCCCGATAAGCAATTACACCAGTATTGGGATATGTGTGAAAATCTTTCAAAGTCTGGCAACATAAGCAAAATATTAAAAATCGTCCATGCTCTAGGTCAAATGATAAGTATATATCCTGATGAAGGATTCAAGGCATTGAATAATGTATGTATTTATGAACATGAGATTATAAAAAAAGGCCTCCTCAGGATAATGAACTGCCCCAGATTGTG
>OLHG01000828.1_pt1 | contig 20984 bp, 18 predicted proteins | sample 1605971 | NCBI WGS metagenome assembly OLHG01 (sample SAMN03283289) | human gut metagenome | biome: human-associated habitat; material: feces | host: Homo sapiens | place: Peru | collected 2012 | reverse complement strand
CAATGGATAAAGTAATACCTTTTAAAGTTTTAGATAAAAATTTTATTGTAAGTTATTTTAATAATTTAATTAATCCGTTATATGAACTTGGTGTTGATTTCTTTTGGCTTGATAGTAAAGAAGAAATAGTTACAAGAGTTTTGAATTATTATCATTTTAATGATTATAATAAATCTACTGGTAAAAGAGGATTGATATTATCTAGAAATGGTAATAAAGCAGGGCATTTATATCCAATACATTATAGTGGAGAAACAAAAGTTTTGTGGGAGACTCTTAAATATTTACCATATTATAATTCTACTAGTAGTAATATTGGAATTTCTTGGTGGAGTCATGATGTTGGGGGATATAAAGATGGTATTGAAGATAGTGAATTATATTTAAGATATACACAACTTGCAACATTTAGTCCTGTATTTAGATTTAGTGCTAAAAGAGGAGTATATTATAAAAGAGAACCTTGGAGATGGGATATGCTTACTTATACAATTGTTAAAAAGTATTGTAATTTAAGACATAGACTTATTCCTTACTTATATACTGAAGCTTATAAGTATCATAAGAATTGTTTGCCAATAATTCAACCACTTTATTATTATTATCCAGAACTTATTGATGAACCTAGTTATCAAAATGAATATTATTTTGGTACTGAGTTGTTAATTAGTCCGATAACTAAACCTAAAGATTATGTAATGAATAGAAGTATTGAAAAGATATTTTTACCTAAAGGTGTTTGGTATGATTTTGTAACTGGTAAAAAATTTATTGGTAATAAAAGATATATTTCTTTCTTTAGAGATGAAGAATATCCTGTTTTTGCTAAGGCTGGATCAATTATTCCTTTAGCTATATTAAATGATGATATAAATAATACTAATTCTCCAAGAGAGATGGAAATACATGTCTTTCCTGGAAATAGTAATGTTTATAAATTATATGAAGATGATGGAGTATCTAATTTATATAAAGAAGGTTATTATATTATTACTTCGATTGATTTTGATTATGCAAAAGATAATTATACTTTAGCAATACATCCAGTTGAAGGTAAAACTAATATTATTCCAGATTTTAGAAATTATAAAATTAGATTTAGAAATACTAGAAAACCAGAGAGAGTTAGAATTGATATTAATAGTGAAATAATAGATAATTTTGATTCTTATACAGAAGATAATGATTTTATAGTAGAAATTAAGAATGTTGATACTAGAAAACAACTTGTAGTTAATTGTATGGGTAATAATATTGAAATTGATGCAGTAAGAATATTAAATGAAGAGATTAATGGTATTATAAGTGATTTAAAGATTGAAACATTTTTGAAAGAAAAACTAGCATCAGTTATGTTTAGTGACTTGGATATTAGTAAAAAAAGAATTGAAGTTAGAAAATTAAGTAAATATGGATTAGATCAGTTATTTATAAAAATGTTTATAAAACTTCTTGAATATATTCAAGAAATTTAATATAATACCTTTAGCAGTTGATGAAAGAGTAGTAATAATTTTAAGTATATAGAGAGTTAGTGGTTGGTGGAAACTAATTATAAGAAATTATGAACTTGCTTTTGGATGTTTTAGGGTTGTTCCTTTATAAACTTAAGAGATTAAAATAAGGTGGTACCGCGAAGTTTTTCGCCCTTTGGTTATCATCTTTTTTTGTTAGGAGAATTGTTATGAATAAAGTTTATGCTGCACTTATATTGTTTCTAATACTCTTTGTAATTATTTTTTTAGTAGATTTTTTAATAATTAAAGGTAATTATGAAAAGAAAAGTGAAAAGAAAAAAAAGAAGGGTAAAAATTATGAAGTTACTGAAATTGAATATTTAATTAATAAATTTAATTTAGATAAGAAAAAGTTACCAATTAAAAAAATAATATTTTTAAGTTCTTGTATTAATGCTTTTATTATTTCTTTAGTTGGAGTAGTTGTAATACTTATAGATGTTCATCCAATAGTACAATTACTTATAGGTTTTATTCTTCTTATTTCACTAATATATTCACTGTATGAATTATTAGGAAGATATTTAATTAAGAAAGGTTGTGTTAAAAATGGAAAATAAAGTTATTGAAAAAAAATGGCAAGATATATGGGAAAAAAATGAGTATGGAAAAGCCATAAATAATAGTGATAAGAAAAAATATTATATTTTAGTAGAGTTTCCTTATCCAAGTGGTTCTGGATTACATGTTGGACATGTTAGAAGTTATACTGCTTTAGATAGTTATGCTAGAATGAAAAGAATGCAAGGATATAATGTTCTTTTTCCAATGGGATGGGATGCTTTTGGTGCTCCGGCTGAACAATATGCAATAAAAAATCATATTCATCCTAAAATGGCTGTTAAAGAAAATATTAAAACATTTAAGTCTCAAATTAAATCTTTGGGAATATCATTTGATTGGAGTAGAGAATTTTCTACAACTGATCCTGAATATTATAAATGGACTCAATGGCAATTTTTAAAGTTTTATGAACATGGTATGGCTTATAAAGCTAAGAAAGATATTAATTGGTGTCCTAATTGTAAAACTGGATTATCTAATGAAGATTCATCTGGAGGAGTATGTGAAAGATGTGGTACTAAAGTTGTTCAAAAAGAAAAAGAACAATGGATGCTTAGAATGAGCGATTATGCTGAGAGTTTACTTGAAGGACTTAAAGATACCCATTTTGCAAATAAAGTTAAATTAGGACAAATAAATTGGATTGGTAAAAGTGTTGGTGCTGAAGTAATTTTTAAAGTTTTAGATACTGATAAAACTATTAAAGTATACACTACTAGATGTGATACTTTATTTGGAGCTACATTTATGGTTTTGGCACCAGAACATCCTTTAATTGAAGAATTAAGTGATAAGATAACAAATATGAATGAAGTAGAAGAATATCAAAAGAGTGCAAAAGAAAAGACTACTTTTGAAAGAACTGAACTTCAAAAAGATAAAACTGGTGTACAATTAAAAGGAATATATGCAGTTAATCCAGTTAATAATGAAAAGGTACAAATTTGGATATCTGATTATGTTATGATGGGTTATGGTACTGGTGCTATAATGGCTGTTCCTGCTCATGATGAAAGAGACTTTGAATTTGCTAAAAAATTTAATATTCCAATTATTCAAGTATTAGAAGAAGTAACTGGTAAAAAACATGAAGATGAAAAAGTTAAAAATTCTATAGTAGCAATTGTTCATGATAAAAAGAATGATAAATATTTAACTATTAATTGGCATTCTTTTGGTGGAAGATTATTTGTAGGTGGTACTAAAAAAGAAAATGAATCATCTATAGATTGTGCTATAAGAGAAATAAAAGAAGAAACTGGTTATTTTGATATATCATTAGTATATGAAGGATTTAAAATTAATCATCATTATTATGCTTATAATAAAGATACATATTTTAATATAGAAGCAACTCCATTATTATTTGAATTAAATAGTGATAAAATGGTAGACAGAGTGTTGGATTCTGATGAAAAGTTTGATGTTGAATGGGTTAGTAGTGATGTTTTAATAAATGAAATTAATGATGAATTACACAGAAAATCTTTTGAATATGTAACTAAGCCTGGTGCTATGGTAAATGATGGAATTCATATTAATTCAGATTTCTTAAATGGTCTTAATAAAGATGATGCAATTAATAAGATGTTAGAATTTTTAGAAAAAGAAAATGTTGGTAATAAAAAGGTTAATTATCGTTTACAAGATTGGGTATTTTCAAGGCAAAGATTCTGGGGTGAACCAATTCCTTTAGTACATTGTGATGATTGTGGTTGGGTTCCTGTTAAAGAAGAAGATTTACCTGTTTTACTACCTGATGTTACTGAATATGAACCAACTGATGATGGTGAAAGTCCACTTGCAAAAATAACTGATTGGGTAAATACTACTTGTCCTAAATGTGGAAAGCCTGCTAAAAGAGAAACTGATACTATGCCTAATTGGGCTGGTTCTAGTTGGTATTGGTTAAGATTTATGGATCCTAAAAATGATAAATGTTTTGCTTCAATGGATGCTTTAAAATATTGGGGAAAAGTAGATTGGTATAATGGTGGAATGGAACACACTACAAGACATTTGCTTTATGCAAGATTCTGGAATCAATTTTTATATAATATTGGGCTAGTTCCTAATAGTGAACCTATGGATATAAGAGTTAGTCATGGTATGATACTGGGTGCTAATAATGAAAAAATGAGTAAGAGTAAAGGTAATGTTGTTAATCCAGATGACATTGTTAATGAATATGGAGCAGATACTTTAAGAACTTATGAAATGTTTATTGGAGATTATGAAAAAGATGCAGCTTGGAGTATTGAATCATTAAAGGGTTGTAAAAGATTTTTGGATAGAGTTGAAAGACTTCAAAATAAATTAAATAATAAATCTGGTTATACTGATGAAGTTATCATAAATAAAACTATTAAAAAAGTTACTTATGATTTATCTAATATGAAGTATAATACTGTAGTTTCTCAACTTATGATATTGACTGGTTTTTATGAAAAGTGTGAAAGTATTACTAAAGATGATTATAGAATATTATTGCAACTTTTAAATCCAATTGCACCACATATAACTGAAGAATTAAATGAAAGACAAAATTTGGGAGAAATGTTTGCAAATAGTAAATGGCCTGAATATGATGAAAGTAAAACTATTTTGGATGAAGTTACTATTGGAGTACAAGTTAATGGAAAATTACGTGGTGAAATTAAAATAGCCAAAGATGAAGAAAAAGATAGTGTTATAGAAAAGGCATTAAAAGAAGAAAATGTTATGAAACATATTAGTGGAAAAGAGATAGTTAAGACTATTGTAGTACCTAATAAAATAGTTAATATAGTTATTAAATAATTTAAGAGAATTTTAATTGAATTCTCTTTTTGTTTACTTTATAATATGTGTGAAGGTGATTTATTATGGATTTAAATTCTTTACTACCAGCTGATAAATATGTAATAATAAATAAAACTATATTAACTGATGAAGATAAGTCTATAATAATTAATTTATATGAACCTTTAATTGGTTCTTTGGGAGTATCTTTATATTTTACTTTATGGAATGATTTGGGAAAGATTAATTTTATGAGTAGAGAATTTAATCATCATCATTTGATGGTTTTATTAAAAGAAGGTCTTCCTAGAATAAAACTTGCTAGAGAAAGTTTAGAGGCTTTTGGACTTTTAAAGACTTATTTAAAAGAAGGAAGTATAAATGAATATGTTTATGAAGTTTATAGTCCATTATCACCGCAAGATTTTTTTAATAATCCGATTTTAAATGTTGTGTTATATAGTAATGTTGGAGCAAGTGAATTTGAAAGTTTGATGAATAAGTATAAAAGAATTAAAGTTGATTTAAAAGAATATAAAGATATTACTAAAAAGTTTGATGAAACTTATGATACTTCTAAATTTACTTTAAGTAGTGATATAGCTTCTAAAAAAAGTAATAATGTTTGTGTGTATGATAAGATTAATTTTGATGAAATTATGGCTTCCTTACCTAAAGGACTAATAAGTGAGAAAGCATTTAATAAAAAAACTAGAGAATTAATTAATAATTTAGCATTTATATATAATATAGATACTCTTAAAATGATTGAGCTTATAAGATGTGTATTAAATGAGTATGGAAATATTGATAGAGAAGGTCTAAGAATTCTTGCTAGAAAAGATTATCAATTTAAAAATGGTACTTTGCCAACATTAATTTATAGAACTCAACCAGAATATTTAAAGAGTCCAAGTGGAGATAATTCTAAAAGAGGAAAAATTATTAGTGTATTTGAAAATACTATGCCACATGATTTTTTAAAATATAAAAATGGTGGAGCAAAACCTACTTTGAAGGAACTTAAACTTATTGAAAAATTAATGATTGATTTGGAGCTTACACCTGCAGTTGTTAATGTTTTAATTGATTATGTGCTTAGAAAAAATAATAATAAGTTAGTGGATGCGTATGTAGAAACTATTGCATCTCAGTGGAAAAGAGCGGGACTTAAAACTGCAAGTGAAGCGATGGATTTTGCTTATAAAGAACATAATAAAATGTCAATGAAAAAGAGTACTACTTTTAAAAAGAAAGAAGAAACTCCAATATGGTTTAATGAGAAAATAGAAGATGAAAAAATGAGTGATGAAGAAGAAAAAGAATATAGAGATTTATTGAAGGAGTTTGAATAATGAATATAAAGGTTAGTAAAGATGTATCTGTTAAACAAGAAAAAGAGTTTTTAGAAGCAACTTTGGATAATGATTATAATGCATTTATTAAAAAATTAAAGATTAATAAAGAAGATGCTAAAAAAAATACTATTAAATTGTTTGATTCAATTGAAGAATTAAATAATTGCAAGAAATGTTCTAATTTGTATGAATGTAAAAATAGAGTTAGTGGTCATGTTTTTTTTCCTTCAAAAAAAGAAAGCCATTTACAATTTTCTTATATTCCTTGTAAATTTCAAAAAAGAGCACTTAAAGATAATGAAGAAAAATCAAGTAGTCAAAATATTTTAAAAAATGCTAGAATGAAAGATATTAAAATTACAAAGAATAGAAGAGATACTATTAAATGGATTAAGAATTATTATGATAATTATGATTTATATAAAACTACTAAAGGATTATATTTACATGGTAATTTTGGTACTGGGAAAAGTTTTTTAGTAGCATCTTTATTAAATGAACTTGAAAATAAATATAAAGTAAGAACAGAGATTGTTTATTTTCCAGAACTTCTTAGAAAATTAAAAGAAAATTTAAATCTTGTGAATGAAAAAATTGAGTATTTAGAAAGTATTGATGTTTTACTTTTAGATGACATTGGGGCTGAAAAAGTTACTGAATGGGGAAGAGATGAAGTGCTTGGTACTATTCTTCAAACAAGAATGAATAATGGAATGCCTACTTTTTTTACTTCAAATTTAACTATAAGTGAGCTTGAGAAACATTTAAGTATTACTAAAGAAAAGGAAGATGTTTTAAAAGCGAAAAGAATTATTGAAAGAATTAAATATATTACAGATGATATTGAACTTTTAGGAAACAATTATAGAGAAAGTGGTTTAGAATAAAACTACTTTTTTGACAAATAATGCTACAAACAAATATTCGGTTTAATATTGACATTTCTTTTTATTTAAGATAAAATGAATTTATCAGAGAGTGAAGGAGAAAAAATGGCAAAAGCATTAAAAGAAGAAAAGAATAAAGATAAAGCATTAGAACAAGTTTTAAGTGATATAGAAAAACAATTTGGTGCTGGTGCAATTATGAAATTAGGGGCTGATGAACATATTAAAATTGATGTTACATCTTCTGGTAGTATTGCTTTAGATGTAGCACTTGGTGTTGGAGGTTATCCAAAAGGAAGAATTATAGAAATATATGGACCTGAATCTTCTGGAAAAACTACTTTTGCTTTACAAGCAATTGCAGAATGTCAAAAAAATGGTGGTAGAGCAGCATTTATTGATGCTGAACATGCATTAGATCCAGTGTATGCAAAAAATTTAGGAGTAGATATAAATGAACTTTTATTAAGTCAACCTGATACTGGTGAGCAAGCTTTAGAAATATGTGATGCACTTGTAAAGAGTGAAGCAATTGATTTAATAGTAATAGATTCGGTTGCAGCACTTGTGCCACAAGCAGAAATAGATGGTGAAATGGGTGATAGTCATATTGGTCTTCAAGCAAGACTCATGAGTCAAGCCTTAAGAAAATTATCTGGTTCATTAAATAAAACAAATACTACTGCTATTTTTATAAATCAGTTAAGAGAAAAAGTAGGAGTTATGTTTGGTAATCCTGAAACCACTCCTGGTGGAAGAGCACTTAAATTTTATTCATCTGTACGATTAGATATTAGAAAAGGTGAACAAATTAAACAAGGCGATATTATTTTAGGAAATAGAACTAATATTAAAGTTGTTAAAAATAAAGTTGCACCACCTTTTAAAACTGCATCAGTAGATATTATGTATGGAGAAGGAATTAGCCATGAAGGTGAACTTGTTGATATTGGTTCAGAAATTGGTGTAATTCAAAAAAGTGGTGCGTGGTATGCTTATAATACTGAAAAAATTGGACAAGGAAAAGAAAATGCAAAAGCATTTTTAAAAATGAATCCTGATATAGCTGAAGAAGTTTTAGAAAAAATATATGAACATTATGGTTTTAAATTAAATAAAAGTGTAAAAAATGAAGATTAGAGTGGTTCTAGATAATTTAGTGGGGAGTAAAAAAATGATATTGTGAGATATCATAAGCATTAAATTTTATTATAGATTTAATTTATGTTCTGAAATTTTGCCTTGATAAATATAAGGTTTGCTATTATAATTAAATTATAGATGATTATAATTTAATAATGTTCTATAAATAGAAATGGAGTGTATAAAATGGATAATTTAGCCAGTTCCATTTTGTTTCTATTTCTTGGAGTTATTATAGGAGCAGGCCTTATTTATCTTATTAATTATTTAAAGGGTGTTAATGCTCAAAATAATGCTAATAAATTATTAGAAAATGCAAAAAAAGAAGCTGATAAACATAAAAGAGATACTCTTTTAGAGTTAAAAGAAGAGTCTTATAGATTAAAACAACAAACTAATGAAGAAATTAAAGAAAAGAAACTTGAAATTAAAGAAAGTGAAGATAGATTAATTAGTCGAGAAAACAACTTAGATAAAAGAGAAGAGATGTTACAAAAAAGAGACATGTCTTTGGAAGAAAAAGAAAATAATTTGTTAGTTAGACAACAAAACATACAAGAAAAAGAAGAAAAAATGGACAAACTTATTAAGCAAGAAGTCCAAGAACTTGAAAAAATTTCTGGATTAAGCAAAGAAAAAGCTCATGATTTAATTATGGCTAGAGTTGAATCAGATATGGCTTTAGAAGTTGCAGAATATATTAGAGATGAAGAAGCTAAAGCAAAACTTGAAGCTAATGAAACTGCAAAGCAATTAATTGTAAGTAGTATGGAAAGATATGCAGATGATGTTGTTAGTGTTCAAACTGTTTCTACTATTGAACTTCCTAATGATGAAATGAAAGGAAGACTAATTGGTAGAGAAGGTAGAAATATTAGAACAATTGAATCTGTTACTGGAGTTGATTTAATTATTGATGATACTCCTGAAGCAATAGTTATATCTTCTTTTGATCCTTTAAGAAGGGAGATTGCAAAGTTAACTATTGAAACACTTATTAAAGATGGAAGAATTCATCCAAGTAGAATTGAAGAAGTATATGATAAAACTTGTAAAGATGTTTCAAATAGAATTACTGAAATAGGAAATAATGCTATTACTGATTTAGGTATAGCTAAGATGGATCCTGAACTTATTAATCTTGTTGGTAAATTAAATTTTAGAACAAGTTATGGACAAAATGCTTTGAAACATTCAATTGAAGTAGCTAATCTTTGTGGTTTAATGGCTGCTGAAATTGGAGAAAATGTTACACTTGCAAAAAGAGCAGGCCTTTTACATGATATTGGAAAATCTATTGATTTTGAAATTGAAGGTAGTCATGTAGAAATTGGTGAACAAATTGCTAAGAAATATCATGAAAATGAAGTAGTTATAGATGGAATTGTATCTCATCATGGTGATAGGCCTGCTAAATCAATTATTGCAGAACTTGTTAGTATTGCTGATACTTTATCTGCTGCTAGACCTGGTGCTAGAAATGATTCAGTTGAAAATTATATTAAGAGACTTGAACAACTTGAAGAAATTGGAAACTCATTTAATGGTGTTGAAAAGGCATATGCAATGCAAGCTGGTAGAGAAATAAGAGTAATGGTAAAACCTCAAGAAGTTGATGATATAAATAGTTATAAGATTGCTAGAGATATAAAAGAAAAAATTGAAAGTGAAATGCAATATCCTGGCACGATAAAAATAACTGTTATAAGAGAAACTAGAGCATTGGAAGAAGCAAAATAGTGCTTCTTTTTTAATGCATTAAAAAAGATTGTAGCATTTACAATCTTAATCTTCTTTCTTATTAACTTCCATTATAACTGGTAATATTATTGGTCTTCTTCCAGTAAGTTCATTAATAAATGGGAGTAGTTCTAAAATAATTTGATTTTTTAAATCCGTATAATTATAAATAGAATTTTTTAAGAAGTTATTTACAATATCGCCAATTTTATGTTCGATTTTATTCATAAGTTCTTGATTCTCATTAACAAGTACAAATCCTCTTGCAGTTACATTTGGTTTTATTAATAACTTTCTTGTTAAAGTATTTATATTTAAAATTGTAATAAGTATACCATCTTGACTCATTAATTTTCTATCTTTTATAACAACTGATCCAACGTCACCTACTCTTGATCCGTCAACATAAACATCACCTGCTTGGATTGTCTCTCCTCTTGTTACAACGCCATCTTTTAAAAGAAGTACGTCTCCATTTCCGCATATAAAAGTATTTTCAATTGGAATATCACATGATTCTGCTATATTAGTATGTTGTTTTAACATTCTAAATTCACCGTGCATTGGCATAAAATATTTTGGTTTAATAATTCTAAGCATCCATTTTAATTCTTCTAGTTTTGCATGTCCAGATGTATGGATGTCACTGAATTCTGTATTAGTAAATACCTTAACACCTTTTAAGTAAATTTTATTAATTATTTTATTTATACTTTCTGCATTTCCTGGTATTGGACTTGATGAAAATATTACTAAATCATCTGGTAATAGTGATATTTGTTTATGAGTTCCATTTGCAATTCTTGATAATGCTGCTAGTGGTTCACCTTGACTACCAGTACATAAAATACATATTTCAGTTCTTTTTAAACTTTTTGCTGCTTTATTATCAATAAATATTGATTTATCTTTTATAAGACCATTATTTAAAGCAAGTTCAATACTTGTTTCCATACTTCTTCCAAAAGTTATAATTTTTCTGTTGTATTTTTTACATGTTTCAACAATATGTTTAATTCTATAAATATTTGATGCAAATGTTGCGATTATTACTCTTCCTACATGTCTTCCTATAATATCATTTAAAGTTCCGTCAACAACTGATTCACTATTTGAAAAACCTGTAGATAATGCGTTAGTTGAATCACTTAACAAAAGAGTAACACCTTTTTTTCCAAGTTCAGCCATTTTGTGAATATCAGCCATTGGTCCGATTGGAGTTAGGTCAAATTTAAAATCTCCTGTTTCAAAAATAACACCATTTGGAGTATGTATAACTATAGCAAAACTATCTGGAATTGAGTGTGTTGTATTTACAAATTCTAACCATAAATGTTTATATTTAACAACTAAATCTTTATTGATAATTTCAATGTTATCATATTTTATTTCTCTTTCTTCAAGTTTCTTTGTTATTAAGTCTTTTGCTATTTTTGGAGCATAAATTACTGGTATTTTAACTTGATTAAGTAAAAAAGGTATTCCTCCGATATGATCTTCATGTCCATGAGTGATAAAAAGTCCTTTAATTTTACTTTCGTTTTGTTTTAAATATGTTACATCTTGAATAACATAATCAACGCCAAGAAGTCCAACTTCTGGAAACATAACACCAGCATCAATAATAATTATTTCGTCCTCGTGAGTAACAACATACATGTTTTTTCCTACTTCACCAAGACCACCTAAAGCTACAATACTAGTAGCACTGTTTTCTTTCATAATTTCCCTCTTTCTTAAATAAAAAAAGTTTTTTAACTACTTATAATTATACACTATAATTGTGTGTTTGTCTATATTTTGTAATAGTCTTTATGTTATAATTGAGGTGGTGGAGAAAATGAATGATAAAAAAATTTTAAAATAGTTGATAACAATGGTGATGAAAAAGAATATGAAATTTTATTGATTTTTAAATGGATGAAAACTAATAAATATTATATTGTTTATACAGATAATAGTGAAAATAATGGTAAATTAAATGTTTTTGCTAATATTTTTTATCCTGATGATAATAGTAAGTTTGATTTAATTCTAACTCAAGAAGAATGGAATGAAATTGAAAAAAGACTTGGAGATTTAGAAAATAATGAGTAAGAATGATAAATATGCTATAGAAGATTTAATTAATTCTTTTGAACAATTAGATTTTAATTTACTATTTGATATTGTTAAACTTATTATTGCATTTTATATAGGTAATAAATGTGTCAATGCATAATAAAGTAATAATTGATTATAAAGATGGTTTGGTTAATTTAGAAAGTTTTTCAATTATAATTACTGATTTTATTTTTGGACTTACTAGTAAAATGATTATTGCAGATAAAATTATGGAGATAACTACTATAGAGGACGTAAATGTAATTTTAAATGAAGTGTTTAGTAAAACACCTCTTTTAGAAAATGTTTCTAATCCTTTTGGAGTTGGAAGAAAATAAGTAGTTTAAATATTTTATAAATTTTGTTATTATTAAGAGGGTGGATATTATGGGATTATTTGATAAATTTAAAAATATAATAAAAAAGAAGGATGAAAATTTTGTAGAGGGCGATGCAAAAGCATATGATGATGGTTTAAAAAAGACTAGAGATGAGTTTGTATCTAAGTTAAATATTTTGGGTATTAAGTATACTAAAGTTAATGAAGAATATTTTGAAGAATTAGAAAGTTTACTTATTATGGCTGATATTGGGGTAAATACAGTTATGAAATTTATGGATAAACTTAGAAGTAGAGTAAAAAAAGAAAATATTGTAGATACAAAATATTTAAATGAAGTAATAGTTGATGAATTACTAATTATTTATGTAAGTGGTGAACTTCTTTCAGATAAAATTAAAATGAACGAAAATGGTCCAACTGTTATATTAATGGTTGGTGTTAATGGAGTTGGAAAAACTACTACTATTGGTAAACTTGCTTATAAATATAAAAATGAAGGTAAAAGTGTTATGTTAATTGCAGGTGATACATTTAGAGCTGGAGCTGTTTCTCAATTAAAGATTTGGGCAGATAGAACTGATTCATTATTTTATGGTGTTGAAGAAAGTGATCCTTCAGCAGTTATTTATGATGGACTTTTAATGGCTAAAGAAAAAAATGTTGATATTGTTTTAGTTGATACTGCAGGTAGACTTCAAAATAAAGTTAATCTTATGAAGGAACTTGAAAAAATGAATAAAGTAATTAATACACATATACCTGGAGCTCCGCAAGAAACTTTATTAGTTATAGATGCATCAACTGGACAAAACGGAATAATGCAAGCTAAAAGTTTTAAAGAAATTACTGATATTACTGGAATAGTGCTTACTAAACTTGATGGGACTGCTAAAGGTGGAATAGTACTTGCTATAAAAGAAGAAGTTAATTTACCTGTTAAGTTTATTGGTTTAGGTGAAAAAATTGATGATTTAAAACCATTTGATATAGAAAATTATATTTATGGTTTGTTTAAGGATATGATGTAATGGAAGATTTTATTTATTATAATAATTTGTTTTTGCTATATAAAGATTTACTTAAAGATAGTAATAGAGATATATTTGATTTATATTATGGAGATAATTTGTCTATGCAAGAGATAGCAGATATAAAGAATATTTCTAAAAGTAGAGTTGGTATTATTATAAAAAATGTTACTAGAGAATTAGATAAGTATGAAGAAGTATTAAAGTTATATGAAAAAGAAAAAATTATAAATGAATTATTAGAATATAGTGATATTGAAATAATTAAGAATAAATTAAAAGAAATTATTAAAGGAGAATAATTATGTTTGAATATATGGGAGATAGAATTACAAGTGCAATAAAGAATATAAGAGGGCTTGGAAAAATTACTGAAGAAAATATAAATGATGCGATGAGAGAGATAAGACTTGCTCTTTTAGAAGCTGATGTTAATTATAATGTTGTTAAGGAATTCACATCTAAAGTTAAAGAGAAAGCTCTTGGAATGGATGTTTCTAAAAGTTTAAAACCTGATGAAGTTTTTATAAAAATTGTTAAAGATGAATTAATAGAGTTGTTGGGTGGAAGTTATGAAGAATTATCAGTTAAAGATAGTTTTGAAATAATTATGTTATGTGGACTTCAAGGAAGTGGTAAAACTACTACTTGTGGTAAACTTGCAAATTATTTGAGAAAAAAGCATAGCAGAAAACCTCTTTTAATAGCAGGTGATGTTTATAGACCTGCTGCAATAGATCAATTAATTCAAATTGGTAATTCTTTAAATATACCTGTATATAATGAAAAAGATAATAAAAATGTTTTAGAAATTGTTTTAAATGGTATTAAGTATGCTAAAGATAATAAATGTGATTATGTAATTATAGATACTGCTGGTAGACTTCAAATTGATGAAGAACTTATGAATGAACTTAAAAGTATTGAAGAGAATGTTAAATTAAATGAAGTTATATTAGTTATTGATGCAATGATGGGACAAGATGCTATTAATGTTATAAATGGATTTAATGATTCATTACATTTAACTGGTTGTATTCTTACAAAAATGGATGGTGATACTAAAGGTGGTGTAGCACTTTCATTGAGGCATTTAACAAATGTACCAATAAAGTTTATTGGTACTGGTGAAAAGATGGATGGACTTAGTGAATTTTATCCTGAAAGAATGGCTGAAAGAATTTTAGATATGGGAGATATTTTATCAATAGCTGAGAAAGTTGAGAGTGCTATTGATGTAGAGGATGCTAAAAATCAGGCAATGAAGATGAAAAAAGGAACTTTTGATTTAGAGGATTTTTTACAAACTTTCAAGCAAATTAAAAAACTAGGTCCTTTAGAAAATATTATTAAATTATTGCCTCAAGCTAGAAGTATGGGACTTAATAATATTTCAATAGATCCAAAAGAACTTGCTCATATTGAAGCAATAATACTTTCTATGACTCCATATGAAAGAAAACATCCTGAAATTTTGAAAGCTAGTAGAAAGCAAAGAATAAGTAAAGGATGCGGAATGAAAGTTGAAGATATTAATAGACTATTGAAACAATTTGAACAAATGAAAGAAATGATGAAACTTATGAATAGTGGTAAAATGAAGATGCCTTTTTAATACAATTTATGTAAAATAAGTTGTATTTTTTTTGAAATAACAAGAAAGTATGATAAAATGGATGTAAACCAATAAATAGAAAGGTTGTAAATTTATTTGGTAGCGCATGGACCAGTTAGGTTGACGAGGATGATAGTTGTCGAGTTATCAGCGGATACTATCACGGAGTTAATGATACTTCGTTAGATACATTTAAAAAGCAAAATCAATATTGTAACAAAGAATGTATTAAATATAGAAGGAGAAATAATATGTGTGGAATTGTAGGCTATGTAGGTAGTAAGAAAGCTTTACCTATAGTTTTATCTGGCCTTAAATTTTTAGAATATAGGGGTTATGATTCAGCAGGTGTTGCTTATGAATATAATGGAGAAGTTAAGATTCAAAAAGAAATAGGAAGAATTAAATGTTTAGAAGAACAAATTGATTATAGTATTCCAACTCATTTAAGTATTGGACATACTAGATGGGCTACTCATGGAGCACCTAGTACTTTAAATGCTCATCCTCATAAAGTTGGTAAATTTACTATAGTTCATAATGGTATTATAGAAAATTATAAAGAATTAAAAGATAGACTTATTAGTGAAGGAGTAGAATTTGTTACTGAAACTGATTCGGAGGTTGTAGCAGGATTACTTGATTATAATTATAAAAAATATAAAGATATTTTAGTAACAATCCAAAAAACTTTAAAAGAATTAGAAGGTAGTTATGCATTAGGTATAATATGTGATGATGATTTTGAACATTTATATGCTGCTAGATGTGGAAGTCCATTAATTATTGCTAGTGGTGAAGATGGCAATTATATAGCTAGTGATGTACCTGCAATACTTGAATATACTAATAAATATATTTTATTAGATGAAAGAGAATTTGCAAAGATAAGTAGTTGTAAAATTGATGTTTATAATTTAAATATGGTTTTACAAGATAAACAATTACTTACTTTTGAAGGAAGTAGAGATTCTGCTATGCTTAATGGATACGAACACTATATGTTAAAAGAAATACATGAAGAAGATAAAGTATTTTTAGATACATTTAATTATTATGTTAGTAATAATGAATTTAAAAATACTATGCCTGATTTTAAAAAATATAAAAGTATTCATATAGTAGCTTGTGGAAGTGCTTATTATGTTGGAACTATTGGTAAATGTTTAATTGAAAAATATGCAGATATACCAGTTACTATGGAAGTTGCTTCAGAATATAGATATAAAAAGAATTTTTACGATAAAAATACTTTAGTTATAATAATTAGTCAATCTGGAGAAACTGCTGATAGTCTTGCTGCTCTTAGAAAGGCTAAAGAAGATGGTATTGATACACTTGCAATTGTAAATGTAGTTGGTTCATCTATTTCAAGAGAAGCTGATTTTGTATTATATGTTAAAGCTGGACCTGAAATAGCAGTTGCTACAACAAAAGCATTTTTAGCACAAGCAACTCTTTTATCTTTACTTGCTGTTAAACTTTCTGGTAAGTTAGAATTATTAAAAGAATTTGTAGGACTTGAAAATGCGATAAAAGATGTTTTAAGTCGTGATTATAAAGAATATGCTAATGATATTTATCTTAAAAATGATGCTTTCTTTATTGGAAGACTTATTGATTATTCATTATGTTTAGAGGGAAGTTTAAAATTAAAAGAAACTTCATATATTAATTCAGTAGCTTTTCAAGCTGGAGAATTAAAACATGGAACAATATCACTTATAACTGATGGCACTCCTGTTATTGCTATTACTACAGATGAAAGTATTGTAGCAAAGACTATTAGTAATATTAAAGAAGTTAAAGCTAGAAATGCTTATGTACTTTATATTACTAATGAAAATGTTAATGATACTTTTTATGATAAATTAATAGTAATTCCTAAAGTACATGATATAGTAAGTCCAATTGTTAGTGTTATACCATTGCAACTTTTAGCATATGAGATTGCTAAACTTAGAGGTTGTGATATAGATAAACCTAGAAATTTAGCAAAATCTGTTACTGTTGAATAATATAAAAAAAAGAAACTGTTCATTAGCAGTTCTTTTTTAGTGTTCTAATTCTTCCTATATCTCCAACTAATTCATTGTTATACTTTCTTATATGTTGATTTGGATTTATGCCAAGATTTTTAATTTCATTATAAAATCCTTCTGGAGTATTGTCACTTAATAATATTATTCTTCTTAATAATTCAAAAGCTTTATCTTTATCTTCTTTATAAATTTCATACAATTCAATAGCAATGATGTAACTTATTAAATAGTGTTCTTGAAATTCATCAGGTGATGTTAATAATTCTTCTAATTCATATCCATTAATACCACATGCATTTTCTGCGGTTTGTTTTAATTCTCTGTTTGTTTTGAAACCTCCTGGTATAGTTTTTTCTTCTAAATATAATGGATATAAATCGGTAAGATTAATTGATGATGCGATATAACCTTCATGCATTAAATATCTTGCCTTTAAATAATCTGTTGAGTTTGTCTTATCTTTTAGAAAATCACTTGCAATTAATTCCATAAATAAGGCATCGATTTCTACAAATAAAGATTTAAAATAATGAAAATGTGCTGGATTAATGTTGTGACTTATTGCATGAGAATATTCATGTATTAGTGATAAAATATCAAATATAGTATCTGTTCTAAATATTCTTATGTATGAGGTTTTAGAACTTTCTAAACTTATTGTTTCTCCTCTTACATTTGTACATGAATTATTTTCTAAAAATAATTGTCTTCTTTCTCTAGAAAATTCTTTTCTAAATTTATTTATAAAAGGAGATGGCAAAGTTCTATAAAAATCATACGTTAAATCAAGCATATCTTGTCTTTTTAAACTTTTTTCTTTTGGTCCTTTAATGTATATACTACTTAAATTATTTTCAGTTTCGTGTCTAAATTCAAAAAAATCGCCATATAAGAAATTAATTACTCTTGTAAAATCTCTTCCTTCTCTATAAAAATCTAGTAAGGGTGGAGTAGCACTTTGTTTCAAACTTTCATAGTATTCATAAACGTAAGATTGTAACATTTCTAAATCTTCTTTTATTAGTTCTCTTCTATTACTATCTTCTTCTCTAATTAGTTTTAATTCAAGTTCTTTAATTTTATTTTCGATTGTATGTATATTCCAAGAATATTTTTTACTTTTGCTCATTTTTAAAACCCACCATTTCTTGAATATAGATTAACATAATTTATTTTTTTTAACAATTAAAATGATAAAATTTGCAAATAATTGGGATTTAATATATAATTGAGATGGTGATTATTATGCAAATTGAATCTGTTGAAGAACCGATTATTGCTATTAGAATAAGTCAATATCCAGAAGATAATTTAAGTGAATTTTTACTTTTAGGAAGAAGTAATGTTGGAAAAAGTAGTTTTATTAATACTTTGATTGAAAGAAAAAATTTTGCTAGAACTTCTTCGAAGCCAGGAAAAACACAAACATTGAATTTTTATAAAGTTAATAAAAAGTTTTATTTAGTAGATGTTCCTGGGTATGGTTTTGCAAGTGTTTCTAAGGAAACACAAAAGAAATTTGGCCTTATGATAGAAGAGTATTTAAAAACTAGAGAAAATTTAAAAAAAGTTTTTTTACTTATTGATTATAGACATAAGCCAACTGAAGATGATGTCTTGATGTATAACTTTTTAAAATATTATAATTTAAATATTAGTGTTGTTGCTACTAAATATGATAAGATTACTAAAAATGGAAGAGTTAAACAAGATAAAATAATAAAAGAAACTCTTGGAATTGAGGAATTTATTCCTTGGTCTACAATTACTAAAAAAGGTAGAGAAGATGTTTTAAATATAATAAATGATTGTATAGATTAGGAGATATTTATGGAAAAAAATGGGTTTACTTTAGTTGAATTACTTGCAGTTCTTGCAATACTTGCTGTTGTTATTGCTATAGCAGTACCTTCAGTTATGGGTGTGCAAGAAAGTATTAAAAATAGTATGCTTGAAGAAAAAGCAAGTTTTATTGAAGAAGCTGCTACTTTATATGGACAAGATGTAAAGGGAAGTGTTATAAGTAGTGATAAAAGATATAAAAATAATTATCCTTGTATTACAATAAAGACTTATGAACTTGTTAATAATGAGTATTTAGAGAATGATACAGGTAATTATTGTAATACAACTAGTGATGGCCATGCAGGATGTGTAGTAGATCCTAGTGATGATAAAAATTATTTAGATTTATATGATGTAGTTATTTATTATAAAAATAAGAGAATATATTCTAAAGTTGATACTCAAAAAACTGGAAATTTATGTAGTTAGGGGGATTATATGAAAACTGTTTGTTTGATTGGAAAACCAAACGTTGGGAAAAGTAGTATATTTAATCGACTTATAAATGAAAAAAAGTCGATTATTTTAGATATACCTGGTGTTACTAGAGATAGAATTTATGGTATATGTAATTTTGATAATAAAAAATTTAATGTAATTGATACTGGTGGTATTCATGGAGAGAATAGTTCTTTTGATAAAGATATTCTTATGCAAGCAGAGCTTGCTATAGATGAAGCCGATATAATACTGTTTGTTACTGATGGTATTGATGGTGTAACACCAGCTGATAGAAAAATTAGAGATATGCTTAAAAAAAGTAAAAAAGAAGTTATAGTAGTAGTTAATAAAATAGATAATAATAAGAGAAAAGATAATGTCTTTGAATTTTATGAACTAGGTTTTTCTAATGTACTTAGTGTTTCTTGTGAACACAATTTAGGATTTAAAGAATTACTTCTTTTGATTACTAAAAATATGGGTGAAGAAGAAGTAATTGATGAAAGTATTTTAAAGTTTTGTATGATAGGTAGACCAAATGTTGGTAAAAGTTCTTTAATAAATGCACTTTTAAATGAAGAAAGAGTTATTGTTTCTGATGTAGCTGGTACTACAAGAGATAGTATAGATACCAAGTTTACTTATGAACACAATGATTATATTGTTGTAGATACTGCTGGTATGAGAAAAAAAGGTAAAGTTTATGAACTAACTGAAAAATATAGCTTACTTAGAAGTATGAAAGCAATTGAGAGAAGTAATGTATGTGTTTTAGTAGTAGATGCTGAAAGTGGTATTATAGAACATGATAAACATATTTTGAGTTATGCTATTGAAGCTGGTAAGGGAATAGTTATATGCGTTAATAAATGGGATACTGTAAAAAATCCTAATGAAGATATTAAAAGATGGAAATTAGAACTTGAGACATATTTTAAATTTGTTCCATATATTAATTTTGTTTTTGTTAGTGCTAAAAATAGAAAAAGAATACATACTTTAATGCCTGAAGTAATAAATGCATATAATAATAATCAAAAAGAAATTAAAACTAATTTACTTAATGATGTTATTGTTGATGCTGTTAATTTACATAATCCGCCTTCATATAAAGGTAAAAGATTAAAAATTTATTTTGTTAGTCAAACTGATAGTAGACCACCAAAATTTACATTTTCTGTAAACAATAAAGGTTTAGTTCATTTTAGTTATGAAAGATATTTGGAAAATAAGATAAGAGAAGCATTTGATTTAACTGGAACTCCAATAATATTACAGTTTAAAAATAAGAATGAATAGTTAGTATTATTACTAATTATTTTTTATATAAAATTATTTTGATTTTTTTCACAAAAAATACATAAAAGTCATTGACACATTTTACTTTTTTTTGTAGAATTAATTTAGAAATATAGAAGATAGTATTTCGGAATATTAAAATCGAAAGGAGGGAAATAATGGATAAGAAAAACACAATGTTATTAACAGTTATTGCTGTTGCTACATTATTAGTTGCTGTTGTTGGAGCTACATTTGCGTTCTTTGCTTTAGGACAAAATAGTACTCAAACTGGATCA
>OLHG01000825.1_pt1 | contig 21003 bp, 15 predicted proteins | sample 1605971 | NCBI WGS metagenome assembly OLHG01 (sample SAMN03283289) | human gut metagenome | biome: human-associated habitat; material: feces | host: Homo sapiens | place: Peru | collected 2012 | reverse complement strand
TGCCCTGCGCACACTGGTGGATACCAGTGAAAGCCCCACACTCTGCTTCCGTCCATTGGAACCAGCAATCAAAATTCAGTACGGGCTTGCATGGAAACGGTATCCGGTGTTTTCCAAGGCAGCGGAAAAATTTATAGAGCAGCTGAAAGAGTTGCTCGAATAATCCCTCACAACAGAAAAAGCCGTCTGTATGGGCATTTGAAGTGCCCTTACTGACGGCTTTTGTTCAGTCTATATTTTTATATTCAGTGACAGCTTTCAGATAATTTTCCGGGTCGCCGTTGAGAATTAAATCCGCATAGGCTGCCGGATCGTTGTAAATCAGATAGTCAAGCTCTGATCGCTGATACATATTGTCTGCAACCTCGTTCTCCACAGCGGTGCAGTCAATGGAAATCATGCTACCGTCAGCGAAGCGAAGCTCCACACATGCAGTGTCGATGTTAAATTCACAAGTCAATAAATCTCTCATTTCGATTGTCTCCTCATTCTGGTTTTATATTATCGCAAGCCTGACTCTCCAGAAATATTGGTAAATCTTTGGTAAAATTGAGAGTGAAACACAAAAAACGCTTATTTTCGGAGCTTATAAGACGATTTGAGACTTTTCATCACACCCGGTAAATCCTGCCGTGATACATTCCGACGGTATATTGAAAAAGCAGAAGTATATTATAGAACACAGATTGCATATGGATTTTCAATTGCTAAATGTACGGAGACTCCGTATGAACAGCATTATGATGAGAATAATTTCTATAACAAAAAGGGTTATAGGGAAGTTATGGAAAATTTCAGCAGGGAGAAAAATTATTATAAAGATAGCCTGATTGTGAAGCATCATAAAATGAAATACTCTAGTAAAATGCCATTGTGGGTTATTGTAGAATTGATGTCTTTTTCTAATATGTCTAAATTATACAGTTCTATGTATTATTCAGAAAAAGATGCTATTGCTCATATGGTTGGTGTTGGAAGAGATACACTAGAAAATCATCTTCATTGTTTATCGGTTTTACGAAACAAATGTGCGCATGCGGCTAGAATGTATAATACAGATTTTAATCCTCCGGCAAAGTTTACAACGTCATTTTTGAGAAAACATCCAGAAATAAAGAGCAACTCACTATTTGCGTATACGCTTGTCTTGTTAAAAAGATTACCAGATGAGAGTAGTAAAAAATCTTTAATCCAAACAGTGGAAAATGTAATAAGTGAGTATAGTGATGATATTGATTTGAAGTTGATCGGATTCCCGGAAAACTATATGGAAATTATGAAAAATAATTTGTGACAAATCAATAATCGTATCTTTGATATCAAATATAACGAAAAAGATAAGAAATGGGCATTATTTGGCTAATTATTTGGTCGATAATGCCTTTTTAAGTTGGTAAAATGACCATAGAAACAAACGAAACAGGAAACAGAAGAAAATTCAGGAGGACATCATGAAAATCCAGAATGTAACAGATGCATCTTTCCGAAAGTACGGCAAGATCATCACGGAATACTCTTTTGAGAAGATTTTAAAAGAGATGGAACACACACCACTTCCGAAAGACGTTGTCTATGTACCGTCTGTTGAGGAACTGGAAGTATTTCCGGAAGCAGTTGAAATCTGCAAGAAAGGATTCGGCGGACTGCCAATCCAGATTGGATACTGTAATGGAGATAATCACAAACTGAATGCATTAGAATATCACAGAAGCTCGGAACTTGATATCGCACAGACAGATTTGATTCTGCTTCTTGGAATGCAACAGGATATTGAAGACGGTGATATCTATGATACAACCAAAGTAGAAGCATTCCTTGTTCCGGCGGGAACCGGTGTAGAACTGTATGCAACAACACTTCATTATGCACCGTGTACTGCGCAGGAAGGTGGATTCCGTTGTGTAGTAGTTCTTCCGAAAGGAACAAATGAAGAACTTCCATTTGAAACAGCGAAAGAGGGAGAAAACAGACTTCTTGCAGCTATGAATAAATGGCTGATCGCGCATGAGGATGCACAGATTGAAGGAGCATTTTGCGGATTAAAAGGCGAGAACGTCGAAGTCTGATTGAAAATGGATGCCGGGGTTTCCAAAAATCAGGATCATGTTATTCACAAGGTTTCTGCATGATGTGTGGAAAACCAAATGAAATTACAGGAAAAGTGTGGATAACGTAACATGAGAAAGATAGAAATAATAACAAGTATAAAGAAAGCGAGGATTTTATTATGAGTAATATGCCAGAATTAAAAATCGGTGTTGTAGCAGTGAGCAGAGATTGTTTTCCGGAGAGTCTTTCCGTGAACAGAAGAAAAGCATTGATCGATGCCTACACAAAGAAATACGGTGAAGGAACTGTCTATGAATGTCCGATCTGTATTGTAGAGAGCGAGATCCACATGGTGCAGGCTCTGGAAGATGTAAAGAAAGCAGGATGTAACGCACTAGTTGTTTATCTTGGAAACTTCGGACCGGAGATTTCTGAGACACTGCTTGCAAAACATTTTGACGGACCGAAGATGTTTGTCGCAGCTGCAGAGGAGACACAGGATAATCTGACACAGGGACGTGGAGACGCTTACTGTGGAATGCTTAATGCAAGCTATAACCTGAAACTCAGAGGAGTAAAAGCTTACATTCCGGAGTATCCGGTAGGAACAGCAGAGGAATGTGCTGATATGATCCATGAGTTTGAACCAATCGCGAGAGCAGTTGTCGGATTAAGTGACTTAAAGATCATCAGCTTTGGACCGCGTCCGCTGAATTTCCTTGCATGTAATGCACCGATCCAACAGCTTTACAATATCGGAGTTGAGATTGAGGAAAATTCTGAACTTGACCTTTTCGAGGCTTATAACAAACATGAAGGTGATGAGAGAATCCCGGCCGTTGTAAAAGAGATGGAAGAAGAGCTCGGAGCAGGAAATAAGAAACCGGAGATCCTTCCGAAACTGGCTCAGTATGAGATTACTTTGAAAGACTGGATCGAGGAGCACAGAGGATACAGAAAATACGTTGCAATCGCAGGAAAATGCTGGCCGGCATTCCAAACACAGTTCGGATTCGTTCCATGTTATGTAAACAGCCGTCTGACAGCACAGGGAATCCCGGTATCCTGTGAGGTTGATATTTACGGAGCACTCAGCGAGTTCATCGGAACTGCTGTCAGCCAGGATGCAGTAACACTTCTTGATATCAACAATACAGTACCGGCAGATATGTATAAAGAGAGCATTGAAGGAAAATTCCCATATACACAGAAAGATACATTTATGGGATTCCATTGTGGAAATACAGCTTCCGGCAAACTTGCTTTCTGCGAAATGAAATATCAGATGATCATGGCAAGATCTCTTCCAATCGAGGTTACACAGGGAACACTGGAAGGAGATATCAAACCTGGAGACATCACATTCTACAGACTGCAGAGTACATCTGACAATGTACTTCGTGCTTATGTTGCACAGGGAGAAGTACTTCCGGTTGCTACAAAATCTTTCGGATCTATCGGAGTGTTCGCTATTCCGGAGATGGGAAGATTCTACCGTCACGTACTGATCGAAAAGAATTATCCACATCACGGAGCAGTTGCTTTCGGACACTTTGGAAAAGCATTGTTCGAAGTATTTAAATACATTGGTGTGCCGGTTGAAGAGATCGGATACAACCAGCCGAAGGGTGTAAGATATCCAACAGAGAATCCGTGGGGTTAATTACATAGAAAGTTATAAGCATAGAAAACGGGCAGAGAGCCGTGCCGGAAACGGCAAGGCTCTCTGTCTTTATACAGGAGGAACGACATGTTATTTGTAGGAGTAGATCTTGGAACATCCGCAGTAAAACTTCTTCTGATGGATGAGAATGGAAAGATCAAGAATATCGTATCAAAAGAATATCCGTTATATTTCCCACATCCGGGATGGTCAGAGCAGAAACCGGAAGACTGGTTTACACAGAGTATGGAAGGACTGAAAGAGCTTCTTGAAGGCTTTGATAAGGATCAAGTAAAGGGAATCAGTTTTGGAGGCCAGATGCACGGTCTTGTTGCGCTTGATAAGGAAGACAAGGTGATTCGCCCGGCAATTCTGTGGAACGACGGACGTACTGCAAAACAGACCGATTACCTGAATCAGGTGATTGGAAAAGAGAAGCTTTCAGAGTATACAGCAAATATTGCATTTGCCGGATTTACAGCACCGAAGATTCTCTGGATGAAGGAAAATGAACCGGAGAATTTTGTAAAGATTGAGAAGATCATGCTTCCGAAGGATTACCTTGCATACCGTCTGTCAGGGTCTTTTTGCACAGAGTATTCAGATGCTTCCGGAATGCTGCTTCTGGATGTGGAGCATAAGTGCTGGTCTGCAAAAATGCTTGAGATCTGTGGTATTACAGAGGCACAGCTTCCAAAGCTGTATGAAAGCTGGGAAGTAGTTGGAACTTTGAAAGCAGAGATCGCAGCGGAACTTGGCATATCAGAGGATGTAAAAGTAATTGCAGGAGCCGGGGACAATGCGGCGGCAGCAGTTGGAACGGCAACGGTCGGAGACGGCGGCTGCAATATTTCTCTCGGAACATCAGGAACACTCTTTATTTCCAGTAAGAAATTCGGAGTAGATAAGAACAATGCACTGCATTCCTTTGACCATGCAGACGGTAACTATCATCTGATGGGATGCATGCTCAGTGCTGCTTCCTGTAATAAATGGTGGATGGATGAAATCCTTAAGACCAAAGATTATCCGGCAGAACAGGCAGGAATCACAAGGCTCGGCGAGAACCATGTGTTCTATCTTCCATATCTGATGGGAGAGCGTTCTCCTCATAATGACCCTTCCGCAAGAGCAGCATTTATCGGAATGTCTATGGACAGCACAAGAGAGGATATGACACAGGCTGTGCTGGAAGGTGTTGCATTCGGACTGCGTGATTCCCTGGAAGTTGCAAGAAGTATTGGTGTGAATCCAGAGAGAACAAAGATCTGCGGCGGTGGAGCAAAGAGTCCGCTGTGGAGAAAGATCATTGCAAATGTGATGAATATGAAAGTAGATCTGATCGAAAGCGAGGAAGGTCCGGGATATGGAGCGGCAATCCTGGCAGCAGTTGGATGCGGCGTATTTGATTCGGCGGAAGAGGCTGCGAAGAAACTTGTGAAAGTGACAGGAACAGAAGAACCGGATCCGGAACTGGTGCAGAAGTACGAGGAAAGATATCAGGAATTTAAGAAATTGTATCCGGCATTGAAAGGATTTTTTCAAGAGAAACAAGCATAATTGAACTCCAATAAAAAACTCCCAATAGAAAATCATGCTCTAGAAGATATCTGAGCTGGAATTCTATTGGGAGTTTTTAAAATATCAATAAATCTTACGCTAAAAACAACGCATACAGTATCACAAGAATACCAAGCACGATTCTGTAATATCCAAATACTTTGAAATCATGTTTCTTAATATATCCCATCAGGAATTGAATAACGATAATAGAAGAAACAAATGCTGTTACCATACCAATCAGAAGAATTATTGCTTCTGTTCCGGTAAAGTTCAGACCGAACTTCACAAGCTTCAGAAGACTTGCACCGAACATAACCGGAATCGCAAGTACGAAAGTGAATTCAGCAGCAACGGTTCTGGATACTCCAAGAATCAAAGCACCGACAATTGTTGCACCGGATCTGGAAGTTCCAGGGAAGATTGCAGCGATCAGCTGGAAAAGTCCGATCAAAAATGCAGTCTTATAAGTAAGTTCGTCCATACTGTTGATCTTCGCAGGCTTGCCCTTGTGATTATTCTCAACAATGATAAAGGCAATACCGAAGACAATCAGAGCAATTGCAACGCAAGGGTAATTGTAAAACCATTTCTCAAACAGATCATTGAACGGCATTCCAATCACGATCGCAGGGATGCATGCAACAAGGACTTTCAGCCAGAGGATAATGATATCCATCTTCACATAACTTAAAATTCCATTTCCGGATTTCTTTCTTCTATGTGCATGTTTTGCCTGGCGGCGTCTGACCGTGTGACTTCCTTCCGGTGCACCAAATGGGAAGATCTGGTTCCAGAATAAGATGACAACGGCAAGAATCGCACCTAACTGGATCACAACTTCAAACATGCTGTAGAATTCTTCAGAAACATTTAATTTCACAAACTGATTCAAAAGGATCAGATGTCCGGTGCTGCTGATCGGCAGCCATTCTGTGATTCCTTCCACAATTCCAAAGAGGAAGGATTTCAAAAATTCAATCATTCTTAATTTATACTCCTTTTTATTGATGGATTGCAGCTATACTAAGAGATTTTAGCATCAAATGCAATCATTCTTGTGCAGCTCTGCTTATGTTCTAAAGCGGCTCACGGTTTCTTATTATAAAACGATGACAAAAGATGTGCAATAAATATAAGTTAAATAAATTATAAATCATCGATTTAAGAAATTCCTAATATTTTTCTAATCTATCTCTTAAAAACCATCAAGTATCATGTATACTATAGTTAGAACTTGATCATGTGATAATTATATTGCTGCGCTGTTATCGGTGTCAGCAATTATCGAGGGGTATGTAAAATGTATAAAATATTAGTATGTGATGACGATAGAGAAATCGTAGAAGCAATCGAAATTTATCTTTCTCAGGAGGGATATCAGATTTTAAAAGCGTATGACGGAATCGAAGCACTGGAGATTTTAGAGAAAGAGGAAGTGAATCTTCTGATCATCGATGTCATGATGCCGAGACTTGACGGAATCCGTGCAACATTGAAGATCCGCGAGAAGAACAGTCTGCCAATCATTATCTTATCTGCAAAGTCAGAAGATACCGATAAGATTCTTGGACTCAATATCGGTGCGGATGATTATGTAACAAAGCCGTTCAATCCGCTGGAACTTGTGGCACGAGTGAAATCACAGCTGAGACGATTTAACGAGCTTGGCGGAACAGCACAGGAGCCAAAAGAGACGATTTATAAGGTAGGTGGCCTTCAGATCAATGATGATCTCAAGCAGGTAACAGTAGACGGAGAATTTGTGAAACTGACACCGATTGAATACAATATCCTTTTGCTTCTGATGAAGAATCAGGGAAAAGTATTTTCAATCAATCAGATTTATGAATCCATCTGGAATGAAGAGGCAATTGGTGCGGATAACACAGTTGCAGTTCACATTCGTCATATCAGAGAAAAAATAGAGATCAATCCGAAAGATCCACGTTACCTGAAAGTAGTCTGGGGTGTCGGATATAAAATTGAAAAAGCATAAGAAAGGGTTAACAATGAAGAAATGGTACAGGAAGACCGTGACAAGGACAATTGTTCTTGTTGTGGCGATTCTTAGCGGAGCATTGCTTGTGACAAATCTGCTTTCTCTCCTGACACTGGCGGGTGGGATGAGTCTGTCACAGATTCAAAAGATGAATACACAGTCTTTTGAAGAATCCGAAGAATTCAGCAAGATGGTCGAAAGCTATATGTACGATGTGCAGGAGAAGCTTTATCTACAGAATCTTTTTGAAAGTGACGGTGCCTACAATCCGAAAAAACTGGTGGATGTAATGGAACTGTCAAAGAAGGGCAAGATTTCAGAAACAAATTTGTCAGGTGTCACATACACAATGGAAGAGCTGGTAAGTTGGGGCGAGACTTACAGTGGAACAGATAACGACAATCTTTATAAACAGAATGGTGTGATCGTCTGCCAGAAACCGGATGGAAATTATTACTATTATTATATGAATGATTTCTTTTCTCTTGTAAATGCAGGAAAACTTCAGTTTCAGATGGGCGAACAGGACAGAGATCAGTTTCTGGCAGGACTGCAGGCAGGCGAATTTACGACTTCCGGTTATTATACATTTCAGATTACAGATGAAAATGGTGAGCTGCTCTATACAGACTGTTGGAACTTTGGTCAGTCGCTGATTGAGAAATATGCACCGGTCGGGGCGGACAATCTACTTCAGGTCGTGAATAACAATCCGCAGTTAAATGGAAGACTGACGCTTGTTTACGATAATATTGCCACAGCATTGCAGACAATCTATGAAAACTGGCAGGATTATGAAGGTGGTTGGGATTATCTGGAAGAGGGAAATACCAATTTTACCTATCTGTATGCAGATGAATCGACAAAGAAGGTTACTACAAATAAAGCAGAGTATGCAAATTATGCAGATGTAAAGAAAAGCATAGAAGACATGATAGAATCAGCGTCAAAGAACTCTGTGAAATATATGGTAATCTATCCTGAATTGAAAGATTTCAAGACGAATATGAACGTTTCTTATTCGGATCAATGGCTCAATACACGTTCTTATGGTTACTATTCCGGCGGAACAAAGTGGAAAGATGTTTTTGCAGTTGCGGTTGACATAAAATATCCGATTCAGGATCAGTTCTATCAGAACAGTATTGATTATCAGAATAATATTCCACATATGAAAGCAGCATTGCATTTTATGATTTTCAGCGGAGTACTCTTTTTGATCACAGTAGTGTGGCTGACACTGGGCACCGGAAGAAAACCGCAGGATGAAGAACTGCATTTGTTAAAGTTTGATTCCTGGAAGACAGAGATTGCCGCTGCAGTTGTTATTTTTGTCTGGGTGATTGGAAGTTATTTCTTTTTTGTGGCAGGAATAGACGGCATTTATACCTTATTTGATGGAATTACAGGGCGATATAGTTCGTATGGTGCTGTGGGAAGTGATACATTTATTCCATCATCTTATGTTCCGAATGTATATATGCAGACTTTAAGTCTCGGAGAATCAGTAGGCGTGTTTGTATATGGAATGTTTACATTTACCTGCTTCTTTGCCGGTTATCTCAGTCTGGTAAGAAGAATTAAGGCAAAGAGTCTGTGGGAGAACAGTCTGCTTCGAAGCTTCGGTATATTTATTGGAAAAATATTACGAGATGTGAAGCTTACAAAGAAAACCGCAGGACTTTTGATTCTTTATTTCCTGTTTCAGCTTTTCGTACTTTGGGATAGAGATTTCTTCCTGGTGATTCTGCTGCTGATCGCTGACGCAGTGCTATTCTATTGCATGGTTGCAAATGTGATGGAGAAGAACCGACTGAGAAAAGGAATCCAGGAGATTGCTGCCGGAAATATGAGTTATCAGATTCCAATTGACGGACTGCATGGAGAGAATAAAACCATTGCATTGATGATCAACGGAATCGGAACCGGACTTAATAAAGCAGTTGCTGAGGCAATGAAAAACGAACGTCTCAAGACAGATTTGATCACAAATGTTTCTCATGATGTTAAGACACCACTGACGTCCATTTTGAATTATGTTGGTATCTTAAGACAGACAGATCCGGCGGATCCGAAAGTTCAGGATTATCTGAATATTCTGGAAGAGAAAGCACAGAGACTGAAGACATTGACAGAAGATGTAGTAGAAGCATCGAAAGTCAGCAGCGGAAATATTTCGCTGGAATATATGGATCTTGATCTGTCGGAAATGATCCAGCAGACGCAGGGTGAACTCGAAGAAAAATTCGAGGCAAGAAATCTGGCAATTGTTACAGATCTTCCGACAGAACCGGCTGTTGTGCATGTCGATGGAAGAAGAATGTGGCGTGTCCTGGAAAACATTTACGGAAATGCAGCCAAGTACGCAATGCCTGGAACAAGAGTTTATGCGACTCTGAAAACAGATGATACAAAGGTAAGGTTTTCGTTGAAAAATGTTTCCGAGCATCAGTTGAATATTCAGGCCGACGAACTGACAGAACGTTTTATCCGCGGAGATATTTCCAGAAGTACGGAGGGAAGTGGATTAGGACTTTCTATAGCGAAGAGCCTTACAACAATGCAGGGCGGCACATTTGACTTGTATCTGGACGGAGATTTGTTCCGGGTAGATATTACATTTCCAAGAGTGAAAGCAAAAGGAAATGCTGCCGGGGTAACAGAGGAATTAGCAGAGAAATCATCAAGCGGTGTATCTTGACATTCTATTCGCGTTATGCTAACCTTTTTAAGGAATGAAAAGCAGTGATAAGCGAAACGCGATGAGGAAGAGAGTAGTCTGTAACAGATTCTACAGAAAAGTCCTGAAGGCTGTCAGGCCGGATGTTGAGAGGGATGGATGGAAGACAGATGAAGATGGCTTCTGAGCAGCGCAGATGAGCCTGAACAGAGCGAGCAAGTGAGTTGTTTAAGCAGCAATCTTGAATAAAAAGATTCGGGTTAGTCTGTGAAGGGATTCGCCCTTTATAGCGAAGAGTATCAACAGTGAAAAATGCCGTAGTGTTCAATAAAGCAGTTTTTACGAAAGAAAATGCAGATACTCATAGAGGTTTCTTTCCGTGAGGAAGGAACGAAGAGAAGTGGTAACACGAAAGTAGGATTCGTCTTCTCAGGGATGCAAGTCCCTGGGAGGGCGTTTTTTTACGCGAACAACGAGCCAAAGTCCGTGCTTGCACGAGACCTTGGCGACTGTCGCGATAACTTGAGAAACTCGCAGAGCGTGTTTCTCATAGTTTACGTGAAAAATCAGAAAAAATCGTATTAGTAGTCACTGAAAGTTGAAAAAAGAATCCCGCACTGCGGGAAAAGGAGGCAGAAAAATGTCAGAAAAACCAAAATATTATATAACAACAGCGATTGCCTATACATCAGGTAAACCGCATATCGGAAACACATATGAGATCGTGCTTGCAGATGCAATCGCACGTTACAAGAGAAGCCAGGGATATGATGTATTCTTCCAGACAGGAACAGATGAGCACGGACAGAAAATCGAGCTCAAAGCCGAGGAAGCTGGAATCACACCAAAGGAATTCGTAGATAATGTATCAACAGAAATCAAAAGAATCTGGGATCTGATGGATACATCTTATGACAAATTCATCCGTACAACAGATGAAGATCATGAGAAACAGGTTAAGAAGATTTTCAAGAAACTTTACGACAAAGGAGATATTTACAAGGGACATTATGAAGGAATGTACTGTACACCGTGTGAGTCTTTCTTCACAGAGTCTCAGCTTGTAGATGGAAAATGTCCGGACTGCGGTCGCCCGGTTCAGCCGGCAAAGGAAGAGGCATATTTCTTCAAAATGAGCAAGTATGCGGATCGCCTGATCGAGCATATCAATACACATCCGGAGTTCATTCAGCCGGTTGCCCGTAAGAACGAAATGATGAACAACTTCCTTCTTCCGGGACTTCAGGATCTGTGTGTATCCAGAACATCCTTCAAGTGGGGAATTCCGGTAGATTTCGATCCAAAGCACGTTGTATATGTATGGCTTGACGCTCTTACAAACTATATCACAGGAATCGGATATGATGCAGACGGAAACAGCACAGAGCAGTTCAACAAACTGTGGCCGGCAGACCTTCATCTGATCGGAAAAGATATCATCCGTTTCCATACAATTTACTGGCCAATCTTCCTTATGGCACTTGATCTTCCACTTCCAAAACAGGTGTTTGGACATCCGTGGCTGCTTCAGGGAGACGGTAAGATGAGTAAATCCAAGGGAAATGTTCTCTATGCAGATGAACTTGTTGATTTCTTTGGTGTAGATGCAGTTCGTTACTTTGTACTGCATGAAATGCCATTCGAGAATGACGGTGTTATTTCCTGGGAGCTGATGGTAGAGCGTCTGAACTCTGATCTTGCAAATACACTTGGAAACCTTGTAAACAGAACTGTTTCTATGACAAACAAATACTTCGGCGGAACAGTAGAAGATAAGGGTGTTGTAGAAGATGTAGATGCAGAACTGAAAGCAGTTGTAGAGAATGCTTCTAAAGCAGTTGATGCTAAGATGGCAGACCTCCGCGTTGCCGATGCGATTACAGAAATCTTCAATCTGTTCAAACGCTGCAATAAATATATTGATGAGACAACTCCTTGGGTACTCGGAAAAGATGAATCCAAGAAGGATCGCCTTTCTACAGTACTTTGGAATCTGATCCAGAGCATTTCTGAAGGTGCAAGACTTCTTGAATCTTTTATGCCTTCTACAAGTAAGAAGATCCTTGAGCAGCTTGGTAACGGACATGTAACAGAGAAACCGGAGATCCTGTTCCAGAGAATGGACCTTGAAGAGGTTATGAAGAAAGTTAAAGAACTTCATCCGAAGGTAGAAGAAAAGAAAGAGGAAGAAGCTGTTATCGACATTGAGCCGAAAGATGAGATTACATTTGAGCAGTTCGGAGCAATGCAGTTCCAGGTTGGAGAGATCATTGCATGTGAGGCTGTAAAGAAATCCAAAAAGCTTCTCTGTTCTCAGGTGAAGATCGGAAGTCAGGTAAAACAGATCGTATCCGGAATCAAAGCACATTACACACCAGAAGAAATGGTTGGTAAAAAAGTTATGGTTCTTGTAAACCTGAAACCGGCGAAGCTGGCAGGTGTACTTTCAGAGGGAATGCTGCTTTGTGCAGAAGATGCAGAAGGAAATCTTGCACTGATGACACCGGAAAAAGAAATGCCGGCAGGAGCAGAAATCTGTTAATTGAAATGTTTGAAAATTCAGACAATTATAATAAAAGCAGGTAATAAATAAAAAATATAAAAAAAACGAAGAAATATATTGACAAATGTGATGCCGAATGTTATTATATAACCATCAAAGAGAGAAAGAAATCTCCCAAAGATATTTAACTAAGAAGGCAAAAGTAACAGATGCCTGATTAGATTAAAAATACAAGTTCAACAGGAGGTCAGTCCCATGGACAGTATAGTTTCAGATTTTTATCAATATGTCAGTGGTATGATGAGTGAAGGTTCCTGTGAAGAAAGAGACCTTTGCCAAGCGTAAAAGTCCAGTAGAAAGAAAAGAAGATCAAAGATCGGAGAGTACGGAAACTGGAAGCAAAGAGAAAAGATGAATCACTCATAGATGTATTGAATAAAAATACCGCATATAACATAGAATGAAAAATGTGTAAAGAAACATTGAAAGGATATGTTATAATCTCAGATTTGTTATAAAAGCAGGAATGACTTGACAGAAGATTTAATACATAAAGTATTGAATGGATATGAAAATCATTCAGGTGATAAAATAACAGACGACAAAGGTCTCACAGGAACGTAGAATCGAGAATAATCTCCGATACAAAATATAAAATTATAATAATAATACAATTAAATAATACTAAAAATGCACTTTCAAAAGGAATTGAAGGTGCATTTTTTTGACATTACAGACCTCATATGGTAGAATAATGAAAGAGTATCGGCTAGTGCCTAATGGACACATTCAGACCAAAACTAATATTTCAATGACAATGAGGTGAGTACAGTGGATAAGTATGAATATAAGTTAAAGACAGAAGAGATGCTGGAACTTATGGAAGATGGAGAATACAGAAAAGCAGCGGCAGCAGCAGATCTGATTGACTGGAAGCGTGTCCGTAACGCAGGGATGCTGATGAATGTCAGTGATATTTATGAGAAAACAAAAGAATATCAGAAGAGCTACGATGTGATGAATCTTGCATATCGCCGTTCTGAAGGAAGCCGCAAGGTGATCTATAAGTTATGTTCTCTTGCAATTAAGACAAAGAATATAGATGAAGCAATTGACTATTATGACGAATTTATCCAGATTGCACCGAAAGATCCGAACAGGCATATCCTTAGATATCAGATCTTAAGAGCGCAGAGAGCGCCGATCGAACAGCAGATTGAGGCTCTGGAGGAATTTAAGAAGGCAGAATATATTGAAGAGTGGGCTTATGAACTGGCGAAGCTTTATCGCGAAGCAGGTATGATGACAGAATGTCTGGAAGAGTGTGATGATCTGATCCTCTGGTTCAGCGAGGGTAAGTATGTTTATAAGGCAATGGAACTGAAGATGCAGTATAAGCCATTGTCACCATCGCAGCAGCAGAAATATGATCACAGATATGAGAAGCTTTCTTCAGAGACAGAAGAAATACCGGATCTGACTTCCTATTTAGGAGAAGACGAGGAAAAAGATTCTGCGTCAGAAGGAGCCGAAGCACTTGGAGATACAAGATCAATCGGGCTGACAGAGCAGCCGGTGATGGAGAACGACAGTACTTCCGATGTGATTGACACGAATGCGGTTACTTTGGAAGCGGCAGAAGAGCCGGATGCCGAAGTAGAAAATCAGGAAGAAGCAGGAGTAGAAACAGCAGAAGTTATAGAAGCTTCCGAGGATGAGTCAGAAGTTCAGCCGGCAACGGTAGAGACAAGTGGAGATAAGAGAACACTTAGCAAAGATACTGCTTCCATACCGATTGTCAGTAAGAATCCGGTAAAACCAGTCAAGAAGAAACTTGGAGATACGATGCGGTTAGATGAAGCTCTGCAGCAATTACTCAATCCGAAACCGGAAGTTCAGGCAGAACCGGGAGAAGAAGTCGAACCGGATATGACAGATCTGGAAGAGGATATTGCAGCAATTGAGGATGTAGAAGATCTTGAGATCGTGAATCAACTGACAGAAGAGAAGAAAGCTGAGGAAGCCAATAAAGAACGAGTAGTTCCATCAGGGATGAAAGAACTGATACCGGAACCGGAGACAGAAGAAGAGCTTATAGAACAGGCAGTGGAGGAGACTTCAGAAGATGTCCCAGAAGATGCAGTTACTATAGAAGCAGGAGAAGCAGAATCGGAAGAAGTTCTTGAAGTAGAAGAGGCAGAACCAGAAGAGAAAGAAATCCTTGAAGCAGGAGAAGCAGAACCGGAAGAGGAAGAAATCCTTGAAATAGATGCAGCTGAGTCAGAAGATCTGACAGATGAATCAGAAGATTTGTCTGAGGTGGAGGAACTGATCTCAGAAACTGAAGTTGTCAATGATGAAGATGATTCAGAAGGAGCAGCAGTAAGAGAGACTATGGACAATAAAAATAATGAAGAACCAATTTTATCACCAGAGATACAGAAACTGATTGATGAGATTGAAGGTGTTATTCCGGAAGAGGAAGAAGTAGATGCAACAGTAAGTTCAGAAGAAGTTCTTGAGGTAGAAGAAGAACCACATGAAAATATGGGAGAGCTTGCGGATGATCTCAGACTCGGTGAGGATGAGTACGAAGATTATGATGCGTATGACTGGGATGATGCAGAAGAGTTTGACGAAGATGATATTTTAGATGATTATGAAGAGTCTGATGACGATTTGTTGGATGGTTATGAAGAGTCTGATGACGATCTGCCGGATGATTATGAAGATGCTGATGATGATCTGTTCGGTGAGGAAGAAGGATATGATGATCTGGATGCTTATGGTTATGAAGAAGACGATGAGGATGATGAAGTAATCAATCCAAGAGATCTTTTCACAGCGGAAGATAAGGTTTCAGATGATGATCTTCTTGGTTTGAATTCTTATGAAGAAGTGCCAAATTTTGAAGATGAATTCAGCGTGAATCCAGCGCATAGTGAGGAACCGGATGACAGAGAGATTCCGGATGAAGATGACGGAATTGATATCATGTCTGCGACGACACCATTGAGCCGTAAAGAGACTGCAAAATTGATTGCAACAGGTAAGACATCACCATTACCGTTAGATGAGATTGCAGATGCAATGTCTGATACAGGATTTATTGTACATGGTCGTTATGATCTTGAAACACAGAGTGGAATCGGTACAAGAGCAGGACTTACAGAGGAACAGAAAAAACTCTTCTCTTATTTTGTACCTGTGCGTGGTATGAGTGAGCAGCTGGTAGATGTACTTGAGCAGGATAAGAACTGTACAAACCGCAAAGGAACTTCCAGAACAGGAAACCTTTTGATTATTGGAAATAAAGGAAATGGAAAGACAGTCCTTGCTGTTGATGTTGTAAAGGCAATTCAGAAGCAGCGTGATATGCGTCAGGGTAAGGTTGCAATTGTGACAGGTGAGTCACTGAATAAGAAGAGAATCGGAGACATTTTCCGTAAATTGTACGGCGGTGCACTGATCATTGAAAAAGCCGGACAGATGAACGAAAAAACACTCGCCAAACTGAACAAAGCAATGGAGCAGGATACAGGAGAACTTTTGGTAGTTCTTGAAGAGCAGAGAAAACCACTGGACAGACTTCTTTCTTCCAACAGAGAATTCAGAAGAAAATTTACTTCCAGACTTGAAGTGCCGATCTTTATTAATGATGAGCTTGTAACATTTGGACAGACTTATGCTCAGGAGAATGGTTACAGAATCGATGAGATGGGAATCCTTGCACTGTACAGTAAGATTGATTCTTTACAGAGAGAAGATCATGCAGTAACAGTAGCAGAAGTGAAAGAAGTGATGGATGATGCGATCGCTCATTCACAGAAAGCTTCCGCAAAGAAGCTTGTGAAGAGAGTATTTGGAAAGAATACAGATTCTTCCGACAGAATTCTGCTTTCAGAGAAAGATTTCAACATTTAATGACATATATTTGTTAAGAATTAATAGACAGTCAGTAAAACGACTGTCTATTTTTGTGCAATAATACATTTTCTCTTTCTTTTTTATACAGTATCAAGTATAATAAAACTATAGTGTTCAAGGGGAGGATGAAACTTTGTTACCGATGGAAAGATTCGGTAATGTGCCTTGATCTATAAGAAATTGTATGGTTTTTAAATCATTACAATCAGGAATATATTTGAGCAGTGAGGTGGCTTTATTATGGTTAAGAAAAACAGCACGAAGACGAAAGTGCAGCCTTATGAGATCGGAGAACTTGACCATTATCTTTTTGGGCAGGGAAATCATTATGAGATTTATAAAAAGATGGGTGCCCATGAGGTGACAAAGAACGGAAAAAGAGGAGTATATTTTGCGGTATGGGCTCCTCATGCAGTAAACGTTTCTGTAATCGGAGAGTTTAATGACTGGGATGAGACGAAAGATAAGATGAAGAGAGGGGAGCCTCTCGGAATATACACATGCTTCGTTCCGGAGGCGAAGAAAGGGGATTTGTATAAGTTCTGTATAGAGACACAGGCGGGTGAGAAGATCTATAAAGCAGATCCATTTGCTAATTATGCAGAGCTCCGACCGGGAACAGCATCCAGAATTACAGATATTTCTAATCTGAACTGGTCAGACAGTAAGTGGATGACAGCTCGTGAGAAGTGGGATAACAAAGAAGAACCAGTGTCTATTTACGAAGTGCATATGGGTTCCTGGATGAGACATCCCGGAAGAGAAGATGAAGGATTCTATACATATCGTGAGTTTGCAGAAGCAATTACAAAGTATGTAAAAGAGATGGGATATACTCATGTTGAGTTGATGGGAATCGCAGAGCATCCGTTTGACGGTTCCTGGGGATATCAGGTGACTGGATATTATGCACCAACTGCACGCTATGGAACACCGGAAGATTTTGCATACATGGTGAATTATCTTCATAAGAATAATATCGGTGTTATTCTTGATTGGGTACCAGCGCATTTCCCAAAAGATGCACATGGTCTGGCAGATTTTGACGGAACACCGACATTCGAATATCCAGATCCGAGAAAGGGCGAGCATCCTGATTGGGGAACGAAGGTTTTCAATTATGAAAAACCGGAAGTTTCCAACTTCCTTCTGGCGAATGCATTGTTCTGGGTTGAACATTATCATGTAGATGGACTTCGTGTAGATGCAGTGGCATCTATGCTGTATCTGGACTATGGAAGAGAAGATGGACAGTGGATTCCGAATAAATTTGGCGGAAATGAGAATCTTGAGGCGATTGCATTCTTTAAACATCTGAATTCTGTAGTTTGCGGAAGAAATAAAGGCGTTATGATGATCGCAGAAGAATCTACAGCATGGCCGAAGGTGACAGGATCTCCTGAGGATGACGGACTTGGATTTACTTTGAAGTGGAATATGGGTTGGATGCATGACTTTACAGAGTACATGAAACTGGATCCTTATTTTAGAAAAAATGCACATCATATGATGACATTTTCCATGGAATATGCATATTCAGAGAACTATATTCTTGTACTTTCTCATGATGAGGTTGTTCATCTGAAATGCTCTATGTTGAATAAGATGCCGGGAGAAGGATGGGATAAGTTCCGTAACCTGAAAGCGGCATATGCATTTATGATGGGACATCCTGGAAAGAAACTTCTCTTTATGGGACAGGAGTTCGCACAGCTTCGTGAGTGGAGTGAAGAGAGAGAACTGGATTGGTTCCTTCTTGCAGAAGAACCGCATCAGCAGATTCAGAACTGGTATAAAGATTTGCTTCATCTTTATAAGAAGAATAAGGCATTGTATGAGTTGGATAATGATCCGAAGGGATTTGACTGGATCAATAAGGATGATATCTTCCGGAGTATTTTCAGTTTCACAAGACATTCAAAGGATGGGAAGAAGAATCTGCTCTTTGTATGCAACTTTACACCGGTAGACAGACCGGATTACCGTGTTGGTGTTCCGAGAAGAAAGCAGTTTAAGCTTGTTCTTAACAGTGATGAGACAAAATACGGTGGATCAGGAGAAGAACGCCCATTGGTTTACAAGCCAGAGAAACAGGAATGTGATGGTCAGAAATATTCCTTTGCATATCCTCTTCCGGGATATGGTGTGGCAGTATTTGAGTATTAAGTTGTATAGTATAATGTTTTCCACGAATAGATGGAACAGGAATTAGACATACATTAATTTGCCCCTGCATAGATTGTAAAAAACAAACTATGCAGGGACTTTTCTATGAGAGAATATATTGAGGAGCGTGCAGTAGAAATTGCAAATTATATTATAGAAAATAATGCGACGGTGAGACAGACAGCAAAACAGTTTCGGATTAGTAAGAGTACGGTGCATAAGGATGTCACAGAACGTCTACTTCAGATCAACCCATCACTGGCTCATGAAACGCGTAAGGTTTTAGACACCAACAAATCAGAACGTCACATTCGGGGAGGGCTCGCTACTAGAGAAAAATATTTACACTTGCATGCTTCCAATTATTGAAGTTAATGTTACAATAAAAGAAGATATTCAATCGGAAACACGGACATTGAGAGGAGACTGTTCAAATGCGGGTGGCAATCGTTGAAAGGGATGAAAAAGTATTAGAAGAACTGAAAAAAGGTTTAAAACGCGTAGATCCGAATTACGAGTTGGCGGGGATTGCAGGAAATGGACAGTCTGCATATGAGATGATAACAGTTATGCAGCCAAATCTTGTTATCATGGACATTGGGCTTCCGCGGATGAATGGGTTAAATCTTTTGAGAAAATTACGCACGGAAGGACGTGAGTTCCGTGTGATTATTATAACAAAGGATGAAGATTTTCAACAGGCAAAGCAGGCAATCGATCTAGGGGTGGACGGATATTTAGTACAGCCGTTCCGGCCGATGGAGCTTAAGAAGGCATTAAGCCGTATTCATGAAAAAATCAGGAATGAATATTGGATGCAGGCTTCTTTTACTGTTGAAAATGTTCTGTTAAGCTGCAGATATGGAGAAATTATATCGAATCAGAAGTTAAATGAAATGACTATCCGGAGATTTGGTTTTACAGTGGATGATCCGGGATATCTATTTACGGTTTCAATGGCAGACGAATACGAGGAGCAGAAGGAAAATGTACGTGGATTTCTCGAAGAAATCTGTAGACGTGAGTGTGGATTTTCGGCATCTGTTATATGTTCGGATCGATGGAAAAAAGTGTATCTGATCATTTACCGGATACATGAAGCTAGGAACTGGAAAGAATATTTTCAAGAAAATGTGGTTACTGGGCTATGTAGGAATTTTCCAGGGACAATTATTTGTGTATGGATAGAGACAAAACAGCTGATAAAGCTGGAAGAGACAATGATTCAGACAGAGAGTCTTATGGAATGGAATCTTCTTCAGCCACGAGGAGTTTTAATCTGTCAGCAGACAGTTGAGAAATTTGAAGTTGTTCCGGTGCGTTATCCGGTAGAATTAGAACAACGAATGCGAGAAATGATTTTCGATGAAAACAAGAAAGGAATTGCCAAACAATTTCAACTTGTTTGTGAGGAAATGAAAAGAGAAAAATATTTTCCAAAAGAAATAAAATACAGTATCATTCGTTTTTGCATGGCAGCTGGATTGAATTATAGAAATTATGGCGGGGAGATTGACGAAACAAAAATCCTGAGTCTTATGCAGCAGATTACCTGTGCCATCAGTTGGAAACAGATAGAAAAAGCGATTCAAGGATTGGAACGGAGGATATCATATGAGCATAAATTTGAGCAGTACAGTACGCTTATCCAAAAAGCAATGGAAATTATAAGAAAAGAATATGACAGTGGTATTACATTGGAAGAAGCAGCGAGCCAACTTTATGTATCGGAAGAATACCTGAGTTCTCAGTTTAAGAAGGAGACAGGATATAATTTTACAGAAACTGTGAGGAAATACAGGATAGAAAAAATAAAGGAGCTTCTCAGGACAACAAAATATAAGATGAATCAGATTGCGGGGCTTGTCGGTTACTCTGATCCCAAATATATGAGTAAGGTGTTTAAAGAGGAGGAAGGAATTTTACCGACGGAATACAGACGTAACTCCAATGGGATTTCATAATCAGGAGTAATTTCATATTGCTTACAGAAAAAAGTAGAGAATAAGAGGTATATTTAATTAAAAAAATACACTTTTATAAAAAATTTCACCCTTTTGAATATAAAAAATGTGCTATGATATATGTGAAAAATGAAAAGGATTTCATAGCCGTTAAGGCAGAAAGAGGTGAAAAGAATGAGCACAATGAACATTACTTTCAAACACCCGGATGAGATCATTGATTTCTTGAAAACAGTATGTAAATTTGACTTTAACATGGACATGAGAAGAGGACGGGCAGTAGTAGATGCGAAGTCATTACTTGGAATCATGAATCTGGGACTGAATAACGTGATTGAACTGCAGATGTATGCAGACGATTGTACAGAACTTGAAAGACAGCTAGAAAGATTTGCAGCATAAAATGGAATATAAAAATGGGATGTCGGGCATTTTGGTGTGCTCCCTGTCAAGAGGACAATAAAAAATAATAAATTTTGTATCGTCAGC